>Ga0307516_10001183_pt1 | contig 36483 bp, 51 predicted proteins | sample 19_EM_MG_FD_203310 | JGI IMG/M metagenome (GOLD analysis project Ga0307516, IMG submission 203310) | Populus trichocarpa ectomycorrhiza microbial communities from riparian zone in the Pacific Northwest, United States - 19_EM | ecosystem: Host-associated > Plants > Roots > Unclassified | place... | reverse complement strand
GCGCGAACTTTTATGGCGATCTGGTATGTGGTTGTTGAGGTATCGTGAATTTGCGTGGTGGGGTGCGACGCCGACGGGGTGTCCGGTTAATGGGTAGTAGCCGGGTAACCCCTACAGTACGTTACCATAGTCGGACAACTACCAGAAACAAGAAAGCACGACAATACTCAACAACCATAGATCGGAGAGAGACAGAATTTTGCAGACCGCATGTTTGGAGCTATCGGAGACTCCGCCAGAGTTGTTGTGATGATTTGCATGTCTCTTAACTCACACTCACTACCTGCAGTGGTAGTGGGCCGTCCAGGCAACTACGGCGGAGCGCCAGCTACGTCATCTCGCCCTGGTAGGACTGCCGCGGCGGCTGTATAGATGACTTACTTACTCACAGTAATGGATTGACGGGGCGCAGTACAGTACCATTCCCGGTGCACTATGTAGGACGGAGCATAAAGTCGGGCGCGCCTCCATTACGGGTATAGGCGCTGGGGGTGGGCCCCAAATACCCTTACACCCAAGTACTTAGGGTGGATTGTTGGGTCGGTATCACGTGACTAGTAACCAGTAAACTAGTGCAAGACTGGTCTGTTGCAGTTCTTTTGTGGGATTCCCAAGAGCAAACAGGAATGGTTTGGAGTATATAGAGAGAAGATTGGGGATCTAATAGGCCGTATTCCTTTTGCTGGTTGTTCGGAAAATATACCTCGAATTTGGGTCTCCGGGCAAGCTTGGCGGTCTATTTGATGCCCCACATGATACTTAAGTAAGTACTTACTTATGTACATTTATGATAAGGTAGGAATTTAAAAAACGGCAAAAGTCTAAAATGCCCTACTTTTTGGCCACTCAGTCTAATCTACCCTACTTTTGCCACCGGTAATTTTGGGTGTGGCGCAGCAACTCAATACTGCGTATGGCGTAGTACCAATTCTACAACTTTACAAGCCCTTGTTCGACACCCAAAACCCATGAACATAGCTTCGACCCCAATACCATCAATGCAAATGAGTGAATGCTTGACTTCTTTCTTCAATAGTCGGGGATACCCACCGCTATCCACCCATTCTGCAGCACCCGAGGAAGGCCGAAGAAGGGAAGACTGCAAAAAGGATATGCGCAACACAGACGGAGACAATTAGACAAGACGAACGCAATGGCAGGTGGACTTGGAGATGCGGCAGGTAATGCCCCACACGGCTGCAAACAGTGTGATAATGTAGGGTGCAGTCGCAGTACTTGTGATGAGATCGGGCGGATGCGTACATTCGACTTGCGATTTACTCTCCAGAATGTAATTTCCTGTTCACTGCTCCTCTGGGTTTTAACATCGCATGCACAAATAGATATGCAGTGAAGTTGTAGGTCGACGGTTAAGTACATAGACAAGTTGTGGTGCACACTTCACTGCCACACCACACCAAAAATTACCGGTGGCAAAAGTAGGGTATATTTGACTTTTTTGCAAAAGTAGGGTAGATTAGACTGAGTGGCCAAAATGTAAGGCATTTTAGACTTTTGCCGTTTAAAAAAACATAAGGACACTATATCAAGTGAAATGGCACTATGGAACCCATCCCTAAGGGGTGCCGCTTGCCGCTAGATTGTTGGGGGTCGAATTCTGTAACCTGGTACCAGGTGGGAGGTGGTTTGAACACCACCGAGGGCGCCTCAAACCGCTTTTTTTTCTCAGTAATATTGCGCATTGGAGGTCCTTGTGGGTGATGAACCGGATTACAGAATTCGACCCCCAACAGTCTAGCGGCAAGCGGCGCCCCTTAGGGACGGTTCCATAGTGCCGTTTCACTTGATATAGTGTCCTTATGTTTTTTAAACGGCTTTTATCCCCCATGGACCCCTCTATCCACGATGGACCCCACACAAAATTTCATAGTTAGTTGAAGTAGGGTAAATTACTCAAGCTAAATCGCTATGTACGTACGTTAGGTACTTACTTGAGAAGTACTTAATTAGGTACCTATGTAAGTACTTTTTTTTTTGAGACGCACATTTATTCTCCCACCACCCACCACACTGTAGACTTCCACCTCCGGACAAGCAACATGGACACGGTGTCGCCCGCAGCTTCCACGGTGCTGTCTCCAGCACCCCCAATGTGCCTGGAGCCTGCGGCATTCCCAGCACCCCCAGCAATTCCAGCACTGCCACTTAACGCCATCTATGCTCTCTCAACTGCACGCCTCTCGTTGTTGGGCAACAGTTCGACTCCTTTCTGGACTTCAAAGCCCGCATAACATGTTGGGCTGTTGCTGATGGCTTTAAGCCTCGGTATCTCAAATCAAAGAGCACGCTGAATGTAGTTGTTTGCGCGGACAAAGGCTGGGAATCTCGAGTCCGAGCACAGCGGGGGGGAGCAGTCGAATGCGTGGAAGTCACCATTGTCAATGGAGATCATACGGTCTGCTTGGGGAATGGACAACCGAAACGAAAGTCAGTCAAACTATCAACAGTTTCTGAGGGAGGCTGTACCTGCGGCCACACACATTGATAAGTCCTCGGCACCGAAAGACGTCATGAATGCTATCTAGCACCGCTTTGGTGAATCGAGTGGATACCTGGCCGCATACCGAACGCTGAAGTCCCTGAATAACGGCGATGCCGGGACGGAGAGAAAGCAGTCCAGGCAATTTCCAATGTATATGGAGGCAATGAAGAAGCTCGATCCTGATGGCCTTTACTCGCTCTCCCTCAACGCAGAGACTAAGGAGTTTCAACGTCTCTTCATTTGCCCGTCTAGCAGCGTTTCATGTTACAAGTACGCTCTCAATATGGTTGCGTTGGACGGAACCTTTACGACGTCGAAGTTCCGCCAAACGCTGCTATTTGTGGCGACCCTGGGCGCAAATCATAAGGTCATACTGCTGGCGCTTGTTGAGAGCGAAAACGAAGACTCTGGCGTCGTCAACTTCCCACGTACGTACTGCAAGGAGATCGTTTTTGAATTACCGTACTAGTCTAATCATCTCTCGAACAGTATGATCCCAGACCTTGTGACCACCTCGTTTACCTTGATATCCGATCGGGATAAGGGCCTCCTTGCCTACGACAACCAGTTTCCGTTCACATTTCGAGCCTTTTGTTGCCAGCGCAGAGAATGGAGAAAATGCAGAGGGTAGACACAATGAGGTACGAAGAACCAGACACTAACAGTGGACATCACTGAGGTATACATAATGAAGCAGATGCTGACGGAGGATATCACCGAAGCACGAAGAACGGAGCGACAGCCACGCCGGGTAGCGCTGAGCATTACCGAAGTACGAAGAACGGAGCAGATACCTGATGCCGGGCAGCACTGAGGTAAGAATAATGGAGCAGCACTGATGCCAGACAGCACTGAGCATCGCCGAAGATGGAAGAACGGAGGAGACAAGCCTGAAAAACGGAGCAAACACTGACGCCGGACAACTGAGGTAAGAATAATGGAGAAGACGCTAGTTAATGCTGGACAGCAGTGAGGCACGTATAATGGAGCAGCACTGACGCCAGACATCACCAAAGCACGAAGAATGGAGCATTGATAGTGAACAACCACTGAGGTAGCTATGATGGAGCAGCATTGACAGACGGCGATGAGGCGCAAATGATGGAGCAGACGCAGACGCTGGATAGCACTGAACCGCATAGTGAGTGCTGCCGCTGGAAAAGCGACTGGCCAGGAATGAAGGATCGAGCATGACTTGCGGCGGTTCATGTACACCTGGGAATAAAAAACGGTATGGAAACACGCTCCGACGGTGGGCAGCTCACAAGCATAGGTAATAAGGCTATAGTTGATCCTGACGGTAAACATTCACAACAATGAGCCGAAAGAGATAATTAAGGGAAAAGGCACAACCGACGGTAATTGCCAAGGGGCCGTTGCAGAATGGACTGCACTCGCGCATATATACATGCCTATAGCAATAAAATTTATATCGTCTTCTCTGCTACCGTGATACTGAAATTGCTATCGTCGGTACAGCCACCGATCCTTGATTTTTTCCAAATGTGCCCAGTAGGGGCGGAAACAATGGGGTAGTGGGTAGGAACATGGGCCGGACACCATTGCACAGCAGTGCTGCGACACAAGCGATGGAAGAGTGCCTTCCCAGCCACTACCAGAACCAAAGAATCATGTGTGTTTCACTACTCGGAAACAAAGCACACGTATCGTGAGGGCATAAGAGGTAGGACTTCTCCCGCTTCCAGCTGACAGTGGTCATCATCAGTGCATAGTAGTTGGGGTCAAAGTCGATGCAGCTATAAGGACGGGGTAGTGCTCTCAATGGAGCGAGGGTAAACAGGCAGCTGCAGCAGAGTAGGTGTGTATGTAGCGAGGACTAGGTGGCGAGACTCAAGGACGCGTTGTTGTCATGATAGATATTTCACGTGCCCAGAATACTCGACAGGCCGAATGTAATATGTATGTACATAATCCTCCCGTAGACTATAAAATTGATCCAGATGCAACCTTAAATCCACCTCAGCTCAGAATAGCAACAGCTCACCCAGATCTCACCAGCACCGTAAAAGGAATGCAATCCTCCTCGCCCTCCTCATCGCGTGCGCCCTCAATCTCTATCACTACGCCAGTAAACCCACTTCCGGCTTTTCCGTTCCCAACTCCTAACACTCCCATCTCCTCGTCATCGAGTCCACAACACAGTGTCGACATCCCGCGCGGCGGCAGCGCCCCAAAACGTACGCGACACGCGCTGCGACAGTTCTACAATCTCTCCGCGACGACTGGCGAACCACTCCCATCTCTCGACCGCGGCGACTTCTTAGCGGAAAGCTACATTGCCAACATACTGTCCGAGAAATCTCTGCGCGAACTGTTGACCCTCGAGAATACACTGATCAATGACATCCGCGGGCTGGATGGCGAGCGCAAGGCACTCGTTTATGATAATTACTCAAAACTGATCGCGGCCACGGATACGATCAGGAGGATGAGGGCTAGTATGGAGCCGTTGACGCCCACGACGAGCACGCTGGAGCCTGCGGTCAGTCACATCGAGGGTGTGAGCCGTGGACTGGTTGAAGGGATGAGGGCAGCTAGTCCGAGGCCATCGGTGGCAAAAGGGGATATGAAGGGGGTGAAGACAGTGAAATGGTCCCTTGCGGCGCCAGAGAGGATTCGGGCCTTGGTGGAGGATGGAAGGAGGGACGAGGCGGAGAAAGTGCTGGAGCGGTTGAAGGAGCTATGTGATAAATGGGACGGAGTGGTGGGTGTGGACTCATTGAGGAAGAAAGGCGAGGAAGCCCTTGGGAAGGTGGACCAGGAAGAGGATATTTCGTAGGCAATTTGCTGTTATCCCTATTTGGCGAATGGCGTTTTTCAGATCGTGTCACTTGCGTGTAGGTGTCACTGATTGCCCCGATACTGCTTTGGATCGTTCAAAAGCAGTCTTACCAGAATACATGTACATGCCAACGTGCCCCCATCATCGTATATAACAAAGCAAATGGTATCGTAAAACAAAAACAAATTCCTCATACCTGTTCCTCCCCCACCAGCACATCATCGTAGTCGTTCGTTATTTCTGCGCAGTCCGTATCACCCATCCCACTCCAGGAAAGAAAGGAAAAAAGGAAAAGGAAACCCAAAGGAAATGCATCAAGGAAATCGCCACCCCGAAAGAAAAAAAAACTATCCTGACATCTTGCCCAACCCAATCCCTGACACAATACTCTTTTTTTGTAATACAATTAGACTTACCTCATTAAGTTTCTTGCATATCTTAGAGAGTGTAGTCCTAGAGCTCGCCATCTTCGTTGGTTAACTTCTCGACCAAATGCATCGACAGAATCCTGTCACAGGTGTTAGCGAAATGCAATCACAGATAGGAAAGAATGCTGGAAACGGACATGACAAGGAGTCCAATAGTAACAATGATCAGCAATGCAAATCCGAACCAGCCCAAAATCATCGCTGTAACACCCACTCCTGTTTGGACACTTCCATTCCCCATGTTCTCCGCTATGGTCGCCGCTGCAACGGATGCCGTATGCTGCCAAAGTACCGACACGAGAACGAAGATGGCCGCCACGAAAATCACCGCCAGCGCAATCTGGCTGACCGCCCTGGACGGCAACCGCCCAACATTGGGACCACCGGCGTACTCCTCTTCATAGCCGGGGAACGTGGCGAGTAGTAGTAGGACAACGGTAGCGAGAATGATGGCGATGATGATTAGGTACGGAAAAACGATGCTGTCCTTGAAAGTCTGCGCGACCCATACGAGGTTGAGGGGATCCTGGTCCGAGGGGATCTGTGCGGCTAGCGACGAAGCATTCGCAGAACACAGCCACGAACCGCCGTCGGGATTGACACAGATTCCGAAGAAACCGACTCGCGCCTCGAGTTGGGCGTCACCTACGATGTTGCCAATCGCGCGCGACATGCCCGGGTCGACTTGTGCGGGGTCAAAAATCGGGGCTGAGCGGTCGTACCAGAGGTTTATGAGGAATATCGACGGTATCAGTACGGAACTTGACGAACATCCTGCCAGTAACAGTGCTTTAAGGTGAATCCATTAGCCACCGACTCCTGTGATCATTGGAGAAAGACGCGACGAACAAAGTAAGATTATAGCGACGAGAATCAGTACCATTAACACATGGTGGTAACCGAGAAACGGCACCAGCCCTGTTCAACTGTCAGCCTTTATGGTTAATGTCGCGATACCCTTCCGGAGGTCGCGGAGGGAGAACGTACGCTGGAACCCGAACACAAACTTGATCTTTCGCTCAACCATCTTCTGTTGCCCAAGGGTTCCTAGCCTTACAGGTCACTCCTAATCTTACAAGACGACGATTGCTGAGCAGGTCGAAGTAGACAATACTGTGCCGTGGTCGGAGGAGATGAGAGGAAGCGATCGATTTTGCGACGGCGGCGATGGCGACAGCGTGTAAACAAATTGTTTCGTGATGAATGTTTAGGATGGACGCAGAGCGGATGCAGGAGCGACGGGCTAAATGGAGTGTGAAGTTGTGCAGGAGGCGTGGAGGGAGTTGTAGTAGCGGCAGCGGTAGTTGGTGTTGTTGGTGATGTTGATGGTGGGTCAGGTTGACTTCGTCTTTTCGAGACAAGAGGAAAATGCGACTATCGTTCGTTCGTGTTCGTGTCGTGATGAATGAGTGATTGATATGTTATGATTTGACGCGCAACTCAAGTTGAGTCGAGTCAGGTACCGCACCAAAAAGTAAAGCTGAAAGTGAAGAGGCTGGCAGGCTGATGCTGGTGGGTTGGGCCTAATTGGGAGGGGGGTATTCTCCTGCGGGTACATATGTGCTGGACAGACGTGGATACGTACATTTTCACCTCGATCGCCATAGCAACGCAACCGACGAGTCTGACTGCTGTCTCTACATGTCGATGGATGTCAGCATTCGGGGTAATGTGATAAACATTGGATTTCCAGGGCGTTAATATCCATTCGGTGGGATCATTAAGCGCCAAATTCTTGGGTGTGAAACGTTTCGCCACAACTGCTACGACTAAAGAGGAGAGTGATATCGTATGTTCGATGGAAACACTGACGAATATCTATATCAAAATGGCATCGTGAACCCGGTACCCACCCCATCCTGCGTATCTAGTTCGATGTGTATATAACAAAGTCGCTGCCTCGTGGGTATCGATAAAACCATATAAACAGCCGAATAAAAAGAAGAGGCGAGAGAATATAATCAACACCAATGCACACGAGAAACGCCATGTACAAATGCCATACACTTTACAACGCTCACCTCTGGAACACAAACCTATCAAACATCCCCTTCCCGAACACCCCTTCAACCTCTTGACTATTATCTGCGCTCATGACATACCTGTCGAAACCAGCTGAGAACTCCTGGCTCTCATCGCTCTCCGCAGACTCCGATTTTGCAAGTATGGGTGCGGGCAATAGCATAGTCGTTGATCTGGGAGGGGCAATAGCTCTCCTAGGATTTTGGTTGAGAGCCTTCGCACCCAAGTGCTGTAGCGATGTTCTTGTCCGTATCGCCGTACCCTGCGTCTGCTGCTTCCCGATCACTGCAGCGAGATTCGGCATGCTTCTTGTCTTCGAGAATGAATACGTTTCTTTCCAGCTTTGCGCAAATTTCGTGGTCGATTCGGTCGAGGCTTGTGAGGGTGATGGGCCTGGGTTGGGGCTGGGTGATGCGTCCTTGGTCTGGATAGACGCAGGTGGCGTATTTTCCTTCTCCTGCTGCGCAGGTGCAGTCTGAGTGGGCGTGGGTGCAACGTTCACTTTCGGCCGCGGCTTCGGCGTGGGCGTACTGTTGAAGGGCCGCCGGCTCTGAGTGGCGAAGAATGGGCTCCGTTCTAGCGCCGCTGGAGTAGGTGTTGTGACAATCTTGGGCTTCTTACTCTGAGAGGCGGTAGTCGCAACTAACTGACGTTTCGTAGAGGTTGGTTCCGATATCGTCTTGGCTGGCGCGGACTGAGAAACGATCCGACCCGCATTCTTCGGTTGAAGCGACGGGGTAACAGGTGAGCGTGCTTCCGGTTTCGGCTTGAAAAAGGATGTGATGGATTTATTCTTTGGCGTCAATTGGAATTTGTGGTTTGGCGGAGGCCATTGTTTCGTAATCCGGCCAGGATTCGAGGGCAGCGCAACGATTTGGATGGGTTCCTTCGTCATCGGGTCGAGCTGTCCGCAAGCTACAAGGCGTGCTATATCCGCGGTGATTTCTGGGCCAATGCAACGGAGTATCTCGTCGTCAATAGTCACCCACGGACTCGGGTCATTGGCCATCACTATCCGCTCCTGTATCGGGCAGAAGACGCGCTGATGTAGAAACGTCATGTCCGCCCGCTTGAATGACTCCAAGTATCCCGAGGGCACCTTCTTTTTCCCTTCCATTTGGACGGCCCCGAGTAATTTCTCCACATCCTTGTACCGCCTCATGTAACTGTGAGCAGTCTTGAGACCCATGGAAGGAATATTCTCCAGATAGTCGCAGCCGCTCAGGATACACATGTGCCTGAACTCGGTCTGCGTCCACCCGACGAAGCTGACTTCCTTACAAGCAGTGAAGCGATCGCGGTTGACCTCCACCAACTCTCCGAACTGATCCAGTTTCGTGAGAAGAGTCTTGACACCAAACACCAGAAGGTCTGAGTCCTCAGAGACAACAGCGTCGATGATCCCCATTTTCTCGAGGTAGTAGAGCTGCGAGTCGGCTTCGTAGGGTGCGACGAGGCATTTCACACCGAGTGAGGCACACGCGTCAATTATGTGGCGTGCCATCATTGGGGTCACGTCGATTGATTTTTGAAGCTCGAAGTATGCTTGGGAGCTGCGGCCGAGCTTGAGAAGTTCTAGCCCAGTAGATTTGCTTTGTGCTCGTTTTCTGCGTTGTGGTCAAAACACATGTGGCGTGACCGGTATACTGGCACACTCACTTCTCACGTTCAGCTTCGGTTCCAGCCTTGCTCGGGAGGTAGTCTCCATCAAATACAAGATACGGCGTGACACCGAAATGCCGTAGCATCCGGACTCGGTGCATAACATAGTCAACGTATCTACCCGATTCGTCAGCTCGTTTCGCTCGGCAGACGATGAGAAAAGGATGAAGCACTTGACGGTCGGTTTCCCCAGTGCCAGATCGACCGCGCACGATATCGTGCCCTTGTGTAGCCATCCATACGCGTCGACACCTACTGTCCTCCCAGCCCATTCCCTAATGTGGCCTGGTCGATGGATGGATTTGAGAAGAGGAAGGAGACCTAGGACGCAAGTCAGTCAGTCAAACGAAAGGGATTATTCTGAGGTGGGCTCAAAAACTAACCGGTAATACCCATCTTGTTGAAAATGGGGTGGGGATGTCTTTAAAAGGTGGAGCCATGGGGGAGAACTGAGACTAATGTACTTTACATAGTTCCTAGGCGCGTCCACATCAACCATGAACTGTCACACACGTCGATTGATGCAAAATGAAACAGAGCTTTTCGCACTAGCTTAATTCATCATCGTCATGGTCTAGATAAATCACATGCGATTAATGACAAAACAAACATGTAGCTTAACTCATTTTCGACCCCGATCTTGCAGGCGTTTCATATCATTCGGGAATTCGAAGTGGCTATTGTCGTTTCCGGAGGCTAAAGGGATGACCGTGAACCCGAATCATTGACCAAGACAAGATCGCAGGAAGAATTTTCGTTGACAGGCAAGGTACACGCTAAGTCCGAACGCATACAAAAAAAGGGTCGCCTGCAGACACCCCACACATCCATCCCACCACCAACATCATCATCAACACCGCCAGAATGCCAAAGATTGTCCTTGACAAAGTCGCCAAAAAGATCCGCAAGAAGAAGGGCTCGCTCGATGGCCTCGGGGACCGCAATGCTGCGCGTATGAACAGAGCTTCGTTGCGGCATCAGAAGCTCAAACATGCGGCGAAGGTTCGCAACGTACTCAAAGAGCAAGAGAGTACGAGAGATCTTTTCGACTACGCGTTGGGATAGGGTGATGGCTAATACTGCACTTCTCCAGTGCTGCGGATCGGTTACTTCAAGGTCGTCACGAGGGGTGTGACGGAGCCACTCAGTATCGAAAAGACTCGGGAGTTGATCGCACAGTTCGTTTGCCACCCATGTTACTCGAGGATGCCGTCTCTAATACATGGCTCTTGCAGATGGGTAAACCGGGAGGACAGCGGGCTTGAGCGTTTCGAGCAAGAACGTCGGCCTGGTCGACCCCCACTCCCGAAGTACTTGGAACTCAAAAACAAGGTGGAGAAAGAGCGTGAAGAATTCCGGACTGGGTTTTACATGCCCGATCTGCAGGACATGAACAATATTGTGAATCTGCAACGATGGGATGGAACCACTGGGTCTCTGGCTCAGGTCAAGTTCACAAGAGTTTCCAAAGAGCCTCTAGCAGTGGAAGACAAAATGGAGAACTAGAACACATCAATAGGGCTTTTAGTTTTTGGAGTGTTATTCTAGGGTTTGGGCATTGCAAGTTGGGCAGTCAGAATCTACTAAGTTGACTGGCCAAATTCAATATAAAATCCGATGAATCTAGTGGCACTCTATATATACTTGCATACTTTGTGAAAATGGAGGTCTTTTTAAAATGGGTGTACCTATTGCGTGACCATCGCATGACAGTTTCTTTGGTTGGGGTTCCTGCGGCATTCTCCGACAGAAAAGTCGCGATCCACAAGTCCATATCTTAATCCCGATAAAATCAACATTACTATGCAAATGTACCTTTAGCTGCATCTCGTGTCGCTGGATACAACGCTTTTGGCATAGCACCCCATCATACAAATAGTTTGGAGTCTGTATGTTACGAGAGCTTTCAACGATGAAGAAGGCCGAACCGTTTTCTTAGCGGTTTATACCAATTCTAGCAGTTGATCGTAAAGCCGTGAGAGCCATTCCTACTTGGGAAGTAGTTGCGAGCAAGTATGCTGACGTTGAAATTTCCTACCTGTAGAACTGGTTGAACCATACAGGCCGCCCACCTGTGATTTACGCTTGAAATGTATGAGGGACTTGCAAATATTAAATCCACCAGCCGAGGTGGCGAATTAAGAATAGCCCGTGCGCGTTAGTTATGAACATAGAGGCCTGGGAGCTCTGGTGGATTGTCTGCCCGATAAAGAAGGTTTCCGCTGGCGGGAATCCTCAGAGTTCGTAACACCACCCACAAACCCAACCCCCGATTGAGTAAAGATAAAAAGAGGTTGCCAAGAAAGAAGAAGAGAAGGGCGGCTGGTGACTGCGGCGCCGGCAGCGGAGTCGGGATTTCAAGAGGTAAGGTGAATCGCCATCGAATCCAATCAATCCCAATCACGTTGCCATCGATTGATCTCTATCACCATGTCTCGTTCCCCATCACCTCCAGCCACTCCGGTCACCAAAGCCATACGCATTAGGCAGGAGTTTGGTGACTTCAAGTCCTTCAAAATTGCAATGCAGGGCTGGACGCTGTACCTTCCACTTCAAAAATTCGGATAGAACATGTAATATAGTTGTCTGTGTACACACGAATACCGGGCGCCCTTTCGAGGTCAATGCAGCATATTCTGTGGCAAAGGAGTGTTACGATGGTGGTGGGTTAGGGAGAGCACAGTTGCATAGGCGTAGAGCCGGTGGAGAGGGGTTCACGGATTGTTACAACTTGTTTTTCCTACAACTATCACCATCAGCAAGGCAACAACACCTGCAATGATCCAAGACGCTGTCGTAAGCATGGAGTTCGAATTGGCTACGAAGCAGCCAAAAAAGCGAGGGAAAAAAAAGAAAAAAAAAAGTGGCTCTCGGCGATGATCTACAGTCCCAAGCAACTCAGTTTGCGAGGTATCCCGCCTACGCCGATGCGATACGTACTGTCGATCCAGAAGCGACTACGATATTGGCTCCGGAGGACCTGAAGGTGTACGTCGCTTCCCTCGCTTCCTCGCAATGGACGGTACCTTCACAAAGGAGATCTTCAGCCTCATTGTTCTCTTGGCCATATCTGTTGATGCCGACAGCCATGCGGTAGCGAGTGCCCGGGCTCTTGTTGAAGGGGAATTAGAGTCATCGTAACGGTGGTTTCTTTACGTCCTCACGTAGCGATACCGAACCTCAATAGTTGGGTGAAGGCGACTCAGGCATGAGAACGGGCGAGGTTATGGACAGGCAGAGAGGCAGTTGCGTGGCTTTTCACCCTCTTTGTACACATATACTAGCAATCTATCACACAGTCAGTTTTGAATTCAATACAATCTCGTGCGGGGTTGGACAAACCATTATTGTGAGGTTCCTTCGCATCGGGACCACCCTGCAACTCCGCTGTCGGCGCCGCAAACTTCTCTTTTTCTTTCTTGGCAACCTTTTTATTTTTATTTAATTGTGGTGTGGACATTGTACTCTACTTTGGTGGGTATGTGTACCACTTTAGTAAAACACGGGCATTGTGTAGAGAGCACGTATGGTAGTCGAACCTGTATGGTAGTCGAACCCCCGCACGCTAGTATGATCAGTTTATGGTATAGTTTATGGCATAGTTATGTATCACAAACTGGTTCTACTAGTGTGTGGGGGTTCGACTACCATACAGGTTCGACTACCATACGTGCTCTCTAGATATTCTACATACACACTTTTTTCCGGCGGCAGACGCCGTCTTGGCGTCGCCTAGCCGTCTTAGCGTAGTCTTGGCGTTGCGTTAGCGCCACTAGCGCAATATCAAAATCGGCAGGGGGAAGCGTGGTTGAATGGGGTTATTCGCTCAACCTTCCAATTATATACATGCTAGAACTCTCCTCCTCCCAACGAAAGTCATCTCAACTCCATCATCCTCATCAGATCCCTCTGCGTCAGTAATTTGTGGGGATTCTACTACCGTATCAACTCACTTAAGATACGCGTGGGTTTCCCAGTCAACCTAGCACTTCTTAATACCGGTAGCAGCTGACATACTTCTAGACGGTCTTCGACGCCTCTGTACTCGTTGGCCTTTCGAATCTCGCGCCAAGCCAGCCAAGCTATCAACAAGTAGGGGCGAGGTTGCAGTGGAGACAGTGCAGGCCGCCGCTGGTATGCGACTCACCGCTTGTACGTGAGTTGCCGCCGGCGTGGGACTATGGGGGCAGAGGGCTCTCAAAGATATTAGTAGTGAGCCCACTCTTCCGTCGACTGCAAGCTGATGGTAGAGAATAGTATCGAGAGTTTATGGTCATTTGCGGGTGGCACTGAACACTCGAGAACAGAGGCAGTTGTACTGCCATGGCTCCTGGTATACCGGCAGTAGTGACCTTCCAACTCTTCTTTATATTGCCCCATATCCAAATCTACATCCTCCGGTAGTGGTCACTCGTCCCGAACGAGATAGGATCCGGGGGGAAGTTCATTCGGCTAATAGGTAGATATCTCAGTAACGTGATGTTAGAAAATGCCAAGAACGCTAACCATAAACGCGCTAGCTCGGCTATTACGTCGCTTAACAGTGTGCCCCTTAAGTGAGTTAATATTGTACATAGATAGTCCGTATAATGATTAGTGCTTCTTGGCTGATCCTTTTCGGCCTAGCCTACTCGGACCCCGCCGTTGCTGTGGAACCTAGTTTATCGGGCGCAAGGTAAAATTGCAAAAGGTCCCTATTCTTTCATCATCAATTAGTACGCTTAATTATAAACATAAGCAGAATCCCAACTCTCTAAAAACCCTCTGAATATTGAGTTCAGCCTATGGGCTTGCCACTTTCACGAAATAGGATTTCCGGTTTTGAGGAAAATATGCCCTCACAGGTGTTGCGGGTAACGGGTTGTAGTCGAGATGTAGAAAGTTTTCCATGAGATGGCTCGGAATAGTGGATCTATGATAGCCTCGACCCTAGCCTCGGTGAACAACTGTCTTCGCGCGCTCTTCAATGGTCAAAAAATGCCAAGGAAACGGTGTTGCAACGTCAAGAAAACGTGTTTTTTGCCCCAGACAACCTGATGTTCCCCGCGACATGTTTACACACGGAAGAACAGGTGAGCTAGGTAATTGTTCGGCTTCCCAAGTCAATTGGTCCGTATATATCATACTATACACTGTCACCCGCTTGCAAAATTATCAGCCATCCCGCTGTGGTATTTACTTTTGCTACGTTTTGCAGTGCGAAATAGCAGGAATACGGTCGATCTACGGTATAAAAAAGACCCCCTTTTTCACAGGTACCTAACTTCGCGCAACTAGTGAAATGCCAAGCCTTTTAGTTGTTATTACCTTAGCGACTCCAATTTTTTTTCTTACTGACCCCCGCCAACCATCCCACCAAATCTCCAACTTCACTCCATCCATCTTGTGTCCCGCTCAATCCTTATCCACGCCACAACTGTCTCCACAATGTTCTCCGCTAGAACGGTAATCCGCTCTCTCCGCGCCCCCGTTGCTCGGTCCGTCTCCCGAACATTCTCCACCGCCCCCCGGACATCGGTCTTCACTTCAACATGGAAGAGCTCCACTCTTATCCGACAGCCCCGTCTGACTGCGCCCTTCTCGACCACCTTCCGTGCCTCCGAGAAGCAGGGTGTCGGTAAGCAGTTATCGCTTTGCAAAGTTGCTACGAGCTGTTCGGCTGACGCAATGCTCTTTGGCAAATAGTGGATGAGGAACTCGTACTGAAGCTCGAGTCGGAGCTTAATCTTGAAAAAGAGGTGACCGAAAGCGAGGAGGTCCCTCAGATCGTGTCCGAGTTTCTTCAGAACAGCTCCTTCAAGGTTTGTTGTGTTCGCACTGCTGCCATCCAGACTAGACTAACCGAGTCAGGTCAACGACAAGCCCGGCCAAGAAGAGGTCGAACTCATCCGCAAGTTTGGCGATGAGACCATCCGTGTTGTTTTCACGATTTCCGACCTGAACGCTCTTTCTGAGGATGGTCTGAACGACGGTGCTATGGACGACAACATGCTTTTCAACGAGGATGAGCCTTCCGTGCTCCGCAACTCCACGCAGTCTGGTGGTGCTCAGTCGGCCGATGGAAAGGACAACGCTAACATCGCCGCTGAGGAGGAGGAGGACGATGTCTTTGATGAGGAGGATGAGCCTTCTTTCCCCGCTCGTGTCAATGTCACTATTGAGAAGGTTCGCTCGTCTGGGAAAGCCTCTGAATTTTGAAGGAAGGTAGTACTAACACCAAATATTTAGCCCAACCAGGGTGCTCTCCAAATCGAGGCTATCGCACAGGACGGAATGATGGTCATCGAGAATATTTTTTACCACGAGGACGCCAACCTGGCAACCGCGCAGACCGCAGACGCCGACTGGGAGAGGAGGGGAGTGTACGCGGGTCCGCCTTTTGGCAACCTCGACGAGGACCTCCAGGTTCTTCTCGAGCGCTACTTGGACGAGCGAGGCATCAACACCTCACTGGCACTCTTCATTCCTGATTACATTGACTACAAAGAACAGAAGGAGTACCTGAGCTGGCTCGAAAACGTCAAGAATTTCGTGACCGCTTAATCCATAGTCACTTCTGGGCCTTTAGTTTCTTAACATCTCATTTTCCAAGGCCAAACTTGTACAACATTCCTTCTTTTTTCTTTCGTTCCTTCTTTGTCAGGCTTCCAGGGTTGAAGGTGGGGTGAGGCACCTTGCCTTCCGGCTCTTGATTTGCGGAATTTTGATGTTTCGGGCAGGAGATCATTTGCTGGGGTAGACTTGGTGTATGATGACAAAAAAAAAGAGCGCCATGATACAAACAACCCTCTTGTGAACACCAAACGATTATTCATAATGATGGCGATCGAACTAAACATCAATGCTCCTAGTTCCCAATCCTTTCTTTAGGCCCTCTCCAAGAACCTTCCAATCCAATCCTCCAGCCTGACCCTTCAACGCCACCTGCTGCGTACTCTTCAACGCATCCTCCACCCGTCCCTGATGCATCTGCCACACCACCAACGTATCCTTCGCGACTTCATAGTCATTTCCCTTCAACGCATCCACAAACACCGTCTTCTCTTCCTCACTGAACGGCATATTCAAGAGTTTGAGCGCATTGACCGCGGGATTGGTCGTGATACAATAATTCACTAACTTTCTCAAAAACTGAGTTCGCAGAAAGCCCGGCGCTGTACGGGCGTACAGGAATGCTGCCTCGGGACTCAACTGCATCTGTGCGGTGAAGTAAATCTCGATTGCCTCCGGAGATTCTAAGACTGGCTGTACACAGGAAATGAAAGCTATCGCCATCCGCGCAGAACCGTGAGTGTAAAGGGTCTTTAAAATCTTCTCCGGAACCGGGGGGGTTACAGCCGGCGCAGTGAGATGTGTCAACGCCGACTGCAGTGAGACGTTGTCGAGATCGTGTACTGCTGTAATAAGATCGATGAAACTCTGCGGGAGGAGTGAGCGTGTGCCGAAGGCGGTTGCTGCGGCGGACGCCGGTAGGTCCAGCAAGAGGTAGTAAAGGAGTGTGTGCTTCCTGAGTGTGTCCAGGTGTGCCGAGGTCGTTATCGACGTGTGGAGAGATCTGAGAGACGTGAGGGATTTGGGAGGGTACTGCAATGCCACTGTGGCTGTTTGTTAGTTGGAGGAGGCGGTGCACAAAGAGGGGTAGCCATGCCATCTTTAATTCTAGCAAAGGATTTCAGTAGGCTGTCGAAGAAGAGCTCGCCGTCCAGAAGCTGACGGTTGCGCAGGATCTGATCGACGCGGGATTTTGGATAGGGGTTCTTGAGGTCGGCGGGGAAGACATTGTTGAACTCGATGAGAGGGTCGTATGGGATATCCATGGCGTGTTCGTTGTGTGGATATCGTGAAGAGTGGAACGGTGAACGAGCGGTGAGTGATCGTTGGACGCGCTAGTTGACGTGATCTGTCGGGCAGTCGCGTCGCTTCGAGAAAGCTGGTGGCTGGTCACAAGGTTAGCTATCTACCTATCTAGTCTCGATTTGCAGCTCTTTTGTCAACCGCATGTTCCAGTCTTCCCCACTCAGCGCTCACGCCGGCCCTTCCCGTCCTACCGCTCCGGAGCCTAACGAGAGAAAAGAAGGAAGAGCAACACACCAAACCAACCAAACACCATACGCGGCACCATGTCAACCCCCCTGTGCAGACACTTTCAGCGCGGCTCCTGTCACTTTGGTAGCCAATGCAAATTCATCCATCCAGGCCAGCCGACTCGAGGCGGGAGCGGTGAGGTACCCGGCCAGGATCAGCGGTACGGAAGCGCTGCGCAGAAGCAGGTTAGCAATGGGTGAGTCTGCATAGCGAAGGTGGCGCGAGAAAGAAGCGCGGTGGGGCTGGGAGCAGACACGTGTGCTGCTGCAGCTCCATTTCGCTGCCTCGCATCGTCTTCCCGCGGCAAGGCCGCTCGTTTCCCCTTCATAGAGAAACTTCTTTCCTGCGTTCTTCTTCTTTTCTGGTTTGACTGCCCAACTAACCTGAAATGTCTACATCAAGCTACAATCTCCCCACTGCCGAGAGCATTGGCACCGACCTACTCGAAAAGCCGATGTGGATCTTATCGTCGTACGGGCCCGGCAAAAACCCGCCGGTACAGCTCATCGATGGCAAAGATATCTCATTCGAAGAGGCCCGAGTCCTAGCATACCAGTGCCAGGCGGAAGGGAATCCCGTTGTATATGTACGCCACGCTGCCTTTTGTCCTGTCGACCCCTCCATCCGGTTTACTGAATTGACCCCTTCTTTCCGAGAAGGAACAACAATGGATTAAACTCAACACCGAGGCCGAAGCACAAATCCGGAACGTCATGAGCGATCTCCCGGGAGCTGTTCGTTTTTTGGAGCGGGCTCAAGGGAACCGCGACCAGACCTGCAAGTACAAGACGCCGGGCGGCGATCCCACCGGCCCTACTTCTGTGTTCTCACTGGTACTATCTCTCGCGCTCGCTCGATGGGCCATCTGCTAACCCTTGTTTCTGCAGCCTCAGCAGCAGCAATCCAATGCAACCCGGAACCCGTTTGGCGCACCAGCTCAGCCTACGCCTAGCCAGAGTGCATTCGGGCAGCCAACATTCGGACAACCAAGCCAGCCGACGATCTCGTTGACTGCGCCGTCGCCCTTTGCAGCAGCTCCACAGCCCCCTCAGCCTGCCTTCGGGCGACCGGCTTTTGGGCAGACGTCGACACCGCAGAGTGCGTTTGGCAAGCCGGCGCAACCAGCCTTCGGCCAGCCAGCATTCGGCCAGACATCGACGCCTCAGGGTGCGTTTGGGAAGCTGGCCTTTGGACAGCCGGCATTCGGACAGCCCGGGTTTGCTGCTACCCAGCAACCACAGCAAGCCGCGCAGCCGCAAGGGGCCTTTGGCGTTGCTGGTACGTTCGGAAAGCCTGCCTTCGGTCAGCTAGCATTCGGACAAACAGCATTTGGCCAGCCATCGACATTGGGTGCAGCGCCGAGTCCGTTTGCAGCCGCAGCCCAGAACACCACTGCAGCCAATCCATTCACCGCGGCCACACAACCACAAAACAACGCCTCCCCGTTTGCCGCGGCAGCGCCGAACCAGCCCCAAGACACCAGTGGTCCGTTTGGGGGATTTACACAGCAGGCGCAGCAGGGTGGAGCCGCAGCGACCGCAAATCCTTTCGGGCAACCCCAGGGAACGTCGAACACCGCGTCGGCATTCAGCCAGGCGAATCCTTTCCAACAAGCTCCGCAGGCACAACAGGCGAACCCAGTCACTCAGTCCTTCGGCAAACCCACCGCCGCAGCGCCTACTAACGCATTTGCCACCGCTTCCCAGCCGCAGTCGGTATCACCATTCAGTAGTGCTAACCCTTTCCAGTCCGCAGGACAGCAGCAGCAGCAGCAGCAGCAGCAGCCTCCGGTAGCCGCTGGCACCGCGAATCCTGCCGGACAAACAGCTGCACCAGCAGCAGCTGGACAGAAGAAGAAGTGGGATGATCCAGTGATTGAATATACCGCAGAGGAGCTCGCCGCCTTCGTGGCGACGAACTTCACGCTGGGCAATATTCCGACAGTGGCTCCACCGGGGCACCTCTGTTTCTAGCGCTTGAGACGGGCATGGTGCACATTTCACATGCCAAGGATGCATAGAGGTGTTTTCGGAGTTTGTGTCATTTTGTGTCTACTTGCGTTACTTCCTGGCCATGTGTACTGTAGATGATGAAAGGTGCTTAGCTGTCCGACAATTTTGCGGGCTTCAAGCGGTTTGTCGTCTGTTGTTGATTGTCCAGAGTCTACTTTTTTTTTCTTTTTTTTTTCGTTTTACTAATATAAGATCCTTACAACGGGAAAGAGTACACTTGATTTTGCAAGATTTATTGATCTCATGTGAGGGATCCTCGAGTTTTTTTTTTGAGTTTTTTGGGGGGTTTTCGTTTTGGTTATTGGTTTTAATTTTGCATGCGACTTATCTAGCCCATAGCAATAAAGGTCCTCTGGGGGCTTTTTTTTTATTATTATTATTTTATTTTGTCGTTAATCGCGTATCCAGACCACGGCGATTCCCGCTGTCCGGCATCGATCAGCCCGCGGGTAGCCTCCCCTTTGCCCTCCGCCCAGCTCCTCAGCCTCCTGCCTCCGCTCCTCTTCCCTTTCGTTCCGCTCCCGGAGTCCCCACTCCGACGCCTCGCTCTGCGCGTCTTCCTCAGCTGCGGCTGGGACCAGCGTCCCCACATCCGTGGTGGAAAGGAAGTCCAGAACCGCCTGGCAGCCAGCACTTTGCATCCGCGAAGATGTCTCAGAACTTTGGACCGATCCTTCCCCCACCCCCTGGGTCTCCCTCCGGACCTCCGCCCACAGGATCCCTCTGGAACGGGCAGTTTTTGAGGACGTGCTCGCGTGCCTGGGCCCCCGTACGGGCACCACCAGCACTCGGCGGGTGCGTCCGCTTCTGGTACTGGCCAGCGAGGCAGCGTCTTCAGCTGGTAGTTAGAGTCCCTTGGCATCGGCCCGCTTCTTCTCCGAGATCTACCGCTTGAGGTGCGCTTGAGGCGCTCTCGGGGGAGGAGCATCTGATTCCGCGTATCTACCCTAGCCATTCTGCCACGCGTCCGCATATCCCGCGGCTCCGTGGCCCGTCCGTGAAACATGGCGAGGTCGCTGGGTCCGATGGTGCCCTGTGTCCGGTCACCCCCCCCCCCCCCCTCACCAGAGCTCCGACCCGAACATGGCCACCGGCTGAACGCAGGCCGTCGTGGCCTTCCGGCAGTTGCCCGGCGACAGGATCGTCTGCCCCGTGAGTCGGTGGAGCCGGTTCATGTTCCTCCGGGGCTCTGTGCCGAGTAAGATGGGCGCTCCAAAAACACGAGTGATATGGATGATGCAGTCCGCTTTCTTTCCTTTCCTTTCCTTTCCATTATGTATCGGTCTATCGTAATGCCCGGGCAAAAAAAAAAACGCCATATATGCCCCCACTTTTCGTTGACGCATACAAACACCACACGCATGCTCACCTCCCCAGTGCCCCCGCCGCCCCAACCATCACCGCAACCTCGAAGTCGACGGCCCCCCGCTCCGCCGCAGCACCGGCCAATCCCCTCTCCACGCACGCACGGAACGCATTCCTGACACGATCCTTGGCGCCCCTCAGGATGCGGGCGTTCGCGCCGCCCCTCGCCGCAACCTCGCGCACTCGCGGCTCTATCCCGGCCGCCAGGCTGCGGAAGAAAATGCTCGGCAAGCCGCCGCCGCTGTCGAGCTGCGCCAACACCGGATCGAGCAGGGACTTCTGTTTCCGCTGCTGCGGTTGGTCGTCGGCGACGTCTTCCGTCGGGATCGGGATGCCCGAGAGGAGGGATTGCAGAGCGACTAGGTTCTGGCAGCGCGCGGCGACTTCGCCCACGCTGCGGTCGAGCGTGGTCAGCGCGGTGAGGCTTCGGGCGAGGGCGGCGAGACCGGCGTTGACGGCGCTGTTGAGCTGGGTTTGGACCGCGTTGGTGAGGAGCACAGCCTCTTCCCGCGAGAGAAGGTACAGCGCCAAAACTCCGGCGGCAGCCCGAGCACGCATCGCTTCGGCGCCGGCGCCGCCCGCAACTCCTGCTCCGAACGCGGATGGCGGCGCTGCTGCTGCTGTCGGCGTGGTCCCTCCGTTGCCGGATCCATTCGCCGGCGCAGCGGCGGAAGGCGCAATGGGCTCGAACGCCAGCACCGCGTCCCTGGCTTTCGCCAACACCGCCGTCTCCGCCGGCACGAACACGTGTTTCCTGAGGTCCTGGGCGAGGACCACATCGTCGTCCACGTCCGCCAGGACTCGTCCAAGCCGCAGCTCGCGAATGTTGTGGCTGACGCGCACGAGCGCTTTGTTGTACTCGGTGCCGCCGTCGCCTCTCGCCGCGGCACTCCCGCCGCCCCCCCGCCCGAGCTCTAGCATCTGCACCTCGATCTGCCGCGCCACGACCAGTGCCCGTCCCAGCTCTCGGAGCTGCGTCGTCACAGCGTGCAGCCTCTCCACCGCGAGGAGAACCTCGCCGGCCACGCGACTGCGGTCGGCCACGTCGCGACGTAGCCGCTCATGCGCGCGTTTCAGGGCGTCGAGCTGCGCATCCACGGCCGCCAGGACGGACTCCGAGGCGGCGCGGGACGTGGCGGTGAACGACAGCAGCGGCAGCGCGGAGGCGGTGGTGACCGCGTGGATGTGCGTGTCTATCTCCTGCAAATCGAAGAGCACGCGGGACAGCGGCGTGGTCAGGTCGAGGGTCGGGTCCGACGGGTCGACGTTTGTTCCCAGGATCAGCGTGTTCGCGAAGGAGTGCGCCGAGAACTGGGGCGTGAGGAAGGCGTCGTAGTCGATGTACGTGTCGTCCTCGTCGGCGGCGGCGGCGGCGGCGGCGGCGGCAGTCGTCGTGGCCATTGTGGTCCGTCGCTTCTCGGGTGCGTGTAGGAGTACGGACGCGGTCGGATTCCCAACAAAGGCCGCTTTCGGTTGTTGCTGTTGTTGTTTGTTGGCCGAGACGACGTCCAGATGCAGGAGAAAGGGAACCGACAGCTGCTCCCCGCGCCCCCACCAGCACACATGACAGCGATGCCGCCGGGTAAGGGAAGCTCGGTTATGTATGTAGATAAAGCTAACTGTAGATATTGATACATACCTTAGATACATAGATGCCTAAGTTAGACTACATGTAACTATTCAGCAAGCGGATTATGTAAGCATCGTCAAGGCCACAATCATAAGCCCGCCCACGGATGCTGGGCAACAGCCGGACCGGGGCGGAGCGAGCGCTGTCTGCGGACCTCCGTGCGGACGATCTTCAGAGGCTGCCGCCCCTCTCTCTCTCTCTTCTCGATCGCGATGTGGGTGTTCAGTTATCTCTGCGGGCGGCCCTCGGCGAACGGCGGACGGGCCCAATCTGCGACATCTGGATACCGCTATTGGAAGAGAGGACGCATGGCTGCGGCAAAGGGCATCGCGGCATATGCAGCAGCTGCGCGCACAGGCTGTCTCTCCCTTCCACCACCAGCAGCCGACATGGGGGACGGCAAGTGTGCGAGTGCGGACAAGTCGTGGCGAGTGCTGCGAAGCGATCTACAGAGTGCCCGGGGAGCGTCTTCGTGTTCCGCCATCCACTGCCAGTTAAGTGGTGATACGAACGATCTTCGAGCAGCCTCCGAGGGAGCACCGCTGCCGGCATTGCATCTGACGGGGCTCGGCACTGGCGTCCACTGCTCTCCACTCCACTCCACTCGGCACATACCTAGACAGCTGAAAACCGGGCAAAATGTACGCCGCCATGATCTATATAGGTCGAATGCGAGTATGATTAAACAAAAAAAAAAAAAAAAAAAAAAAAATAGCTAGACAGCTACATAGCTATCTGTGCCCCACTGCGATCGATTCTCGCATGCCACCCGCTGCCGCTGCCGATCGAACGGAGCGGAAGCGTGCTCCTCCTCCCCCACGTCCCACGTCCCACGTCCACACACAACTAACCGATCCACCGACAAGCACGGACAGCACACCAGAGACGTGAGCGGACGGGACGTCGCCAGTGGGTTGAGTGGAAACAGCCGTGTTGATCGACGCCAACCGCAAACTGCTTTTCCTCTCTTTTCCTTTTCCGCGGCTCGGCGCCCGCGCGCCCCATCGGCAGATCCGCACGGACGGACGGACGGACGGACCAACCAGCGTGCGAGCATCAATGGGACTGCAGTGCTCTGCCGACGACGCCGACGACAGAGCGCAGCCGGTGTGTACGCACGTTGTAGATAGATACATAGCGTCGATGTGGGGGTGTCGTCGTCGTCGTCGTCGTCGTCGCACGTTCTCTAGATACACGTCTCCAGCTAACTAACTACATATGTATGTGGAGTCCGACTGCGCTAATCGATCGTGCATGTCCGCGCGCTCGCATACATAGATACAATATTGTACTTGTACGTACAAGTTTGGCACCATGTATGTATGTACATAGCCATGTATGTATGTATGTTGTTACATGGCCCCGCGTGAGTCCGCAGCTCGGCAGGCATGCGTGCAGAGTCGGCGAAGCAGCTCTCCTGTGCTCGACTTGCCGGCATCTTCCCCCCCCCCGCGCCAATGACATCGCCGGAGACCGTTTCCGCGCGCTGGCTGGGCATGGACGCGATGCTAGTCCGGTTCGCGCGAATTGCGAGTCCGTCCCTCGACGTGTGCACGCCATGTACCAATAGTTAGCGGATGGCGCCCCCGTGCCTATCAGCTCTCCTCGTCTCGTCTCGTCTCGTCTCGTGACGGTCTGCCAGATCGATACCTACATAGGTGGCGGACGGGTGCATGCGTGGGTCGTGAAGATAAATACATATATCTATATCGATATATCTTTCTGCACTATCTATACACGCCATGCTCAGTGGCCAGCTGGCTGGGATAGTCTATACATACCCCCCCGTCCAGTAACGGCCAAAGTGCCAAGATGCGGTGCGATGCGATGCGATGTGTCCCCCCCCCCCCACCCCCTTTTGCACGACCCGACGGATGTCGGATGTCTGCTTGCACAGCGCGCAGCTCGAGTGACACGGCGTGAGCGTTGGCCAGCACGAGCACCAGCACCAGCACCACGGGGACTGGAGTGGCGTGGCATGGAGTGGAGCGGAGTGGAGCGGAGTGGGGTGGGTTGAGGGGCATCCGCTGCAGCTCGTGTTCCTCCCTCCCTCCTCCACTGCCCATACGTAGACACACAGCACACGGGATGCGCGTGCATGCGATTTTAGCCCCGTCCACAGTAGTGCGGACGCCCCCCCCCACCGGTTCTCGTTCTTCTTCTTCTTCTTCCCGGGGAGGGGGGGGAAGTGACGCAAATGGTGCAATCGAGTGTAACCACCAGCACCCTGGAAGCTCGGACGGCGACTCCCACACGGCCAAGATTGGTGCGTAAAAGAAAAGAGCTTTGTGGGTGCCCGCTCTGCGGCGAGCGTCACGCTGTCTGCGCGAACAACGGCAACGGAGGGGGCGGGCGGGTTCCGGCGAGTGATCGTGTGTGATCCGGACTGCAAACTGGGTGGGGATATGGTTGCTGCCGTGTCCGGCGCTGGGGGGCGGTCACGGTATCTACAGGGCGGGGAGCTGGATATCACTGCGGGCAAGCGCCGGAGCGGGGCAACGGCGATCCATCTATCTATCTCTCTCTCTCTATCGACGGGCATCCAAGCGAGCGGAACTCGCGTCGTAGGGAGCCGGACAGCAGTCAGCAGCCCTCGCCGCCGGTGCGCCACCTCTCCTCCCACTTCGAGCAGTCGAACAGCTTCTTCCCGAGCTTGGCGTTGACGTCGTTGTGGGCGTCGCACAGCCAGCGGCCGAGCGTCGCGCGGCCGCGGACGACGGCGGCGAGGTCGGCGGTGCCGGGCTGCGCCATCCAGCCGCGGAAGTCCGCGGCGCAGCTCCAGCACGGGTAGATGCGCGCAAAGATGCGCAGGAACTGCGACATGTCCTGCTGCTGCGCCGGCGACGCGCGCGACGGGTACGCGGCCGCGATCGAGTGCAGCAGCGTCCACGACGCACGTCCCAGCTGCTCGACGTCCGGCGGACACTCGCGCGGAGCCGTCTTGGAGACCGAAACGGCGGCGGCGGCGGCGGCGGCGGCGGTCGTGCCTCTGGTCGCGCTGAAGAAGTCTTGGTACGTGTTGCACGAGCGGCAGCTGACGGGGCGTCGTTAGCGAGCGGGCTGGTGTGGTGGGGGGGCGGCGATGGTGGGTGGTGGTGGGTGGTGGTGGGTGGTGGTGGTGGTGGCTCACGGTTTGCCGTCGGGCCCAAGGATTATGCCTTTCTTCTTTGCGGGTGCGGGGATGTGTGATGCGGCGGCGGCGTGTTTCGTCGCGCTGGATGGCTGCTCGTCGTCGGCCTGCAGTGGCGCACCTTCGGTCATCGCTGCGTATGGCGAACTTTGAGTTTCGGCAGCGCACGCGAGGGGAATATCAGCAGGAGAGCGTGAGATCGGCGGGGCTTTGTTTGCGGGGGATGTGTAGATATCTATCTAGATACATACGAGGTAAGTAAGTATGTATGTATTAGTTATTTACTTCCCGGAATCACGCGACTTTTGGCTTGGGACTGCGGCTCCGCACACGTGGGGGATAGATTTCGAACGAACTTTCGCTTAGCTGGGCAATCGGATGGACGGAACGGGGGGGGGGGGTGACGTCGTGCGTGGATGAGGGAGGGAGTAGTTATCCAGCTTATCAATCTCGTCTTATCTGGAATGCTTTAACGTGCCTTCGCTCCGAAGGCGAGTAGCCATGAACCATCACCAAATGCTCGGGTCACATCACTTCGTTCGGTTCGCATGGACAGCTTGGCGAGTGCGTGTAGCTAGTTATGACTAACTACTCTGGACGATTGCAACCCAACCGAACACTCCCTGGACACAACGGCCACTGGGACGGAGGTCACTCCCGCCGTGGGTTTGCGGAGGCCGTCTCTCTCGTCGTTGACGATGGCTCTGCGACGCAGCGCTGGCTACTCTTCGACATTGGGGGGCGGGGGGAGGGGGCTTCGTCTCGCTTCTCGCCCTTCCCGCCCCCACGGCGCTGCAATTGCTATCGCCAATCCGTGTAAACCCGACGGTTAATTCGAAAGCGCTTGGTCTCCGCGCGATGTCATTGAGCCCACGCCCCGGATGCGAGGACGGAGATTCCGGTCGGTCCGCTCACGAGCGGAGAGAGCTGGGTTCCCCCGTCGAGAAGGCGACGAGGCGGAGTCTATGTTAGGGGCCCGTCATTCCGGAAGTCGCCGTGCAGAGTGTGATGGGAAGCGTGGCACTATCTATCTACATATCCAGCAGCTCAGACGCCAGGCTGGGGATGCCGTGCAAGGGGAGGGAGAGCAACTAATGTTGGTATGTACATATCTATCGTGGTTGCGCTGCAGCGTGTGCATCGGGGGGGTACTTTTAGCAACCGTCTTGCCGGCCGCCCAGACGGGCACTGACTGCATCATACGCGCACATCACCCACACCGCAGTTGACCCAATCCGCCTGACAGATTGGATGGATGGCTGGATGGATGGCTGGATGATGATGACAAATGTTACATAGGTGTTGGGGAAAGCCCTCCGAGATCGCGATGCAATTTGCGTGCGTGTCGAAGACCTCCCAGATCCCCCTCCCTGGCGCTACCGACTTCCAGATGAAGCCCTCCTCGTATCGGGGTCATCGTGACTGGCTGACCAGCTTATTTCCTGCGAGGATATCTAGGTACTCTACGAGCCACGAGTCGCTCTACGAGCCAAGGGACCAGCCGATGTAGACGTCGTGGCGATATTTTCTGCCTCTCTGCACCAGCACCAAGCCCCCCAGCCTGAGATGGGGGTGGGAGAGGGAATAAGCGCGCTGTTGTTGCAGCACACATAGGCAGATCCACGACGCCGTGCTGGGGCGAGTCTCTTTCTTTCGTTCTTACTTCCCTTCACGCGCTTGTGCGCTGCTTCAGCGACCTCCATAATCTCTGGAGGGCGTCTACTGTACGGCGCACGCAGGACACGCAATCATCGCAAGCACTCGGAGGCGGTTGGGAGAAATGGAGTTGGGCACGGCCGTCCAAAGTCTCACTTCTCACTTGAGAGTCCGTATGTATGTAGACCTGTCCCGTCCACCCTCAGCCCGGGTTGCTGGACACGCGGGCCTCCCTCGTCGGAGGGGTTTACGAGATGCGCCGCCACCCCCCGGTGCGTGTTTTTCTGCTGGCTGATTCTGTGGGAGCTGTCCGAAATTGGGTCCTAGCTCTATCAGCTTACACGAGACAATGCCCATGCACCTGCTTCGAGTTGGCTGTTGGGTGGTGGTGGGGGTGCAGGTCGTTGTTTGGAGGAACGACAATCCAACGGATGCGGTTTCCCCCAGTGGGTGGCGTGGCCGAAACAAGTGACAGTGTTGTCCATGTGATGCGACGCGAAGAGGGATCCTGTCCGGAGACGTGCGCCCGGACGGATTGGCATTCCGATATCACGACGGATCGAAGGAGTGGAGGCCATGGCTTGGAGGATGAGATGTGCTCGCTCGCTGGACGAGCGAAACAACGACTATGGTTACCTGGGTGGATAGCAGTGCGAGGATAGCTATCCGAAACCGAGGAGGGAGGCGGGGGGAGCGAGAGCACCAACGGCCTTCCCTCCTCCTACGTAGAGGGCGATTGGAGCCAGCACCCCGTCGTCGGACCTCGAGTGGTACCGTCCTCAACCCGCCAGTAGTGCCCACGGAGCACCAGCCGACACCAGTTCAGTGGCCACCTGGTCAGTTTCCAACACCCCCAGAAACCTGCTGTCGCCGTGAGTCCGGGCTGGTGGAGTAAGGTCGAAGCCATAACGACAGTTGTGATATACCCAATTTCCATCCTAAGAGAACTCGACGACCCAATGGTTTCGCAGAAGCAGCCGTTCAGCCCTTGCGCCAAGTCGGATCGCAGTACCGGCCATGCTTCGTTTTGCCTCCCCCCCCCCCAAGCCCATGTCTCATTTGCGCTCGTCGTTATCTGTTCTCCCTCCTCCTCCTTCTCCTCTGCTAACCTCCTCTACCCTCCTCTACCCTCCCCCCGGTGCATGTAGGCAGCAGCGAGAGATGCTCCCCCGTGCCGCTTGTAGGCATGTAGTCACGCACCAATGTGGTGGGCCCGGGATCGTGTGGATCTGAATCACACGGAACGCAATCGGACGGAATGTGGGTACGTGGGATATGCTTGTGAAGCTGATGTCACTTTTTCTTCTTTTTTTTTCTTTCTCTCTCTGGGAGGATGTTGGCCAATCCGTCGGGTTGCAATCCCAAATTGCAGTGTTTTCTTCTCTTTCCATGGTACCGGCGTCGTTGTTTCGTCCTGCCCCACCCCCCTTCCTCACCCCCTCCCAAAGGCCAATTCCCGAGGTATGGGCCTCGTTTCAGGAGCGATGATTGCAATAGCGGCAGCATGCATCGTGCAATCGCAACGGTGGAAGTTACCGGTTCGGCCATGCCAGATGCAGCACCAGTTCCGGTCCCGTGACTTGCACCGACGCACTAGGGGTTGCGCAGGCCGTCCTTTGTGTACGTACGTACAACGGCAGGCAAGCCGGGGGGGAGGGGCGGTCTCAGAGATTGAGCACGCACTCGAAGTAAGCCAACGGTCGTGATATAGGGGGTGTATGCACGCATACTATTAGGCATACTTGCGCCGATATAAGGCCTAAGCCTGGACGAGTCTCAATTGCTGACATTGAACGGCTCCCCTCCCCCCCCCCCCACTGCAACGTCATCCACCCATCCACCCATCCATCCATCCATCCATCCATCCATCCATCCGTGGCCGGTCGGATATGTACCTACCCACACACGAATTCGTTCGGAACACATCATCCGTTCCAACTCGTAGGGCACAGAGCGGACACCGTATCTGCAACCGGGCTGGGTCAGTATGTTCGTGTGAGGGGGAGAGGGGTCAGTGTGGAACATGCACTTAATTAGATACTCGCATACACTGAGTACGGGATGTGACGAGTTTTTTTTTTTTTTTTTCTTCCAAGCAGAGATTGCGGTTTTTTTTTCGACGTTGGAGAGGGGGGTGATCGTTGCCGCGTCGCCGGACGAAGAGAAAAAACAGGTGGAGGATGTTGCGGATGTGAAGGAGGAGGAGGAGGAGGAGGAGGAGGAGGAAGAAGAGGAGGAGGAGTAGAAGCAGGAGCAGGAGCAGGAGCAGGAGAGGACGACCGGATCTTGGCCGCATACTACATACATACATACATACATACATGCGGACAGAGTTTAAGGTTCACGGGTTTGCGGTTCCGCTCACAGGCCAGCACTCCCGGGACGCGGGGATTGGAGGTGGAGGTCATACATACGCGCGAGAGGCGCCGGCTCCGTGGACCCGTCATCCGTGGTTCCGTGGGAGGGCCAATGGCAGGACCGCGCGGATGGCTCGGTCCCTGGGGTTTGTTCTATGTGTGGGTGCGCCCGTCCGAGAGCGGCCGCGGAGAGCTGACTACGGTCCCTTTGCATGTCAGCCGCCCACGCGGCCGAAACGGGCCCGGTGCGCCACGGCTGCGTCCTTTCGGCCCGTCGGCGGCGCTTCCCAGAGCGGGCGGTGTGGAATCCGGCACGGCGCCGGCGAATTATGTGGGTGCGTACGATAGGTAGCTCAATTGCCCGCAGATGTGCCCGGCCGGGGCAAGGAGCGGCCTAGGTATCTATGTAGTTTGCGGCGAGGGTACGTATCCGCATTTCACACGCCTGCTCTCCGGCCGCCCTCGGCGAGCCAGCACCGTGCGGTGGACATGTTTGTCGTACTCTACGTCCTCGCCCTGAAGCAGCCGCGTCTCCGGGGGGCGCACGCGCACGCACGGCGCAGTGGGCGAGCAGAGGAGATCCCGCAATCATCCGACGCGCCGTTCATCCCATCCATCCAACGACGCTGAGGTCATCCGTGCCTCCGAGAATCACGATGATTGGGGATGGAGCAGAGCATGTGGGTGTCGAACGGGAGGGATCACGATCACGATCGCGATCGACCGTCCCATGACCACGACACCCGTCCACGGAATAGGAATAGGAGTCGGGAGTCGCAGCGACCGCGTCCGTATCTGGAGTGTGCCGTTGTGCGGTTCCCGTTCGGATTCCAACCTTCTCTCTTTCTTGCTTTGTCTCTTTCTTTTTTTTCTCTCTCTCTTTTTGTGGTTTTTTTTTGGTTTTTTTTCTCCCCCATTATTATTACCGCACCGCGCACTGTCCCCCCCCCCCCTCCCAGAGGAAAAAAAGAAAAAAAGAGAAGAAACCGCTGACACGGAGAGACGTTCGTGCGGTTGGTGAGGTCCGCGTGCCGCCGAGGACTAAAAGTAGTCCATCCAATCGAAAGAAAAAAAAAGGGGGGGGGGGGGGGGGGGGATACACACCCAACCCCCCCCCCCCACCCCCGGGGGTGTTTTTTTTTTTTTTTATTTATTCAATCATTACTCGCATGCGACCTATCTAGATCGTGGCGAGATTATGTACAGTCAGCCGCGGCGCATACATGGATATGTATCTATCTATACTGCCGCACGGAAGCATCACAACTTATCACTCGCATTCCTACGCGGTTAGGCGGTAATCAAAGCAGGAGGGAGGGGGTCCGTGTCCCGCGAGGGGACGGCAAATCGAGACGACTCGGACCGGCAGCTCGCTCGGAAACTGCCGGACTCCGGTACTCGCCTAACATGGTCGGGGGGACCGAGGGGGATGTCTCTCGGTCATCATAAGGCGCCCCATGTTCGCTACATACATACATACAAAACTAACTCACCCAGAGGGAGGACGAGAGCTGGGTGGAGCTGGCCCCCCCAAGTTGGAACACCTCTCTCTCCCCCCCCCCCCCTTCACTCTTCGCCTCCTTCACCCCCTGTGGATATGCATGCATGTAGGTGTGGAGCGCAACAGAGCTGGAGAGAGTTGCGCGGCTAAATCCGCCAAACGCAAGCAACCATCTCCCCCCACCTTCGCCCGGCGGTACGCATTATATCTGTGTGTGTGGTGTGTGTGTGTGGGGGCAGCCGTTATGGCTGCGGCTTTTTTTTTTTTTTTTTTCCTCTTCCCCACTGTGTTTTTCCTGTGCACACGATGCAAGCAGAAGATCTCCCCTTCCGGCCGTGGGGATCCTGATTTCTACGGACGCACGTCTGCGCCCGCTGCGAGCCGGCTGGAGACATACCCCGAGTGTTCGTGCATGGGTTTACGGTTCGGGAATCCCGTCCGCGAGGACGACGACGACGGCGACGATCGGCAGTCCGTCCAAGTCCACAGCGGGGAGGAGGGGAGGGAGTGCCCGAGCTCCCATCCCCCGATTGCAGGGCAATCTGCCGCCCCACGTCCTGGCTGACTGGCTGTCGGTCCGTACGGGCCCCCGTAACTACTCTACATGCGTGTGGCCGGAGCTGGACCGGCAGGTATTTACGTACGTGCGGACGAGTCACACACGTTGCCGTCGCCGTCGATGTCGACGTCGACGTCGGGGGAGGGGACGGGGGCGGGGGATTGGGATCGAGGCGGATGGCGGTGTTTGCGCGGCGTGGGAGAGCGAGCGATGGAGAAGGAAAAAACAAAAAACAAAAACAAAAACAGAAAACCACTGCGGGGAGGGGAGAGACACAGCGCAACGTCCATCGTCTCGGGGGACGCGTCAGTGCACCGTGCATCACATGCAGTGCGCTGTTTTCCCTCGCCTGCTGTCCGCGTCCATCTCGAGCGGGGAGTGGGGGGAGGCGGCGACGGGCAGGCTAAGGTTTTTTAAGGTTTTATATAGGTATGTATGATGTATATCTGTCTGTCTGTCTGTCTGTCTGTCTGTCTATCTATCTATCTATCTATCTATCTATCTATATCTATGTTGTAAGGGTATACATGGAAGGGGGGGGGGGGGGTTTAATTTAATTAATTATTTAATTATTTATAGATTTTGTTTTCTCTCGTCACCGATCACTTGTTTGCAGGGCGGCGAAAAGCTCTCGCGGAGAGTAAGTATGTACATACATACATACACGTCTGGGCGGGACTGTTCACCCCACGTCTCCGCCTCGCCGTGGGCGTGTCCATGCAGCCGTCCGGGGACGCTGCATGGAGTGAAGTCATTCGATCACCTCTTCCCTCCTTCCGGGCTCTGCGCGGGGTGTAGATCATCATCGCACAGTACATACATACATACGTACATACACACATACCTCTGATCGCTCTTCCGGGTCCGGGTCCGGCTCTGCTTCGTATAACGGCGGAGTCAGCTGTCCGGTGGGCGCTGGCCAACGCGGGGGGGCGGGGAGCGGGGAGCGGGGAGCGGGGAGATAAGCCCTCGGCATGGCGGGCGTGTCCGTCTTATAACTACATAACATAGAGTACATACACACGTCGCCGCGAGTAACTACGTACCTGGGTGTGTGCTGACATAAGGCCGTGTCCCATCCTGCGCATGTATGTACATATGTATGTAGAGTAACTAACTAACTGCTTAGGTACGTATGCAGCTAGACTAGGCTGGAACGACTGCCGAGCTGGGCTGGGAGCACGCGCCCTCGCTTCGAGTTCCGTGTTGGGGCACACGGGCATTCTCCGGTTCGGGAGCACTAGTCTGCCCTGAGTATCTATCTATACCTAATGTACTCTATGTAGATATGTATGTTGTATGTATCATACATACATATAGAGTTGAGTAGCGAGTAGCGAGGAGGCGAGACGAACGATAGGTCCGTGCGGTCGACGGCAGGCTGGCTACATAGTCTAGCGGACCGCGCGCCGAGACGCTTTGAAGGGCGAGTTTGACGAGCGTACGTACATAGTCCAGAATATCTAATATCTTCTAGGGTTATCTACTCTTCTCTAGGGTACATACGTACTCGACCATCTGCATCCGGTGGGGATTGCGGGTTGGTCACGCCCCTCCCGTGTGGAGCTGCCTGCCTGTCTGGCTGTCGCCAGCGGGAGGGCGGGAGGGATGTCGCTCAAGCCGTCTCGCGCACTCGCCGTGCTGTAGGTACGGAGCCGCTGGGGCAACCTGCTCCTCCGCCCAAGGAGAGCGCCGGCGTGGCATGGCGTGGCATGGCGTGGCATGGCGTGGCATGGCGTGGCAACTACGGCGCTCCGGGTCACGTCGCCGTCACATCCCACATCCCACATCTCCACGTCCGGCTCGCTCCGCACTCCGCACCCTGCACTCTGCACCCGGCACATTATTCTCCATCGGCCATCACCTCCATCGTCTCGCTCTCGTCAACGCACAACACATACGCCGACGGCGACCCGGCGCTGGTGGGTGGGTGGGTGGGTGGCTGGCTGGATGGAGAGAATGGCCACGACGGACGCCGGACGGACGCGGAGCAACACGAACGCAAGCACGCAAGCACGTCCACGTCCCTGTTTGCGCGGGGTTCCTCGCTGACATTGTGCGCTGCGACTCCACGCTGCTGCTGCTGCGCTGCTCCGCTCTGCTCCGCTCGCAGCTCGTGTCGCCCCCGAAAGGCCTAAGGTGCGTCCGCGCGTGGTCGCGTTCGAAATGGGCGGGCTGCGGGCTGCGGGCGCAACCCACTCGAGGAAGAGTGGCGACGCGAGGACGGTGAGGATGCGTCGCCCCGGTGCAGAGAGTGACGACGGAGAAGCACGAGCGAGACACTGCGACGGCGCCGGATGGGCTGATGGAGAAACGGAACAACATCCCTACCCGCCTTCTCGCGGCCCACACGCACGCAGACGACCCCCACCACGGCGGAGCGAGCACAGCACAGCTGGAGCGAGCGAGATCTTGGAGCCACCGTTTCGGCTAGATAGGACGCTTGGCGGAGCTGCCGCAGCGGTAAGAGGCCCCATCGGCATCGCTTGGGGAGGGGGGGGGAGGAGTGCGTGCTCGTGCCGCTCATTCGCTCGCGCTGGTGTTGGACGCACACACACGCAGCGAGGAACCCGGTGGATATCTCGCTCGCCCGGGAGTGGTGGCCCTCCGCAGCCAACCCTCGCACGCACCACGCGCAGGACGAACTCGGATCCACGGTCAAGGAGGCGGCGAGTGGGCCGTGACCGGAAAAAGCAAAAGCAGAAGCAAAAGCAAAAGCAGAAGCAGAAGCAAAAGCAAAAGCAAAAGCAAAAATGTGAGCAAAGGCATCCACGAGTTCTGTGGGGGCGCATGTGGTGCATCGTGCGTGTGGGTGTGCTGCTGCTGCTGCTGCTGCTGGGCGTCTGCTGGACGGAGGATGGAGGATGGAGGATGCCATGCATGGCCGTCCCCGCCGGCCGCCGCCGCGGACATCTCCATTGAATGGGGCGTGCGTCTGTGGATTGCGGCAGCTGCTCCAGCTGGGGCCGGTGGTGGGAGTGGATGTGGCGGTCGTGGGTGCTCCGAGAAGAGTCGGCGGTCGGCGGTCGATGGTCGACGGGCTAGGCAGGAGGAGCGTGTCGTGACGAGCTGGAGGAGTCCGGACGGAGGAGGCGGCTGATGCCGGGTTGCTCGCTCCCAACAACAGTTCTCCACATAGCAACCGCAACAACTACTCATTGACGCGACGACTCTCCAACGATTGCGCTTCCCCCTCGCAACCACCGGACTAGACTAGCACGTAGCACGTATTGCGGTCACTGGCGCATCGCTCCCCCAGGTTTTGGGCCAGAACTCATCTCGGGCCGCCCCCTCCCCTGCCGCAAGTCATCATTTCCGCCACTGGACGACTGTACGTATGTATGTCATTCACTTGTCACAGCTTGTCGGGTTTAACCTGGGGGGGGAAAACCCCTCGTCGCTCAACTGACTTTTAAGTGGGGGCAAAATGGAATTAAAAAATCACTTCCTCGGGAGTGCGTGGTCGCGGGTTTGCATCTTTGCCGGCAAACATTTTCGCATGTTTCCCTTTTTTCCTTTTTTTTTCCTTTTTTTTTTCACCTGACGTTTCAAAAGAAAAGAAAAGAAAAGAAAAAAAAGAGAAGAAAAAAAGCAAACAACCCCCCCCCCCTTCCCTCCCTCCCTCTTTACTTTTTCCGTTTTGTTTGTTTGTCATCTCGCAATCATCGGCGAGAGTGAGGTTTTTCGCCACCGATGTCTCGTGTCCTGCTCGCTCGCACGATGGTATCTGGAGCGGTTAGTATGTACATACTCTGCCGCACGGTACGTAGAGTACGCAGGGTGTCCAGGAGAGGGTATCACGCCAAGCGGTGCTCAGCTCAGCTCTTCCTTCCAGCCGGCCTGCCTGCTTTTCAACGACGGGGCCGTGCGGAACACAGAGATGGCTGTGTGGAGCGCAGATGCAGATTTAGGCTCGAGCACCACCCAGCTCCCCCATAGCAACGAGTTACAGAACGTATGGTACATACCTAGTTATCTCGCTACGCCGCATGCAACGCAACAGGATTACACACGGCCATGAGCAGTTCGTTCGTTCGTTCGTTCGTTCGTTCACACCACTTCCCCCCCCCCCAAGCCTGCCCCATTCGCTGCGTCGAGCGCACTGTTGCTGCTGCTGGTGGTGGTGCGTGCGTGTGTGCCTGCCTGCCTGCCCTTGTTTCGCCTGTGTCCGCAACCGACCCATGCATGCGCACCCCATATCTATCACACACACGGAGTCGGGGCGATCATTAGATAGCTTTTTGGCGAGCGAGCTCTTCACCCCAAGCTGTGTATGTAGGTACATCCATCGTGTGTCTACGTAAACTATGTAGATATGCATTTTGTTTTTTTTTCTTCATTTTTTCATTTTTTTTTATTTCTTTTCTTTTCCTACGCATGCGCGCGGATTCGTCGTCGACCGATGAAATTTTTTTCTTCTTTCCTCCCTACATACATAGAGTATAGATATACCTGTCCTATCGGAGAGAAGGCGGGAGAAAAAAGTGGTATGTAGAGAGGGGGGGGGCCTGCAATCGCTATTGCGGTAGATACGGGATTCCAGTGACCAACTACCCCAACCCCCGCGCGGTCATATCGGTTTTCTCCCTTTTTTTTTTCTTTTTTTTTTTCTCTCGCTCTTCCAGCTCCCTCTTGGATCATCCGGGAATCCGAGTCTTCTGGTTGGCTGGGGGGGGGGGGGGGGGGGGGGGGGGGGAGGGGGGGGGGGGGGGGGTGGGGGTGGGGGGGGGGGGGGTGGGGGGGGGGGGGGGGGGGGGGGGGGGGGGGGGG
>Ga0307516_10001182_pt1 | contig 36492 bp, 31 predicted proteins | sample 19_EM_MG_FD_203310 | JGI IMG/M metagenome (GOLD analysis project Ga0307516, IMG submission 203310) | Populus trichocarpa ectomycorrhiza microbial communities from riparian zone in the Pacific Northwest, United States - 19_EM | ecosystem: Host-associated > Plants > Roots > Unclassified | place... | reverse complement strand
TGGATCGGCACGCCAAGGGGGACGGGAGTAGGTCCGGAGACCTTACCGCGATCGAGATAGGTGCCGTTCGTCGAGCCGAGGTCCTCGACGAACCACTGTCCGTCCCGCGGCATGAGCCGAGCGTGCCGAGCCGACGCGAAGTCGTCCGTGATGACCAGCGTCGAGTCCTCCGCCCGACCGATAGTGATATGAGCCTCACCGAGCGTGATTTTAGTGCCGGCCAGTTGGCCGGCGGTCACCACGAGTTGCCGGGCGGCCTTGCCCCGCTTCGCCTTCGCCGGCCGGCCCTGTGGCACCACGCCACCCACGCCCCGGGGCGTGGCGACGAGACTCTTGGACCGGACCCCGGCGAAGAGATCCTTACGGATGACTCCCACCACTGTGAACACGAAGATCCACAGCAGTATCAGGAAGCCGAAGCGGGCGACGGTGAGGACAAATTCTGGCAAGGTGCCTAGCCGTCCACTCGGAACGTGAGGGTGGTCGTCCCCAACTGGATCATGTCGCCCGGGTTGAGCGCCACGGCCGACACGCGCTGGCCATTGACCATCGTGCCGTTCGTCGAGCCCAGGTCAGTCAGCACCACCTGACTGCCGTCGTAGTCCAGCCGGGCGTGGCGTCGTGAGATACCGACGTCCGGCAGGCGCAGATTCGCCTGGTCCCCACGGCCGATCACCGTGGAACCCATCTGCAGGGGGTACGTGCGACCGTCGCCGGAGACCAGGCCGACGTTGCGCCCGTTGTGCCCTCCGTGCTGCTGGTAGCCACCCTGCTGCTGGTCGTACGGCGAATACGCCGGCGCCGCGTCGTAGGCGGGCTGTTGCACAGGCGCGACCTCGCCGCCGGTGTACACCTCCGCCGTGACCCGGAACATGCCGGTATCGAGCCCGTCCCCGCGCTCGATCTCGACGATGACGTCGCCATAGACCGTCCAGGCCTGCTCGCCGATGAACTCCGCCTGCGACTGGGCCAACTCCTGGGCCAGTGCGGCGGCATACGGCGCCAACCTGCTGTGGTCATACGGCGAGAGATCGATCACGTAGCGGTTAGGCACCAAGGTGCGGCCACCAGCGAGGATAGCCTTGTGCGCCTCGGCCTCCCGCTGCATGGCATTAAGAATCTCCACCGGGTGCACGACACCCTTGAACACCTTCGCGAAGGCACCCTCGACCAGGCCTTCCAACCGCTTCTCAAAGCGCTGCAGCACGCTCACCGGCTCCTCCTCGGGTTCCGAGGACATGATGGTATCCGGCCGCCGCTTCCGCATCTCTGCGAAGAGCAACCGGTCGCTCCTGACCCTCGTATTGCGTCCCCTGACGCCGTGCTAGTCTTCCCTGGCGTCACGGGCAGTATCTGCTCGCGGTGTAACGAGGGACAGCGTAGTCTGTTCCGGCTAACTGAATGCCACGGGGATGTGGCGGAATGGCAGACGCGCACGGTTCAGGTCCGTGTGTCCGAAAGGACGTGGGGGTTCAACTCCCCCCATCCCCACCCGATCACCTGGCCGCCCCATGCCCGCAGACAGCGCGGGCCGTGGGGCGATCGGCATGTCTGCTCCGGGGGCCGAGCCCCCGGACGCCCCGCGTTGCGGTGGCCGCTCAGGCTGCTTCGCTCGCGCTTACTTCGTCGGTGGGCGCTCTCGCTGCTTCGGTTGTTACGGCATCGGTACGGAGTGACGGGCGTGCTGGGCGCGTCTAGTCCTCCTCACTCTCTTGCTGCCCCCTCCTCGCTCCCTTCCTGCCCCCTCCTGTCCTCTCCTCCTGTCCTCTCCTCCTGTCCTCTCCTCCTGTCCTCTCCTCCTGTCCTTTGTCCTCTCCTCCGCGCTCCCCCTGGCCGCCTCTTTGTCTCCTGGGTTTGTGCCGGGCTTTTTGGGTGATCGCGGAGCGTGAGGGGGGTCGCGTTATGCTCTCGACTGGTTTTTGCCCCCGAGACCTCTGGAGAGTTTGCTCGTGGCCGTCGCCCTGGTTACTGGTTCGGGTGGTCTCATCGGCTCTGAGGCGGTTCGGCACTTTGCCGGGCTCGGCCTCGATGTCGTCGGGATCGACAACGACATGCGGCAGGAGTTCTTCGGCGCGGAGGCCTCGACGGCCTGGAACGTCCAGCAGCTCACGGCGGACCTCGGCGCGGCGTATTCGCACCACGGGGTCGACATCCGGGACCGGGACGCGCTGGCGCGGATCTTCCAGCGGTACGGCACGGACATCGCGGTCGTGATTCACACCGCCGCGCAGCCGTCACACGACTGGGCCGTGCGGGATCCGTTCACCGACTTCGACGTGAACGCCGGCGGCACGCTCAACATGCTGCAGAACACCCGCGAGCACTGCATCGACGCGGCGTTCATCCACTGCTCGACCAATAAGGTGTACGGGGACACGCCCAACCGGCTGCCGCTGGTCGAGCAGGAGACGCGATGGGAGATCGACCCCTCGCATCCGTACGCGGGCGGCATCACCGAGGACATGTCGATCGACCAGTGCCTGCACTCGGTCTTCGGCGCGTCCAAGGTCGCGGCCGACGTGATGGCCCAGGAGTACGGCCGCTATTTCGGGATGAAGACGGCGATCTTCCGGGGCGGCACGCTGACCGGCCCGGCCCACTCGGCGACCGAGCTGCACGGCTTCCTCGGGTACGTGATGCGGGCCAACATGGAGCGGCGGCTCTACCGGATCTTCGGCTACAAGGGCAAGCAGGTCCGCGACGCCATCCACAGCCACGACGTGCTCAGCGCGTTCGAGGCGTTCTTCCGCAACCCGCGCTCGGCGGCGGTCTACAACCTCGGCGGCGGCCGGCACTCGAACTGCTCCAACCTCGAGGCCTTCGCCATGGCGGAGCAGATCAGCGGCACCGAGATGGTCACCGAATACGTCGACGACAACCGGATCGGCGACCACCAGTGGTGGATCGGCTCGATGGCGGCGTTCCAGGCCGACTACCCCGAGTGGAAGCAGGTCTACGACGTCCCGATGATCCTCCAGGAGATCTACGAGGCCAACGTCGACAAGTGGGTGCCCCAGCCGTGATCTCGCAGGGCAAGAAGAACGTCCTCGGTGTGCTGGTCGACGCGGTGGACTACGAGGCCGCGACCGCCCAGATCCTCGACGCCGCCCGCGAGCGCCGGCACTACGCCGTCACCGCGCTGGCCGTGCACGGTGTCATGACCGGCGTGCAGGACAAGGCGCACAACGCCCGGCTGAATTCGTTCGACCTGGTGACGCCGGACGGGCAGCCGGTCCGCGGCGCGCTCAACCTGCTGCACCACGCCGGCCTGACCGACCGGGTCTACGGCCCGGAGCTCACCCTGCGGGTGCTGCGCCAGGCCGCGGCCGAGGGCCTGCCGGTCTACCTGTACGGCTCCACGGAACCGACCCTGCAGCAGCTCGTGCCGGCGCTGGAGCGGATGTTCCCGGCGCTGAAGCTCGCCGGGGTCGAGGCGTCGAAGTTCCGCAGCGTCCAGCCCGGCGAGAACGCGGAGATCGCGGACCGGATCAAGGCGTCGGGCGCACGGATCGTGCTGGTCGGGCTCGGCTGCCCGCGCCAGGAGATCTTCACGTACGCGATGCGCCCACTGCTCGACATGCCGTTGCTCGCGGTCGGGGCGGCCTTCGACTACCACGCCGGCCTGCTGAAGAACCCGCCCGCGTGGATGCAGAAGTACGCCCTGGAGTGGCTGTGGCGCCTCGGGCTGGAGCCCAAGCGGCTGTGGAAGCGCTACATCCTGCTGAACCCGGCCTACGTGTCGCGGCTGGCCGTGCAGAAGGCCGGGCTGTGGAAGGCGACCCCGCCCGCGCCGACCACCGAGCCGGTACAGACCTTCGCGGTCTGAGGGGCGGTGCCGGGGCCTCGCGGCGTCGCCGCCGGAAACCCCGGCCGACCTCCCCAGGTCGAGCCTGTGCCGGCCACCGATGCATCGGTGGGGTCTGGCACCCGACATTAGGACACAGGTCACGGTCGCAACAGGGGGCATTGTCCTCTTCGCCCGTTGGGATGAGCCCTCTCCGTGACATTTCGACCACCAAAAGTGACGCGCAGACCCCTACGGGTAGGCGGTCCGGGCATATCCCGGTTTTGCTAGTTGCGTCACAGGTGAAGTCTGTCGATGTGAACACCGCAACGGATCTCATCCTGATCGGCGCCCTCGCCGGCATCTGGCTCACCGCCGGGCTGCTGGCGGATGCGCTGCCCGGCGCTCGCACGGCTCGCGAATTGCGTCGGCGCGCCCGGACACTGTCCATGCTGGTCGGTGGCGGGATTGCGGTGTTCATCGCCGTGCCGCTGGTCACCGGTGCGCTGCCCGGATCGTCCGCCGCACCCGCGGCGGCGCTGCTGCCCGCCGTACCGGCGCTGGTCGTGCTGACGGTGACCGCGCGTCGCCTCGCTCAGGTCCGGCGTGGCGCGGGCGCGTTCGCCACCGCGCCGATGACGCCGGCGCCGCCGGCCCTGCGAGCCGCCGCGGCGCATCCGCTGGTCGCGACGCCGCTGCAGATCACCGGCCTGGCCGCGCTGGCCGGCGTGCCGATCGCGGCCGGCGTGATCGAGGTGCCCGGCGCCCAGGTGGCCGGGATCGTGCTGACCGTGGTGGGGGTCGCCGTGCTCGCGCTCGGCGTCCGGCACGCGATCCGGCACAGCCGGCTGAACGTCAAGGTCTTCGCGCCGATCGGCAAGGTCCGGCTGCGGGCCGTGCCGTCGCGGCAGAGTTCGGCGGAGACCTACACCGCGCTGCCGATCGAGAGCGAACCGGCTGAGAGCTTCGCACCGTCGGCCCACCGCGCCGCCTGAGCGGGCCGGCCGCGGCCGGGATGCCGCGCGAGGCTACTTGCGCTTGGCTTCCTGCACGTAGAGCAGCTCCAGGATCGAGCGGGCGGCCTCGAACCAGCGGTCCAGCCAGCCCGAGTCCGGCATGGTGCCGCGGACCGGCAGCTCCAGCAGCAGCCCACGCAGCAGTGGGTGGTCCGCCATCGACTGCGAGCTGCCCGCGTCGACCCAGGCGCCGCTGGTCGGGAAGACCGGCTCGGTCAGGCCCTGCAGGTCCAGCGAGGGCAGCTTCGCCGCCCGGTCCAGCGCGCTGGTCGGCTCGATCGGCGTGCGGGTCGGCAGGCCGGACAGGCTGGATCCGCCGGCGCCCCGCGAGACCAGCTCGCCGTCGCCGCTCTCCGCGGCCAGCGCCGCATCGCGCCGGGTCTGCCGGTACGCGCTCACGCCCCCGCTGAAGCGATCCTGCGCGGTCGCGGATCCGTTGCTGAGGTTGTCGGAACCAATCGTCATCTGCTTCGCCTTGCCTCGCTCCGGCGCGCGGTCCGGTCCGCGCTTAGAGCGTTCAACGAGGACGGCTGCCACTGGCGACGGTGCAAAAGGGGCGAAATGCGACGACCGCCCCCGCGTTCACGGCAGGGGCGGTCCGGGTGCCGTGCTCTACCGGTCGAACTCTCCGTCCTTGGTGCCTCCCACGAAGGCGTCCCATTCGGCGGCCGTAAAGATCAACGCGGGTCCGGTGGGGTTCTTGGAATCGCGAACCGCGACGGCCCGGTCGACGAAGGCCACCTCTACGCAGTTGTCGCAGTTCGGCCCGCTGCGCGTGCTCTTGAACCACTGCGCACGGCTCAGGTCGATCCGGAAACCCTTGGTCTCAACTTCCACAATGGCTCCTCTGCCAGCAAAACGATCATGTCTCTGGACTCCTCGGGAGAGAGGGCCGACGATCGGATGGTCTCGAAGATCGAGTCGTACTTGCGGAGTTCATCGCTCTTCTCCAGAAACAGCCCGCCGGTCGCGTTCTCGGCGAACACCACATTCGGGTCCTCGGCGTCAGGGAAGTCGAGGATCGCGAACGTGCCGTCCATGCCGGCGTGGGCTCCCGCCGCGAACGGCAGGATCTGCAGAGTGACGTTCGGCAACCGGGTCGCCTCGATCAATCGGAGCAATTGATCTCGCATCACCTCGTCGCCGCCGACCGGGCGACTCACCACCGCTTCATCGAGCACCACCTGAAGATCGATCGGATCGTCCTGAATCAATAACGCTTGGCGAGCCATCCGGACGCGCACCCGTTGCTCTATTTCTCGGTCGCTGTCACCCAGTCGGGCGGCCCTAATCATCGCTATTGCGTACTTATCGGTCTGAAGTAGACCCGGGATAACCTGCTGCTCATACGCCCTGATCGACCGCGCCGCCGCCTCGAGCCCGACGTACGCACCCGTGAGGACTGGGCTGAATGGATGCCACCATCCCTTTTGGCGTGCTTCGCGGCTTATCTGCACTAATTCTTCTGACTCGACGCCATTGATGCCGTAAACGTCAAGCATGTCCTTTACGTCGCGTGGGGTGGCGCTCGTGTGGCCGGTCTCGATTCTGGACACCTTGGACGGTGAACAGCCGAGACGCTCGGCCACGACGTCGATGGTCACGCCGGCCGCGTCGCGGTATCTGCGGAGCTCAGCACCGAGTCGGCGGCGGCGGATGGTGGGGCTGTTGCGCGGATTCACGCTCACCTCCGGACTACGTGGCATCATGCGACCGGACGGCAGGGGTCCCCCGTACGGCGTTGTCGACTCAAGTCTCTCTGTTGATCTCTTGATCCTTCAAGCGTCCACAGTGATCGTTTAGTCACTTTCGGCTGACCTGCAACTTGCATCGATTCGCCGCGTGGTGCAATCTTTCCGTATGGCGCACGTCACTTAGTGTTCTTGAGGGACCCTGGGATACGGCGCCGAGTACGACGTAATGCACCGAAAGCGACGCCGTTCACCGGGGGACCGACCGGAGCCGACTGTCCTCGATGGACTCGCCCGAGTTCGGAGAGTAACGGCCGAGCCGGCAACGGCGTTACCGCAACGTTGCGATGATTGGCACCATCGCTGCCTTGCAAACATGCACGAGCCGGGCACACTGGACCATCTGTGTTCACTGTGCGGCAAAGTGATATTTGCCCCTACTGGGTTCAGGACAGGAGACGACGTGCTTCCTCGGTCCGGCGATGTCATACACGTGACGAAGGCGGCCAGCGTCCAATTCGCGGCGCCGATGCTTTTCCGCGTCATCCGGGTGCACGACTGGCCGACCTACGAGGGCTGGATCTGGCTGGACGGTTACGAGCTCAATCCCTCCGGCGACGCCGTCGAACGGCGGTCCATCTTCGTGCAGGTCGGCGGCTTACGACAGGTCGGCAAGGCGCCAGACCCGCGTACGCGCAACGGCCGTCAGCCGGGAATGACCACGGGCGGCATCCAGCGCCCGCTGCGCGCCAACCGCTGACCCGGCCTCATCCAGCGAACTTGCCCGGGCTTTCCGCCACGGGTGAGCTCAGTCCTCGTCCTGCCCGGACGGCCCGGTCGGCGCTGACGGCGTGGGGGTCGCCGACGCGGTCGGCTCCGCTGCGACGATCAGCGTGATGACCGTGTCCGCCGGCACCTGCTGGCCCTCGGCCGGGTCGCTGTCGATCACCGTCCCGGCCGGAGAATCGCTGGTCACGAAGCGCAGACGGTAGTTCAGGCCCTTGCGGTCGAGAGCACCGCGAGCCTCCTCCGAGGACAGCCCCTTCAACGCCGGCACGGTCACGTCGCTCGGAGTGCTGAGCGGCGACGTCGGCTGTGTCGGCGGCTCCGTGATCGGCGGCGCGCTGCTGGGACGGGTCGTGGCCGGCGCCGCGGGGGAAGCGGTGACCTCCGGCGTGGCGGCGTCGTCCCCACTCGACTGCACGATCAGGTAGACACCCCACCCCAGCAGGCTCAAGAGCAGCAGCGCGACGATGCCGACCGCGATCGGCGTCCACCACTTGCCCTGCGGTTCGTCGTCCGGCAGCGCCCAGTCGGTGCTGGTGGAATCGTCGCCGTACCCGGGGCGCCGAGGCCGCACCCCGGCGCGGGCGGACCAGACCTCGTTCCCGTCGTCGGCCCAGTTGTCGGTGCTGCGAGTGTCACGCTCTGTGCGCGTATCGTCGCCTGTGACGGCCGGAAGCACGGACGTCGCGTCGCTCCGCGGCGCCGGCGGAGCCACCCGGGTCGCGTCCTCATCCGCCGCCGGGAAGACCTGCGTGCCGTCAGATTCCGCCGCGGCCCGCGGCATCCGCTCGGTGCCGTCATCCTTTGGGGTGCCACCGATCGGGCGAATTTCCCCCTCCTCCTGAAACGGCTGGAACTCGCCTGTCTCGTCAAGGCGGCGGTGCTCGTCGTCGTCGGACATCGCCGGTTCCTCTCCGCTCGGGCGCCCTCTGCCGCCAACCTAGCCAATCTTGGCGCATGGGCTCATTGATTCGCAGGCATCGTCACCTACGGCTACAGTGCCCCGCATGGCCGAGAAGGGCTGGACAGCGCAGGTGGCAGCCGCGGCCGGAGTGGCCGCGGGGACGGGCGCCGCCCAACTGGGCCTCGGCTACGGCCTCGGCGTGGTGGAGTGGCCGGCCGTGCCGGCCGGCGACAGCGTGTGGCTGGGCAGCCTGGGCTGGGCGACCTGGATCGCGGCGAGCTCGACTGTGTTCGGTGCGGTCATCGCGAGCCGGCTCGGCCGCGCGATGGGTGGGCCCTGGCGCCTCGCCCTGGCGGCGAGCGCGGCGGTCGGCGCGCTGCTGACGGTCGCGCTGATCGCGCTCCCGGCCCGCGTCGCGGAACGGGCGGACACCTTCTCGCCGCCGACGATCGCCGCCGGTTATGCGGTGATCGGCGTGCTCCTGGGCCTGGTCATCGCCTACTGGGCAGTGGTCTGCAGACCGGTGGCGGCGAACCTGATCGCGACGGCGGCCTGGCTCTGGTCGCTGGCCGCGGCGGCGGTCGCGGCCACCATCTTCTGGCACCGCCCATCGGCGACATACCTGTCGAGCTGGCAGTTCGTCTCCCCGGACAACGCCGACGGCCAGTACGGCACCATCTACTGGCCGAGCGCGGCGCTGACCCTGCTCGCCGCCCTGGTGGTGGGGACCATCGGCGCCCTGCCCGCGGTCCGCCGCGGCGACCTGGGAGTGGGCGCTGCCTCCTCGGGCGCGGTCGGCCCGCTGCTGGTGGCGGCGGCGTTCTTCGCGCTGGCGCCGCAGTTGACGGGAGTGCCGGGTCCGCTGCTGTCCGCATACCTGATCGCGCCGTATGCGGTCCTGGCCGGGCTGGCGGGATCCGCACTGACCGTCGCCCTCGGTCAGCGCCGGGCGGGCCGTCGGGCGGCCAAGGCGGCGGCGCGTGGGGGTGCTGGGTCTGCAACTGACGGGTCGGCAGCCGCGGTGGTGCCGTCGCCCAGGCTCGCACGGACCAGCGGCCGGTCACGGGCCCGCGCCGGATCGGACTCGGCCTCGGCCTCGGCCACCCGACCCGCGCCGCCAGCAGCAACGGCAACGCAGCCGGTGCCGCGATCAGCCACGGCCACCCGACCCGCGCCGCCAGCGGCAACTCAATCTGCGCCGCCATCAGCAAAAGCAACGCGGCCAGCGGCACCGCAGCCTCCGCCGCCAGCGGCCTCCCGACCAGGGCAGCCATCAGCAGCGCCACTGGCATCACCACCAGCGACGCGACCGGCGCCGCCGTCGGCGAAGGCGAGGCGATCTGCGCCGCCATCAGCGACGGCAGCGGCGCCGACATCAGCGGCCGGCACGACGGCGGCGGGCACGGCGGCGGCGGGCACGGCGGCGGCGGAAGCCGGCCCTGACCGCTCTGGCGCAGCGGAAGATCCCGAACCGCAGCCCCGCCAGCGTCGGTCCTTCATGGACCGGTTCCGGCGAAAGAGCGCAGGTCAGAGCGAGGCTCAAGCAGCCGACGACCAGTCGGCGGTTGCCACGGGACGCGCCAAGGCGCCTGCTGCCTCGGCCGCAGCGCCGACCAGTACACCCGGTGCCGCCCGCGCGAAGACCCCGGCCACGCCGCCGGCCAGCACGCCGAGTGCCGCTTCCGCCTACGGAAAACCCTCGGCCGCGCCGGGTGCCGGCACACCGGGTGCCGCATCGACTGACGGAGAGTCACCGTCCGCGCGGCCGACCGGTTCGCCGGGCGCTTCCCCTGCTCGCGGAAAGTCATCGCCTGCCGGCACGCCGAAGCCGGGTGCGGCCTCGATCGACGGAGGTGCACGGTCTGCCTCGTCGGCGCCGGGCAGGTCCGACAGCCGCTCCACGGTCGCCCCTCCGCCGGACTCTCCCCCGATCGCGAAGATCAACGAACCTCAATCGGGTGAAAAGCGGGCGGCTCCGCAGAAGTCCACCGCGCGCCCCGGCGCCGGCGCCGGGCCCGGCCCAGCGAATACCGCAAGTTCCGATAAAACGCCCCCGGAGCCGAAGAACCCCGCGAAGTCCACAAAGGCGACACCAGCCGCCCGGCCCGCGACGCCTCGGCAGGCCACCTCGTCCAGAGCGACCGGCGCGAAGGCGGCCACCCCGGCCAAGCCCTCGTCGCCGGGCGCCGCGGCAAAAGACGCGACGAAAGACGCGAACGAGGCGGACACGGCCGAACTCCCCGTACAGGATCCCAAAAAGCCCGGCGAGACCCGCTGAGCTAGTCGACCGGCCAGGTGTGGACCGGCTCGTTCGTCTGCTGCAAAGAGCTGTATCGAAGCAACATGTCGTGCAAAGCCGCCTGGCGATCCAGCCCGCGGCGGTGCTCGGCGGACCACACCGCTTCGGTCTGCCACGTCGCCCCGTTGCGGCCGGTTCGGCAGCGGCCCTCCACGATGCCCAGCAGCCTGTCCCGGTGCACCGGATCCACGCCGAAGGTGTCCAGCCCGGCGTGGGCCTTCGCCAGTAGTCGGTCCAGCACCAGCGCGGTCACCGGCGTCTCGCCGGCGCCCGGCCAGTGCACGGTCGCCTCGATGCCGCGCCGGGCCGCCGCGTGGAAGTTGTCCTCCGCCGCACCGAAGGAGAGCTGGGACCAGATCGGCTGGTCCTCCTCGGCGAGGTGCCGGACCAGGCCGAAGTAGAAGGCCGCGTTCGCCAGCATGTCGATCACCGTGGGACCGGCCGGCAGCACCCTGTTCTCGACTCGCAGGTGGGGGCGGCCGTTCATGACGTCGTACACCGGGCGGTTCCAGCGGTAGACGGTGCCGTTGTGCAGTCGCAGCTCGCCGAGGCAGGGCACTCCGCCGGCGTCGAGGACCGCGACCGGGTCCTCCTCGTCCATGATCGGGAGCAGCGGCGGGAAGTACCGCACGTTCTCCTCGAACAGGTCGAACACCGAGGTGATCCAGCGCTCGCCGAACCACACTCTGGGCCGTACCCCCTGGGCTTTGAGCTCGTCCGGTCTGGTGTCCGTGGCCTGCTCGAACAGGGCGATCCGGGTCTCCGCCCAGAGCTGCCGGCCGTGCAGGTACGGCGAGTTCGCCCCCACCGCCACCTGGATACCGGCCACCGCCTGGGCCGCGTTCCAGTAGGCGGCGAACCGGTCCGGCGACACCTGCAGGTGGAACTGGACGCTGGTGCACGCGGCCTCGGGCGCGATCGAGTCGCTCGCCGTCTGCAGCCGTTCGACCCCGCGGATGTCCACCCGGAACTGCTCGCCGCGGGCGCCGACGAGCTGGTCGTTGAGGGCGCGGTAGCGGTCGTTGGCCGAGAGGTTCGCCAGCACCAGGTGGTCCGGTTGCAGGGTGGGCAGGCTGCCGATGAGCACGATGGTGCTGTCTGACTTCTTCGCCCGGTCCTCGGCCCGGGCCAGGCTCTCGACGATGTCCTTCTCGTAGTCGGCGAACCCGTCCCCGCTGATCAGCCGCGGCCGGGCGTTGAGTTCGAGGTTGAACTGCCCGAGCTCGGTCTGGAAGGTGGGATCGGCGAGGTTGGCCAGGATCTCGGCGTTGCGCATGGCCGGCTCGGCGTCCGCGTCCATGAGGTTGAGCTCGATCTCGAGACCCGTCATCGGGCTCTCGGTTTCGAAGGCGAAGTCGTCCAGCATCAGCGCCAGGACGTCGAGGCAGCGCCGGACCTTCTGCCGGTAGTGGACCCGGTCGTCTTGCGAGAAGACGACCCCGGAGAGGTCCTTGCCCATCGCACCTCCTGGCACGTTCGCGTGAGGCTCTCACGTTATGTGGAACGCATAACCAAGGCTAGGGACTAAACGGACATTCATCAGCTCTGGGTAAGCACGCAGCGGCGCACCGTTTACCCTCGCACCCCGCATGACGATGCCGCTAGTAGCGGCAGAAGACGAGCAGAGCGCCGCCCGAATGGACGGCGCTCTGCTCGGATCGTGAAGGATCAGGCCTGGCGGATGGCCTCGCCCTCGATCTCGATCTTTACCTTCTTGCCGATCATGACGCCGCCGGACTCGAGCGCCATGTTGTAGGTCAGGCCCCAGTCCTCGCGGTCGATCTCGGTGGTCGCGCTGAAACCGAAGACCTGCTGACCGTACGGGCTGGTGGTGGCGCCCTCGAACTCGACGACCAGCTCGACCGCCTTGGTGACGTCCTTGATGGTGAGCTCACCGTCGAGCACGAACTCGGCGCCGGCGTGCGACTTGATGCCGGTGCTGCGGAAGGCGATCGTCGGGTACTTCTCGGCCTCGAAGAAGTCGCCGGTGCGCAGGTGGTTGTCGCGGTCGACGTTGCCGGTCTGCACGCTCGCGGTCGTGATCGACGCGGTGACGGAGGACTGCAGCGGGTCCTCGGCGATGGTGATGGTGGCATCAGCCTCGGCGAAGTTGCCGCGCACCTTGCTGACCATCAGGTGACGCACCACGAAGCCGACCCGCTTGTGCGCGGCGTCCAGCTGGTAGGTGCCGGCGGCCGGGATCTGGAGACCCTCGAACTCGCGGGTGCTGGCGACGGAGTCGGTCATGACATTTCCTCTCGAAGCAGAGTCAAGTTGTTGTCTGACGGAGCAACTATATGCCAAGCAATATTCCCCCTGTCAAGCGAACGAGGTAACATAGTTGCCGTGGCTACCGACTTTGATGACCCCCGGTTGACCGCCATCGGCCTCTTCGCCGAGGCGTTCACCGGGCTGAGCAGCCGCTTCGCCGCCCAGTTCGAACAGCACCGGGTCTCCCAGGTCGAGTTCGAGGTGCTGATGCGCCTCGCCCGCTCGCCGCTGCATCGCCTGCGGATGACCGATCTGGCCGGCCAGACCTCCCTGTCCACCAGCGGGGTGACCCGCGTCGTCGACCGGATGGATCGCGGCGGCCTGATCCGCCGCGAGGCCTGCCCGAGCGACCGCCGCAGCTCGTTCGCGGTGATCACCGAGGCCGGCCTGGCCCGGCTCGAGGAGATCCTGCCCGGGCATCTTGAGCTGGTGCAGCGGTGGTTCATCGGCCAGCTCACCCCCGCCCAGCTTGAGCAGACGCTCAGTTCACTGCGGACTGTCCGCGACGCGGTCAACCCGTGCGCGACGGCCGGCAGCTCGGAGGAGGGCGCCGTCCCGATCGTCCCAGCCGGCTGACTCGAACGAGGTAGTAACCGGCAGAACTACCGGCAGAAGCACCATCCTGGGTGGTCGAAACCCACCTATCTTCACAAAACGCCCAGTAGCCCCGGCTAAGGTGATCTCCGCAGGGGGACGCGGCGCGGCCGAGGCCTGGGCGGGGCAACGGGGGTGCCTACGTTCACGCCGCGTTATCGGGGCGTTGTGACGACCGGCGTGTGGGGGGCGCATCAAGCGCCGGTCGTCCACGCCCTGCCGCAGCTCAGAGCAACTCTTCCAGCTGTCGCATCGCTTCCCCGCCGAGCAGGCTCCGCTCCCGGGGCAGCAGCGTGATCCCACCCGTACGGCAGAGCGCGGCGAGCTGTGCCACCGCCTCCCGCCGGCGCTCGGCTTCCGCGGCGCTTCGCACCACGCCGACCAGGGCCTCCACCGTGTCGCGCGGGTCGTGACCGCCGGCGTAGGCCTCCGCCGCGGCCGCGAAGATCTCCGCCGCCCGCTTCTCCTCGCCCCGCCGCAGCGCGATCGCCGCCTCGACGATCGCGGCCGGCCCGTCAACGGGACGCGGATCCGCCCCCCGGAGCTCGGCCAGCACCGCTTCCGCCTCCTCGACCCGTCCGCTGTCGGCCAGCGCCAGGCCGACCGTGGCGAGCACCCGGCGCCGATGGCCGGGGTCACCGACCTCCTCCAGCTCGACGATCGCGTCCCGGCCCAGCCGCGCCGCGTCGTCGAACCGGCCGTCGAGGCGTTCCACCTCGGCGAGATTCGCCACCGCCACCGCTCGCAGCCGGTGCTCGCCGCACCGGCTGGCCAGCCGGTCCACCTCCGCGAGCCGGGACCGAGCGGCGCTCAGGTCACCCTCGCGGATCTCGTGCCAGGTGAGGTTGTTCTCCGCGACCGCCATGTCACGGATCCGGGCGCTGGCCCGGGCCAGGTCGAGCGCGGCGGCGCCGTGCCGGCGGGCCCGCTCGTAGCCACCGCTCGTCATCCACAGGGCGGCCAGCTGAGTGTGCGCGGTGAGCTGCCCCGGCACGTCGCCGAGCGCGATGAAGTCGGCCAGCGCGGCGTCGGCCGAGCCGATCTCCTCACCGCCCGAGCCGTGTTCGAGGGCGAGCTGGGCCAGCCCGACCTTGGCCCAGGCCCGGACCAGCGGGTCGGCGTCGGCCGTACGCGGATCGGCCAGCAACCGGCGCAGCCACTGCCGGCCGGTGACGTCCCGGCCCCGGAACCGCCACCACCGCGGCAGCGCGGCGGCGAGACGCAGCGCGACGTGCGGGTCTTCGCGGGCCGCGAAGGTCAGCGCCGCACCCAGGTCCCCCGCGACGTCGTCGAGGCGGGCGGCGGCCTCGGCCAGGTGGCCGCCCTTGAGGTCGGGCGCGATCTCCTGGGCCAGGTCGGCCAGCACCCGCGCGTGCCGGTGCCGCGCGGCGGGCAGGTCACCGTCGGCGGCGGCCCGTTCGAGAGCGAAGTCTCCGACGACATCCAGTAGGCGGAACCGGAACGCGCGGGCGCCACGGGCGCTGAGCAGCCCCAGCTCCAGCAGCCGGTCGAGCAGGTGCACCGCGTCGGTGACCGGACCGTCCGCGATCACCGCCTCGGCCAGGTCCAGCGACCAGCGGTTGCGGAAAGTCGCGAGCCGGTGCAGGGCGCGCTGCTCGTCGGGCCCGAGCAGGCGGTAGCTGGCCGCGACCGCATCGCGTACCGAGACGACGGCGCCCGGCGCCGGGCGGCCGGACAGGTCCAGGACCCGGTCGCCGTAGCGGTCGAGGATCTCCGCGACCGTCAGCACCCGGCCCCGGGCGGCGGCCAGTTCGAGAGCGATCGGCAGGCCACCGAGCCGCCGGACCAACGCGGACAGCGGCGCCACCTCGTCGGGCTCGATCGGACCGCCGCGCACCCGGGCGAGCCGGTCGAGGAAGAGCGCGGCCGCCGGATAGCCCGCCACGTCGGCGAGCGCCGGGCCGGCCTCCTCCGGCGGCGCGACCAGCGGCGCGACCGGCCAGACGCGTTCGGTGGTCAGGCCGACCGGGTGCCGACCGGTGGCCAGGAAACGCAGGGTCGGGTGCTGGCGCAGCAGCCGGCTGAGCGCCTCGGCGACGGCCTCCGGCGCGCGCTCGACCGCGTCGATGAGCAGCAGCGCGGAGCGGTCGGCGAACCGTGGCGCCAGATCGTCCGGCCGGCCCACCCCGAAGACGGCCGCGACGCCACCGAGCACCTCGCCGGCGGTGGAGCCGTCGGTGACGACGATGCCGGCGACACCGCCCGGATACGCGGGCGCGACCCGGTGCGCCACGGCGAGCGCGAGACTGGTCTTGCCCACTCCGGCCAGGCCGACCAGCGTGATGCCCCGCGGTCCCTCTTCTCGCGCCGGGGAGAGCCGGGTGACCAGTTCCGCGACGTCGGCGTCGCGGCCGATCAGGTCGCTGGCCGGGGGCAGGCGCACGTATCGCGACAGCGCGGAGGCACCGGCCTGCTGGCCCCGGGCGGCGGCCAGGAACGCGAGCCTGTCCGCGCCCGCGAGACCCAGCGCGGCGGCGAGCAGTTCCACCGTGGTCCGCTGCGGCCGGGAGGCGCGGCCCCGTTCAAGATCACGCACCGTGCGCACGCCGACCCCGGCGCGGGCAGCCAGCTCATCCTGCGTCAGTTTCGCCCGCAGCCGGTAGCTGCGCAGTACAGCGTCGAATCCCGGACCATCCTGGTCCGCCCCGTGATCGGACGTCATGTCTCGAACCTAGGCACCAAGTTCGATGTATGCCGAGTTCAGTATGCTTTCTGTCGAGTAACCGACGCATACCCCGTCGGATTTGCCGCAGAAACCGACCTGGAGTCCAAGATCTACAGACCGAGGCCGCGCGCGATGATCATTCGCTGCACTTCGGACGTACCCTCACCGATCTCCAGGATCTTCGCATCCCGGTAGAACCGGCCGACCGCCGATTCGTTCATGAAGCCGTAGCCGCCGTGGACCTGGGCCGCATATCGGGCGTTGTCCATCGCCGCCTCGCTCGCGCACAGCTTCGCCAGCGCCGCCTGGTGCTTGAAGTCCTCGCCGGCGAGCATCCGCGACGCGGCCTCGTAGTACGCGATCCGCGCCGTGTGCGCGCGCATCTCCATGTCCGCGATCATGAATTGGACGGCCTGGTAGTTGCCGATCGGCCGGCCGAACGCCTGCCGCTGGGTGGCGTACTGCACCGACTCGTCGACGCAGCCCTGGGCCAGGCCGACCGAGAGCGCGGCGATGGCGATCCGGCCCTCGTCGAGGATCCGCAGGAACTGCGCGAAGCCGCGGCCCCGCGCGCCGAGCAGGTTGGCAGCGGGCACCCGGACGTCGTCGAAGGCCAGCTCATGGGTGTCGGAGGCGCACCAGCCGACCTTCGAGTAGCCGGGGGCCACGGTGAAGCCCGGCGTGCCCGACGGCACGATGATCGTGGAGAGCTCCTTGCCGCCGTCCGGGTCGGTGCCGGTCACTGCCATCACCGTGACCAGGCAGGTGATGTCGGTGCCCGAGTTGGTGATGAACGCCTTGCTGCCGTTGATCACCCATTCGTTCGTCCGCTCGTCCAGCACCGCGCGGGTGGTGGTGCCGCCGGCGTCGGAGCCCGCGCCCGGCTCGGTGAGCCCGAACGCCGCGAGCGCGTCGCCGCTGACCAGCCGGGGCAGCCACTCGGCCCGCTGGGCGGGCGTACCGAAGCGGTAGATCGGCATCGCGCCCAGCGAGACGCCCGCCTCCAGGGTGATCGCCACGCTGCTGTCGACCCGGGCGATTTCTTCCAAGGCCAGGCAGAGGGTGAAGTAGTCGCCGCCCATGCCACCGTGCTCCTCGGCGAAGGGCAGGCCGAACAGCCCCATCTTGCCCATCTGCCGGACCACGTCGTACGGGAAGGTCTTGCGCTCGTAGTGCTCGGCGATCACCGGCGCGACCTGCTCGCGGGCGAATTCCCGCACGCTGACGCGCAGTGCGTCCTGCTCCTCGCTGAGCCGGAAGTCGACCATGACATGTCCTTTCTGGACAGGTGGTTCTTTCAGACCGGGGTGACGCCGTGCCGGCGCCGGGAGAATCCGCGGTCCTTGCCGCGTGCGGCGGCATACCGGCGGATGAGCTCGCCGCGCAGGTCGGCGGGCTCGACGATGGTGTCGATGACCAGCTCGCTGGCCAGGCGCAGGATGTCGATGTCGCGCTCGTACTCGGCCCGGCGCTCGGCCACGAAGGCGGCCCGCTCGTCGGCGGGCAGGGCGGCGATCTTGTTGGCGTAGACCGCGTTCACGGCCGCCTCCGCGCCCATCACCGCGATCTTGGCGGTCGGCAGCGCGATGGTCGCCTCCGGGTCGAAGCCGGGACCGGCCATCGCGTACAGGCCGGCGCCGTACGCCTTGCGGACCACGACGCAGATCTTGGGCACCGTGGCCTCGGAGATCGCGCTGATCATCTTCGCGCCGTGCCGGATGATGCCCTGCTTCTCCACCGCGCTGCCGACCATGAAGCCGGGCACGTCGGAGAGGAAGAGCAGCGGCACGTTGAAGGCGTCGCAGAGCTGGACGAAGCGGCTCGCCTTGTCGGCCGAGTCGACGAAGAGCACGCCGCCCTTGAACATCGAGTTGTTGCCGACCACGCCGACGACCTGGCCGTCGAGCCGGGCGAAGCCGACCGTGAGCTCCCGGGCCCAGAGCGCGTGGATCTCGAAGAAGGAGCCCTGGTCGACGATGCCCTTGACGTAGCGGCGCATGTCGAAGGCCTGGCGCTCGCTGGCCGGGACCAGCGCGGCGAGATCCACAGTGGCGGGATCCTGCGCCTCGGCCGCCGGCGGCTGCTGCGTCCAGTTCGAGGGCAGGAACGACAGATACGAGCGGACCACGTCGAGCGCGTCCTGCTCGGTCTTGCAGAGGAAGTGACCGACACCGGACTCGGCGCAGTGCACCCGCGCGCCGCCCATCGCCTCCAGCGTCGTCTTCTCCCCGGTGACCATCTCGACCATCCGGTCGGAGCCCAGATACATGCTCGCGTTGCCCTCGACCATGGCGACCACGTCACAGAAGGCGGGTATGTAGGCACCGCCCGCGGCGGACGGCCCGAACAGCGCGCAGACCTGCGGGATCGAGCCGGACGCGCGGACCTGGGTGTGGAAGATCTTGCCGGCCCCGCGCGGGCCGGGGAACAGGTCGACCTGGTCGGTGATCCGCGCGCCCGCGGAATCCACCAGATAGATCATCGGTACGGCGTTCGCATACGCCCGCTCGATGATCCGGATGATCTTTTCGACCGTACGCGCTCCCCACGAGCCGGCCTTCACGGTCGAGTCGTTGGCCATCACGCACACGTCGCGCCCGTCGATCCGGGCGTTTCCGGTGATCACCCCGTCGGCCGGCAGTCCATCCGCCAGGCTGTTGGCGAAGAGCCCGTCCTCGACGAACGAGCCGTCGTCGACGAGCAGGGCGATCCGCTCGCGGGCGAAGAGCTTGCCCTTCGCGGAGTTGGCGGCGTGATAGCGATCGGCGCCGCCGGCCACCGCCCGCTTGCGCGCCTGCGCCAGCGCGTCTTCATCGAATGCCACCGAAGTCCCCCTCGTTCCTCCTGAACGATCGTTAGGGTAGCGCATTCCACTGGCTGAGACCAGAGACGACGACGGACGGGAGCCCCCGCTGGTTGCGGGAACTCCCGTCCGTTTCGTACGACCGGCGCTGTGGAGGAGCGCCGGTTCACTGCCCGACGCCCGGGGGCGTCGCTCGGGTCACGCCCGGGACCGGCGTGACCCGGGCCTCATCTGACGAACTTGCCTTGGCTTTCGCCGCGGGTCAGCTCTGCCTAGCTCACTTGCCGAGCGTGTCCAGGACGTTCAGGCCGCCGACGTTCAGGCCACCCGCGTTGCTCAGGTTCTGGGTGAGGCCGTCGACGCCGCCCGCCTCGGTGCCCGACTTGGCGTGGTTCTTGCGAGCCGGCTTGCCGTAGGTGTCGTCCTGGTTGCCGTTGTCGCCAGCCACGTCGTCATCGTCGTTGTTGTAGCCGTCGTCGCCCTGGTCGCCGTTGTCGCCGGCGTAGTCGTCGTCGTCCTGGTCGCCGTTGTCGCCACCGTTGCCGTTGTGGCCGCCGTTGCCGTTGTGACCGCCGTTGCCGTTGTGGCCGCCGTTGCCGTGGCCGTTGTTGCCGTGGCCGTGGCCGTGACCGCCGTCACCGTCGATGTCGTTGGCGCACGCCGCCGCCGAGTTCGCCAGGCCGAGGACCGCGAGCGAGTTGCCGCAGACGTTGATCGGGATGTTGATCGGCGCCGCGAGCTGCGTGCCGTTCAGGATGCCGACGTTGCGCGACGAGTTCTGCGAGAAGTCGTCGTCGTGACCCGACTCGTTGCGGGCGGCGGCGGCCGAGTTGGCCTCGCCGGCGACACCGATCGAGTTGCCGGCCACGTTCAGCGGCGCCGAGACCGGGGCGTAGACCTGGGTGCCGTTGGCGATCCCGTAGTTGCCCGAGGTGTCCTGCGTGGCGGACTCGCGGCGGTGTCCGCCGGTGTTGTTGACGCAGGCGGCGTGCGACTGCGCCAGGCCAAGGATGCTGAGCGCGTTGCCGCACAGGTTGATCGGAACGTCGATCGGCGCGTAGATCTGGGTGCCGTTCAGGATCCCGTAGTTGTCCGACGAGTCCTGGTCGACGTGCTTGCCCTCGGTCTTGGCGCTCTCGACGTGGTTGACGCCGACACCGGAAGCGTTCGCCAGGCCGAGCACGGCGGCGGCGTTGCCGACCACGTTCACCGGCACGGAGATCGGCAGGTAGGCCTGGGTCCCGTTGGCGATGCCGAAGTTGTCGGACGAGTCCTGCGAGACCCTGGCGCCCTTGCCGCCGCGCCTGCGGTCCTTGCCGCTCTCGACGAAGTTGATGCCCGAGCCGGCCGAGTTGGCCTCGCCGGCCACGCCGATCGAGTTGCCGACCACGTTCAGCGGCACGGCGATCGGGGCGAACACCTGGGTGCCGTTGAGGATGCCGACGTTGTCCGAGGTGTTCTGGGAGACGTCGGCCTGGGCGGCGCCCGGGGCGAACAGCAGGGCGCCGGCCGCGAGAACACCGACGCTGAGAGTCTTACGAACCCAAGTCTTCATGGAAAGAAGATGCCTTTCAGAATTGTCAGAAAATGGTGAGACGCGTATTCAATTGATCGGTGATCCCGGGCGCAGCGGTGCGCGAGCGTTATTCGGACTGCCCTGACCCCGCTTGTCGACGTGCGCCCATTACAGGTGACGCGTTAAATGCGGTGACGTAACGACCGTGGGCCGCAGAGGTGATTCGCCGCCTGTTCGCAGGCGGGTGGGGAATCATGCCCGTGGTGTGGGCGCACTCGACCCACCGGTGAGTGGGAGCTACGGGTGCGCCGGCCGGTGCCGGTACTAGTCAGGTGAGACGGTCGGTGCCTCGGCGTCATGGCGCCGAACCTCGGCGTCGGTCGTGATCGGCAGCCGGTGGCAGGCCACCGTGCTGTCCGCGACCGAGGCCGGCAGGAAGGCCGCGGAGCCGCCCTCCGTCGCAGTTGACGGCCCGGAGGCCGGAACGCCGTTCGCTGCCCCGAGGTGCACCCGCATGGGCGCGGGTCCGTCACCGCCGGGTGTTTCGCTTACCGTCTCCGGCTCGGCCGCCGTGACGGCGGCCGGATGCCGGTCGACAGCAATCGTGCGCTGCCGGGCGACGGTCTTTCCCACCAGGTTCCGCCGGTCGGGCTCACGCTCGGCCGCCGGCACCCTCTCGTCCCCGTCCACCGCCTTGTCGACCTGGTCGGCAAGGGTTTCGTCGGCACCGGCCGGGTCCTGATCGGACCGGTCGGCGGCCGCGGAGTGTGCGTCGGTCTCCGAGGTCCCGGAGCCGGTCACCCGCGTCGCGGAGGGCCGCACCGGCGTTTCCGGAGCGGTCCCCGCCCGCGGCGGTTCGAACTCCCGCGGTTCGGTGACCGGGACGAGCTTCCGGGTGTCCACCGCAACGCCCGCAGGGCGAAGTGGGGCGGTCAACACCCGGACGACGCCGTCGACCCCGCCCAGGGCGGAATCCGCGTCGTTCCTGCCGTGTGTGGCCGTGCCCAGCGTTCCCACGATCTTGTTCGGTAGCGCCACCACGGACCCGTGACCTCGGTAATGATGGGGGGCCAGCGGCTTGACGGCCGCCTTGAGGACCCGGCCCACCACCGGGGCGCTGTGGTCGTCGCCGTACACCACAGAGCCGATCAGCGACGAGCCGAGGGAGACTCCCTCACCCGCCGGGTCACGGTCCGCGGCGTGCGCGGCGGCGCCGGTGAGCAGCCAGGCCGCTCCGGCCAGACCGCCGATGACCAGTGCACGCAGGCCCCACCGGGATCCGGTGCGTCCTGCGCGGCGCTCCTTGCGCTGCTCCGCCCCCTGGCTGTGGGGCGGCATGAGCGGGGAGGCACCAATGGTCCGGACCGACGCGGAGCGGTACATCGTGTGCGCATCGCGCTCGACCACCCGTCCCGTCATCGTCCTGCCCCTCGTCGTCGGCTCATAACCGGCGACCGACTGCCCAAGGAACAAGGCGATATCGGCCACTCGGTATTGGTAACGAAGCGGCACAGCCTGGGTCACGCGGGCATTCCGGAAAATTGATCGCGTCGCACCGCGCCGGAAAGGACGTAAAAGAGAAAGCGGTTCAGACCAATCTTGTACGGGGGCCGGCCCGCAGAACGCCCGACGGGAGTGTGCGCCCGAGCAGCCCTTCGGCGAGCTCTGCCACCGTGATGAGCCTTTCCAGGTCGATTCCGGTGCTGATGCCCATGTCCTCGAGCATGTGGACGAGCTCCTCGGTCGCGATGTTGCCCGAGGCGCCCGGCGCGTACGGGCAGCCACCGATGCCGCCCACGCTCGCGTCGAACTCGGTGACGCCCAGTTCCAGGGCGGTCAGCACGTTCGCCAGCCCCGTACCCCTGGTGTTGTGGAAGTGCAGCAGCTCCGGGCGTACCTCGGACAGCAGGTCGCGGACCCGGCGCGGGGTCGCCATGCCGGTGGTGTCGCCGAACGCGATGCGGTCCGCGCCGTCGGCGCGGACCCGTTCCACGATGGACGCCACCCGCTTGGGGTCGATGTCGCCCTCGAACGGGCAGCCGAAGCTGGTCGCGACGATGACCTCGAGCTTCGCCCCGGCGGCGTGGATCAGCGGGATCAGGCCGGTGATGTCGTCGAGCGACTCCTCCGTCGACCGGTTGAGGTTGCGCCGGTTGTGGGTGTCACTGGCCGACACCACCACCTCGATCTCCCGGAAGCCGGCGGCCAGCGCACGCTGCGCGCCGCGGGTGTTCGGGATCAACGCCGAGTAGCGGACGTCGGGGTTGTGCCGGGCCCGGGCCCACACCTCGTCGGCGTCGGCCATCTGCGGGATCGCCTTCGGGTGCACGAAGGACACCGCCTCGATCCGGCGCACCCCGGTGCCGGACAGCGCGTCGATCAACCGGACCTTGTGGTCGGTCGGGATCGGCTCCTCGTTCTGCAGGCCGTCGCGTGGCGCGACTTCGCGGATCGAGACGGTGTCCATCGCGGCTACCCCTTCTTGACCTTGGCCGGGCGCATCCTGGCGACGATGCCGGTGTCGTAGTCGCCGGAGAGGAACTCGTCGTTCTCCAGCAACTCGGCGAAGAACGGCAGGTTGTTCTTGGGACCGGCGATCTCGAAGCCGGCCACCGCGGCCCGCGCCTTGGCGAGCGCCTCCGCGCGGTCGGCGCCGAAGACGATCAGCTTCGCCATCAGCGAGTCGTAGAACGGCGTGACCGTCGTGTCCGGGCCGTAGCCGGAGTCGACGCGCACGCCGTCGCCGGACGGCTCCACCCAGGCCGTGACCTTGCCCGGACCGGGCATGAACCGCTTCGGGTCCTCGGCGTTGATCCGCAGCTCGATCGCGTGGCCCGTGGTGGCGTGGATCGTCGCCGGGTCGAAGGTCGGCGCCTCGCCGGACGCGATCCGTAGCTGCTCCTCGACCAGGTCGATGCCGTGGATCAGCTCGGTGATCGGGTGCTCGACCTGCAGCCGGGTGTTCATCTCCAGGAAGAAGAAGTCACCGGTGGCCGGGTCGAGCAGGCATTCGACCGTGCCCGCGTTGCGGTAGCCGACCGCCTCGCCCGCCTGCACCGCGGCCGCCAGGAAGCGTTCACGCAGCTCGGGCGAGACCGCCGGGGAGGGCGCCTCCTCGACCAGCTTCTGGTTGCGGCGCTGCACCGAGCACTCGCGCTCGCTCAGGGCCACCACCCGGCCGTCGGCGAGGCCGAGGATCTGCACCTCGACGTGGCGCACCCGGGGAAAGTAGCGCTCGATCAGCACCGAGCCGTCACCGAACATCCGCTCGGCGAACGCGCGGACCTTGTCGTATTCGGCGCGCAGGCCGTCGGGCTCCTCGGCGACCGCCATGCCCATGCCGCCGCCGCCCGCGGCGGCCTTGACCATCACCGGATAGCCGATGCTCTCGGCGGCCTCGATCGCGGCTTGCACGGTCGCGGCCGGGTCATGCGTGCCTGGCGCGACGGGGACGCCGGCCGCGGCCATCAGGTTGCGAGCATTGATCTTGTCGCCCATCGCGGTGATCGCGTCGGCCGGCGGGCCGACCCACACCAGGCCGTTGGCCTCGACCGTACGGGCGAACTCGGCGTTCTCGCTCAGGAAGCCGTAGCCGGGGTGAACGGCCTGCGCACCCGTCGACTTGGCGGCCTCCAGGATCGCCTCGGTGTTGCGGTAGCTCTGAGCCGGGTTGGCCGGCCCCACGCACACCGCCTCGTCCGCCTCGGTGACGAACGGCATGCCCGCGTCCGCCTCGGAGTAGACCGCGATCGACCGGATCCCCAGCCGCTTGGCGGTGCGGATGATCCGGCGGGCGATCTCGCCCCGGTTGGCGATGAGCAGCGACTCGATCATTACGCTCTTTCTCTCGTGCTTCCCGGCCGGCTGGCTCAGCGGCCTATGAGTGCGTGTGCGGTGGCCTCGCGCAGCAGCACGGCTCGGCGGCGGCGGTCGACCTCGCCGCCGAGGAACGGTGTCGAGTTCATCAGGCCGAAGGCGGAGTGTGCCAGCACCCGGGCCTCGCCCGGCTCCAGCTCGGGACGCAGCGTGGCCAGCACGATCACCCACTCCTCGACGTAGAGGCGCTGCAGGCGGCGGATCTGCCGGCGCGGCTCGTCGGGCAGCCGGTCGAGCTCGTGCAGGTGCAGGGCGATGACGGCGGGATTCGCCAGCGCGAACTCCACGTGGAACTCGATCAGGTCGGTGAGCGCGGCCAGCGCGTCCGCCGGATGCCGGGCGACGCGTTCCTTGCCGCCGTGCAGCAGGCCCTCGCTGACCGGGATGAGGGCGGCCACCAGCATGGCTTCCTTGCCGGCGAAGTGGTGGTAAAGGGCCGGGCCGGTCACGCCGGCGGCCGAACCGATGTCATCCATCGAGACACCGCGATATCCGCGCGCGGCGAAGAGGCCGACCGCGATCTCGAGGATCTCGTCCCGGCGCGAGCGCCGGCGGGGGGCCGGCGGGCCGGTACGCTGCTGCTGATCTACCGTCACCCGGCAACTCTAACCTGCTGTCAAGCCGGTGCCTTAACGGCCGTTCAGCCGATTACTCCTCCTCGACACCTTCGGTGCGGCGGAGCCGCGCGGCCTGCTCGATGCTGCCGCCGGCCTCCAGCGCCTCGGCCAGCACCCGGGCCGTGACCTGCCGCTGCGGGGCGTCCTGAGCCATCTCGCCGAGCACCGGCCAGAGCAGATCTTCGGCCTGCTGTGGCTGACCCGCACGCAACAGCGCCTCCCCCAGCAGCGTCGCGACCTGGTCGGCCTCCTCGCCGGAGCCGATCTCGCGCAGCCGCTCGGGCGCACCGGTGACGTAGGTCACAGCCTCGCCGGCGCGGCCCCGGCCCAGCAGCAACCGGCCCATCTCGAAGCCGAGCATCGCCTGCTCCCACACCGCGCCCGGCTCCCCGGCCACGTCGGCGGGCAGGCCGGTCTGCTTGCGCACGGCCAGCCGGAAGGTCTCCTCGGCGCCCGCCACGTCGTCGGCCCAGTGCAGCGCCATCACCCGGCGGCGCAGCAGCCGCAGCTCGCCCAGCGGGTCGCCGGCCTCCCGCAGATCCTCGGCGCCGGCGGCGAACCACTCCGCTGCCTCGGTGTCGCGGTCCAGCCGGAACAGCAGGTCGCCGGCGTTCTCGCGGATCTGACCCCGGCCGGCCGGGTTGTCCGCCAGCCGCTCGACCAGATCCTCATAGAGCGCCAGCGAGCCGGTGTTGTCGCCGAGCTGGCGGTAGAGCCCGGCGAGCAGGAACCGGGCGTTGTCGGCCGCCTCGACGTGGCCGAGGCGTTCGAGCCCGGCCAGGGCCTCCTCGGCGACCTCGGCCGCCTCCACGATCCGCCCGGCCTGCCGGTACGCGTCCGCGAGCTCCTGCCGGATGAAGGCGCCGCCCTCGTCCAGATCCTGCTCGGCGCAGAGCGCCACGGCCTCGACCAGGTCGTCGATGGCCTCCGTGGTCCGTTCGAGGTGGACCAGGGCCCGCCCCCGGCCGAGCCGGGCGGTGAGCGCGGCGGCCGGCTCCCCCGCGGCGAGCACCTCGCCGAACGCCTCGGCCGCCGCCGCCGGATCGGAGGTGAGCTGGCCGAACAGGGCGGAAGCGTCGGCCAGCCGGAGGGCCGGCCCGTGCTCCTGGAAGTACGTGCGGGCCTCGGCCGCCGCGGCCAGCGCCTCCTCGTGCCGGCCCGCCGCGGCCCGGTTCGAAGCGCGCCGAGCCAGGTAGAAGGCCCGCAGGCGCGGATCGTCGGTCTCGGCGGCCGCTTCCTCCGACCGGTCGTGCGCCTCGTTGGCCTCATCCGGACGGTCCTGCACGAGGTTGATGAGCGCCAGGCGCGACCAGGCGGCGGCCCGACGTCGGGCGTCACCGTGCTCCTGCTGGTAGGCGGCGTCCGGCTCGATCAGCGCGCGGCCCTCGTCGGGCTGCCCGGCCAGCGCCACCGAGACGCCGAGCCGCCCCCGGGCCACCGAGGCGTCGCCCGCCGAGCCCGCAGCGCTGAACAGCTCGATCGCCCGGCGCCACACCACCGCGGTGCCGTCCTGGTCGCCGGCCCGCCACAGCTGGCTGCCGAGCAGCATCGCCCGACGGGCCGCGCGCAGCATCACCACGGGGTCGCCCTCGGCGGAAGCCAGCACCTCCTCGCCCTTACCGAACCGGGCGTCGTACACGACCAGCACCGCGTCGGCGTCGTCGTCCCGGTCCTGGAACTCGTGCTCCTCGGCCAGGTCGAGCAGGGTGTCCGCGTCCGCGTCGGCCGGAATCTCGGCCGGCTCGGCGGGCTTCGGCGCCGGCTGGGACTGCGCAGCCGGACGCCGCCGGCCCGAGGCCGACAGCGGCAGGACCACGTCGTACGGCTCCGCGACGAGCTCGGCCGCGATCTGCCGGCTCTGCGCCGTCGTGCCGTTGCGCGCGTCGAAGCGCAGGGACAGCGCGGTGGCGAACGCCGCCAGCTCGACCGCCAGGTCCTCGGCCGTGATGTCGTCCTTGTCCCGGCGGCGCACGATCGTCTTGCCGTGGCCCAGGGCGACCAGCCGACGCAGCAGCAGGGCGGAGGAGGCGGCGAAGTTCATCCCCGCGGCCGGCGACGGCGCCCGGTCCAGCCAGTCGATATGCCGCTGCAGGATCTCCAGGCCGCGGTTCTCGTTGCCGGTCCGCGCGCAGAACGCGATGTGGTCGCCGATCTCCCAGAGATCGGCGAGGTTGCCCCGCATCAATCTGTACGACCGGCGGTGCGCCTCCGCCGCCTCTTCGAGCCGGCCGGTGCGCAGGTAGGGCACCATCAGGCCGCTCAGGATCGTCTGCGGTTGCTCGGTGCAGCTCAGCCGGCCGGCCAGCACCGGCTCGGCCAGCGCCACCGCCTCGTCGTCGCGGCCGCGGCTGGACAGGTAGGTGACCTGCGCCGACGGGTCACAGCCCGCGCAGTCGGAGAGGGAGTCACGGGGCGTCGTGTTCCACCGCTCGTAGAGCCGGTCGGCCTCGTCGTCCAGGCCGACGTGCTTGGCCACCACGTACCGGTGCTTGTGCACGGCCTGCAGGCTGTGACCCGCCTGGAGGTAACGGCGCTCCATGTCGTCCAGGACCGCGTGGGTGCGGGCGAGGGGCACCTCGGGAAACTTGGTCAGGGCCGACACCATGTACTTGAAGTGCCAGAGCAGGTCCTGCTCGGTGCGGGCGTGGAACGGCGCCGGGTCGCGGTCGAAGTCGCTCAGGCACCAGGAGAACGTCACGAAGGACTTCGCGACCTCGCCGCCGTACGTATAGGCCGTCGTGGCCAGGATGCGCGCCTGATAGCCCAGCTCGCGGTCGCCGAGCGCGTCGGCGTGCCGGATGACCTGCTCGATGACGGCGATCTGCGCGGCGCCGTACGGCATCCGGTGTGCTTCCTGGAGCAGTCCCCACAGCTCTTCGACGGACCGGCTCACTGCGGCTCCCCCGGAACGGCTCGGCCCAGCAGGCCCAGAAACGACGTGTTGAGCAGGGCCGCGTCCGCGGGCCGGATCGGGTGGTAGCCGAGCAGGAGCGCCTGGCCGTACAGGGCCTCGACGGCCAGCGCCGTCAGATCGGGGTCGCCGATCGCGGTGACCCGGCGGACCAGCGGATTGCGATGGTTGAGGACCAGTTGCGGGCGGTCCGGCGGGTCGCTGTCGGCCAGCGCGTCTAGCACGCCGCCCCACAGCTCGTCGGCCTTCTCCCGGGTGGCGGTGAACTCCTCGTGGAAGTGCGCCGCCCGGCTGACCAGATACAGCGCGGGGAGATTGGCCGGCTCGAAGGTGCGCACGACGACTTCGCAGCCGAGCCGGTCGAGCCGGCGCTGCGCCGCCGACAGGAACGGGCGCAGCCGCAACTCGGTGGCCGCCTCCAGGGTGTCGAAGCGGGTCGCCAGGTCGGTCGGCTCCAGCCGCTCGACCTTGATGTCACGGTCGAGCTGCGGCAACCGCTCGATGATCTCGGCGTCGTAGGTGTAGCCGCCATTGATCAGCCCGACGTCCTGGGCCGCGGCGACGGCCGCCAGCTGACGGAACTCGTCGGTCGTGGCGGCATATCGGATCAGGCCGTGCCGGGTGCGGAACTCGGCGAGGGTCATCTGGCCGGTGTTGGTCTCCATCGGCCACCACTGCTCGACCAGGCGCAGCATCTCGTCGTCGTGCAGCGCCAGGGCCTTGACGCCGAGGTGGTGGACGCGCAGGAACTCGGCCAGCCGGCGCGGGTCGGTCGACGCCAGCCGGACGAGCCAGCCGCGCAGCTGGTCGGCGATGGCCTCGCGGGTGGCGACCAGCAGGCTGTCGTCATAGAGCGCCTCGCGGCTGGCGGTCGGCCGCAGCTCGGTGCTGTCGACCACGCAGCGGGCGAAGAACGCCCACTCGGGCAGCAGCCCCTCGACGGCCTCGGCCAGCAGCATGCGCTTGAGGTAGACCCGGTGACCGCCGCGGGTGGCGGGATTGACCGGGGTGGGCAGCACGAACGCGGCCCCGGTCAGCCCGGCCTCGGGCACGTCCAGCTCGATCACGTCGAACGGGGTGAAGCCGAGAGTCCGCTCCGCGTAGGTGATCGCGGCCCGGCGCCCGGCGGCCCACGGCACCTCGCCGACGGTGACTGTGGCGCCGTCCACCGCGACCTCGACCGGGAGCAACGAGCCGTAGAGGGTGGCGAGCTGGATCACCGCCGGGCCGGCCAGGAACATCTCCGAGCCGCGGCGCGGGATCAGGGTCACCGACGTGCCGGGCTCCCGCTCCGGCCCGGGCCGCACCTCGTAGCGGCCGTCGGCGTAACCCGTCCAGAGCACCGGCGCGGCGTCGGCGCGGCGGGTGTGCACGCGGATCTCGTCGGCGACGAGGAAGCAGGAGAGCAGGCCGATGCCGAACTGGCCGAGGAACTCATGTCGGGCGAAACCCAGCTCGTCGCGCTTGGAGCTGCGGCCGATGGTGGCGAGCAGCTCGTGCACCTCCGCCTCGGTGAGCCCGATGCCGTCGTCGTCGATGCGCAGGCTGCCGTCGCCGGTCGCGGCGGCGGTTTCGATGCTGATCCGTCCGGTGCTGCCGGGTGTGTCGTGCTGCACCGCGGTGATGGCGTCGACGGCGTTCTGCAACAGCTCTCGCACGTAGACTCGCGGGCTGGCATAGAGGTGATGGCTGAGCAGGTCGACGATGCCCCGCAGGTCGACCTGGAAGGTGTTGCTCACGTCGGTTGGTCGCCCTCCCCCTCGGCGCTGAGGCGCTCAGGGTACCGGCAGGCTCTGCCGTTCGGGGTCCGCCTTTTCCGTGACCCACCACCGGCGTGAGCAGGCGGCCGCAAGCACCGCGCCGGCCGTGTTGATGAGCACATCATCGACGCTGGAGACCCGGCCGATCGCGAGCACCCACTGCAGGGTCTCGACCAGCACCGCACTCGCCGCCGCAAGCACGAAAATGCGCGGCAGCGAGGCCGCCCAGCGATAGCGGACCGGCAGGAACAGGCCGACCCCGGCCAGCACCATCAGGTTGCCGACGACCTGCGCGATCGCGGTATCGGGGCTGCCGGAGATCCAGGACGGCAGATCGTGCAGCGGCACGAGATCAACCGACCGCGGCGTGCCCTGCGGCGTGAAGAGCATGCCGATGAACGGCAACGTCCAGCAGACCAGGCCGACCTCGGCGAGGGCCAGGCGCCGGGGCCGGCTCCGGCGCCGCCAGAGGTACGCGACGACGCCGGCGAGGGGCAGGACCAGCAGCGTGACGATGATCGTGGTGCTGTGGTCCCGCCAGGCTGCTCCCATGCCCGCAGAATCTAGGCCCGCGGAACAACCCTCCTGCTCAGGCGAGCCCGCCGGGCTCGGATCCCTTGGCGATGGGTGCGCGCACGAGGTTGCCCCACTCCGTCCAGGAGCCGTCGTAGTTGCGGACCTGCGGATATCCGAGCAGGTGGTGCAGCACGAACCAGGTGTGGCTCGACCGCTCGCCGATCCGGCAGTATGCGATCACGTCGTCGCCGGTCTCCAGCCCCAGCTCGTCGCGGTAGATCTTGGTGAGCTCGTCGGCCGGCTTGAAGGTGCCGTCCTCGTTGGCCGCCGACTTCCACGGCTTGCTGAGCGCGCCGGGGATGTGCCCGCCGCGCAGCGCGCCCTCCTGCGGATAGGCGGCCATGTGGGTCAGCTCGCCGGTGTATTCCTGCGGGGAGCGCACGTCGACCAGCGGGCGCCCACTCGAAATGTGCGCCATGACCTGATCGCGGAAGGCGCGCAGCGGGCCGTCCTCACGGATCGGCACCGGGTAGGTGGCGGCCGGGCGCTCGGTGCGGTCACGGGTCAGCCCGCGGCCCTCCGCCACCCACTTCTGCCGGCCGCCGTCGAGCAGGCGCACGTCGCGATGCCCGAAAAGACTGAACACCCAGAGTGCGTACGCCGCCCACCAGTTGAAGTTGTCGCCGTAGAAGACGATCGTGTCGTCGCGGCCGATGCCCTTGGCCTCGCACATGGCGGCGAACGCCGCCGGGTCGAGGTAGTCCCGGGTGAGCTGGTCGTTCAGCTCGAGGTGCCAGTCGACCTTCACGGCACCGGGGATGTGACCACTCTCGTAGAGCAGCACGTCCTCGTCCGACTCGACGACCACAAGGCCGGGAGTATCGAGACGCGTGGCGAGCCACTCGGTGGTGACCAGCTTGTCGGGGTGGGCATACGCCTGCAGTGCCGGCGCCGGATCGGTCTCAACTGACATGTCACTCACGCTATCGCTTCGATGGGGCCCAGCTCGGGACGCTTCGCCGTCACGAGATCGCCGGAGGAGTCGCCGGCGATGCGGCGCTTGAGCCAGGGTGCGAAATGCTGCCCGGCCCAGCGCAGATCGGCGCCGCGGGCCAGCAGCCAGGGGCTCGGCGCCGGCATCGGGGGCACGAGCAGCCACTCCTCTGTCACCCCGACACCGAGCGCCTTCAGCACGTGCGCGGCCACCCGGCGGTGCCCGGCCGCGGAGAGGTGCAGGCGATCGCTGCTCCACAGCAGCCTGTTGCGGAAGGCGTCGTCGGCGAACAGGTCGATAAGGATGGCGCCGTGCCGGTCGGCGAGCTCCCGGATGCCGTCGTTGAGCGCGGTCGCCCGCGGCCCGACAATGCGCTGACCTGGCAGAATGGTGGTCACATCCGCGAACCGGAACAGGATCACGTCGGCCCCGGCGGCACGCATCCGCCCGATCACCGGATCGATCTTGTGCACCAGCCCGTACGGATCGACCTTGCGCCGCAGCAGGTCGTTGCCGCCGGCCGCGAAGCTCACCAGGCTCGGCTGCATGGCCAGCGCCGGGCCGACCTGCTCGGCAAGAACCTGGCTGAGCACCTTGCCGCGGACGGCCAGATTCGCATACCCGAGCCCGGGGCCAGCGTCGACGGCGAGCCGCGCCGCCACCAGGTCGGCCCACCCGCGGTAGGTCCCGTCCGGATATGAGTCGTCCATGCCCTCGGTGAAACTGTCCCCCAACGCCACGAAGCTGTTCCAGCTCATGGCTCACCTCCCCCGGATCGCCGGTCCAAGCCAGTTTTGCACCGGCGGAGCGCGGACGGCAGAGTGATGATGGCGACACCGGATAACCGGATGATTCCTGTCGGTGGTGGCTTCTAGGGTGACTCGCATGCTGTTGCGGATGTCCACGATGCTTCTCAAAACCCTGCGCGAGGAGCCGGCCGGGGCGGAGGTGCCGAGCCATCGGCTGCTGCTGCGCGCGGGTTACGTCCGGCGCGCGGCTCCGGGCGGCTACACCTGGCTGCCGCTCGGCAAGCTGGTCCTGGACAGGATCACCGCGATCGTCCGCGAGGAGATGACCGCCATCGGCGGCCAGGAGGTGTCCTTTCCGGCCCTGCTGCCCCGCGAGCCATACGACGTCACCGGCCGCTGGACCGACTACGGCGACGACCTCTTCACGCTCAAGGACCGCCGCGGCGCGGATCTCCTGCTGGCGCCCACCCACGAGGAGATGTTCGCCCTGCTGGTCCAGGACATGACCAGCTCATACCGGGACTTTCCCCTGATCCTGTTCCAGGTGCAGAGCAAGTTCCGCGACGAGGCCCGGCCACGCGCCGGCGTGCTGCGCGGGCGCGAGTTCCTGATGAAGGACGCGTATTCGTTCGACCTGTCCGACGCCGGCCTGGCCGCGGCCTACGCCCAGCACCGCACGGCATACCAGCGCATCTTCGAACGCCTCGGGCTGACGCACACCATCGTGTCCGCGATGTCGGGTGCGATGGGCGGCTCGGACTCGGAGGAGTTCCTGGCCACCGCCGGCGTGGGTGAGGACACCTTCGTGGGCTGCACCACCTGTGACTACGCGGCGAACACGGAGGCCGTGGTCACCCCGGTCCCGGTGGTCAAGGACCGCGAGCACCACCCGCTGACGGTCCACGACACTCCCGGCACCCCCACGATCGCCTCGCTGGTCGAGCTGGCCAACAGGCAGGCCCTCGACGGGCGCACCGACTGGACGGCGGCCGACACCCTCAAGAATGTGGTCGTCACCGTGCACCACCCCGGCCGGGAGGACAGCCTGCTGGCCATCGGCGTGCCCGGCGACCGCGAGGTCGACCTCAAGCGGCTGGACGCCGCGCTGAGCCCGGCGACCGCCACCATGTTCGACGACTTCGCCGCCCGGCCCGACCTGGTCAAGGGCTACCTCGGCCCGCAGGGTCTCGCGCTCCGCTACCTGGCCGACCCGCGGGTGGCCCCGGGCACGGCCTGGCTCACCGGCGCGAACGAGCCCGGCCGGCACGCGACCTCGGTGGTCGCGGGCCGGGACTTCACCCCGGAGGGCACGATCGAGGCCGCCGAGGTTCGGGCCGGCGACGCCTGCCCGGCCTGCGACGAGGGCGAGCTCACCATCCGGCGCGGCATCGAGATCGGCCACATCTTCCAGCTCGGCCGCCGCTACACCGACGTCTTCGGCATCGACGTGCTGGGCGCGGACGGCAAGCCCGTGCGCCCGACCATGGGCAGCTACGGCATCGGCCTCTCTCGCGCGGTGGGTGCGATCGCCGAGCAGCACCACGACGAGCGCGGCCTGCTCTGGCCGGACGAGGTCGCCCCGGCCGACGTGCACGTGATCGCCGCCGGCAAGGAGGGCCAGCTCGACGCCGCCCGCGCCCTGGCGGCGGAGCTGGTGGCCGGGGGCCTGCGGGTGCTGGTGGACGACCGGCCACAGCTGTCGGCGGGCGTGAAGTTCACCGACGCCGAGCTGATCGGCATCCGGCGGATCGTGGTGGTCGGCCGCCGCCTGTCCGAGGGCTACGCCGAGGTGCGCGACCGCCGCACAAACGAACAGCACGACGTGCCCCTCACCGACGTGGTGCGGGTAATGACCGGATAGCCCGGGTACCACCGGACACGGGAGACACGAGGACGGGAAGGCTACGACCCATGACGAAGACGTCGGTCGCTGACGTCATGACCAGGCGGGTGGTCTACCTGCCGGGCGACACCATGCTGGACGAGGCCGCGCAGGCGATGCGCGACCAGTCCATCGGCGACGTGGTGGTCACCGACGGCCCGACCATGTCCGGGCTGGTCACCGACCGCGACATCGTGGTCCGCGCGATCGCCGAGGGGCTACCGCCGCGATCGACGACGCTGTCGACGATCGCCACCCAGGAGCTGATCATGATCGAGCAGTCGGCCAGCGTGGAGGAAGCCATCCGAGCGATGCGCGAGCGCGACGTCCGCCGGCTGCTCGTCTGCGACGCCGACCGCAAGCTGGTCGGCATCGTCAGCCTGAGTGACCTGGCCCTCCTGCCGACCTCAACGACGGCCTGACCCCCTGGACGTAAGGTCGAACCCGTGAGCGACATGCCTGCGAAACTGGCCGAGATCGTCGACGACTTCGCCTCCGCGCCCCGCGAGGTCGTGCTTGAAATGCTGCTGGAGTTCTCCGACGCCGTGCCGCCGCTGCCCGACTCCCTCAAGGGACACGAGGGGATGGAGCAGGTGCCGGAATGCCAGACCCAGTTCTTCCTGCGTGCCGAGGTGCAGCCCGACGACACGGTCCGCAGCTACTTCGACTGCCCACCCGAGGCGCCGACCACGCGGGCATTCGCCGGCATCCTGGCGGAAGGGCTTGAGGGCGCGTCGACCGGCGAGATCCTGGCCGTGCCGGACGACCTCTACAGCCGGATGGGCCTGGCGACGGCAATCAGCCCGCTGCGCATCCGAGGCGGCACGGCGATCCTGGGCCGGCTCAAGCGGCAGATCCGCGAGCAGTCGTGAACATCGAGATCTGGTACGACCTCGTCTGCCCTTGGTGCTATCTGGGCAAGCGCCGGCTGGAGTCCGTGCTGTTGGACTTCGCCGGGGAGGTAGCAATGACCTTCCGGGCGTATCAGCTCGACCCCACGCCGGCTCCGGTCGCGGTCCCAGCTCCGGCCGGGGCTCCAGGACCGGCCGGGGCTCCAGGACCGGCCGGGGCTCCAGGACCGGCCGGGGCTCCAGGACCGGCCGGGGCTCCAGGACCGGCCGGGGCTTCGGCAGGGGCCTCGGTCCCGGCGCCGGCTGGGGCTCCGGCTGGGGCCTCGGTCCCGGCGCCGGCTGGGGCTTCAGGCCCGGCCTGGACTCCGACCGCGGCGCTGACTCGAGCCGGGGTTCCGACCCCGGCCGGTGCTCCCACGTCGGTTGGGGCTCCGGCTCCGACTCCAGCCGGAGTTCCGACTCCAGCCGGGGTTCCGACTCCAGCCGGGGTTCCGACTCCAGCCGGGGTTCCGACTCCGGGCGGGGCGACGGCTCCGGCCGGAGCTCCGGTCCTGGTGCCGCTGTCGGTCAAGCGCGCGATGGCCGCGAAGGTTGGCGGTCTGGGTCAGGCTGAGCAGATGCTCGGCCATGTCACGGCGATCGCCCGCGGCGAGGGCCTGGCCATCGACTATGACCGCGCGATCGCGGCCAACACCTTCGACGCGCACCGGCTCGTGGCCTGGGCCGCGGCCCAGGAGCTGCAACTCAACATGATCGAGACGCTGCAGCGGGCCCACTTCGTCGATGGCGTCGACCTGGGCTCGCCCGCGGAGCTTGCCCGCCTGGCCGGCTCGATCGGCCTGGGCGAGCAGGCGGCGCTGGCCTACCTGGCGACCCCTGCCGGCACCGACGCGGTCAACGCCGACCTGGCCGAGGCCCGCGAGCTCGGCATCACCAGCGTCCCGACCTTCGTGGTCGACCGGAAGTACGTCGTCCAGGGCGCCCAAGAGCCGGCCGTCCTCCGGTCGGCACTCGAGGAAATCGCCCGGCGCGAGACCGCCGACGCCGCTCGATGATGTTCCACGTGAAACCTCATCGAGGCCAATGGATGGGTCGGATCATGGCAATCCGCTGCGCGGGGTCCAGGCCGTGCGCGGCCTCCTCAACCATCAGCGCCGCCAATTCGGGGCCGCGTGCCGGAGGAGCCAGCACGGTGAAGCCAAGCCGCCCGTAGTAGGGGCCGTTCCACTCCACCTCACGAAAGGTCGTCAAGGTGAGTGCGTACAGGCCCCGGCCGGCAGCCCAGCTCTCGACGTGGTCGATAAGGTCGCGGCCGATCCGCCGGCGGGCGTACGCAGGATCGACGCTGACCTGCTCGACATGGGCCCGACCATCAATGATCTTGACCAGCACGAAGGCGATCGGCTGATCGTTGCCGTCAACGGCGACCCACGAACGGCCGGCCCGCTGATAGTCGGCCAGGACCGCGACGGTGGGCACGGGATGGTCCGCGATGTCGGCCATCCCGATATCCCGGAACGGCTCACCGGCGGCGAGTTCGATGCGCTGAATGACGACGAGGTCCGAGGAACGCGTCGACCGAATGGCAATCACCTCCCGACCGAACCAGCCCGGCACCGGCCGGTCCACCGAATTCCCCCTCCCCGCGCCTGCCCCGGCGGCCGCGTTCTCCCGGAGTGTGGTGGAAACGGTCGCGGTCGCGGCGCCTTGACCTGGTCGCGGTCAGGGATGCGGTCGTAGCAGCCAGACCCGGCCGCGTTCGCGACGCCTGGTCGCGGACCTGGTCGTTGTCCCGTCCCGGACCCGGTCGCAGACCCGGTTGCGGTCGGGGTCGCAGGCGCGGTTGCGGTCCCAGACCCGGTTTCGGCCGGGGTCGCAGAGCCGGTTGCGGTCGCAGGCGCCGTTGCGGTCCCAGACCCGATTGCGGCCGGGGTCGCAGAGCCGGTTGCGGTCGCAGGCGCCGTTGCGGTCCCAGACCCGATTGCG
>Ga0307516_10001181_pt1 | contig 36511 bp, 30 predicted proteins | sample 19_EM_MG_FD_203310 | JGI IMG/M metagenome (GOLD analysis project Ga0307516, IMG submission 203310) | Populus trichocarpa ectomycorrhiza microbial communities from riparian zone in the Pacific Northwest, United States - 19_EM | ecosystem: Host-associated > Plants > Roots > Unclassified | place... | reverse complement strand
GCGACGAAGAGGTGCTGATCGAGCTGCTGCGGTGCGAGGCGGCGACGATCGGCCCGGCCACGGCGCTGGCCCGCTACGACGGCTACCGGCGGGCGCTGCGCGATGAGCTCGGCACCGACCCCGGCGCGGCGCTGCAGGCCGAGCACCGTCGGCTGCTGCAGGGCGTGGCGCCCACGGTCCGGCACGGCATCGTGCACGAGCCCAACCCGCTGCTCGGCCGGGACGACGACGTCGCCGCGGTGGAGGCACTGCTGCGCGTCTCCCGGGTGACCTCGATCGTCGGGCCGGGCGGCCTCGGCAAGACCCGGCTCGCCAACGTCGTCGCCCGGCGCGCCGAGGTGCCGGCGGTCACCGTCGTGCCGCTCGCCGGCATCGTCGCCGGCGAGGAGGTGGCCCGCGAGGTGGCGACGGCCCTCGGCGTGGGCGAGCACCGGGCGCCGGGCCCGGCCGGGCACCCCGCGGGCACCGACGACCTCGCCGCCGCCATCGCGGCCGGGCTCGCCGCCGGCCCGTCCCTGCTGGTGCTGGACAACTGCGAGCACGTCGTCGCCGGCGCCGCGGAACTGGTCCGCACGCTGGTGTCGATGACCGCCGAGCTGCGGATCCTGACCACCAGCCGGACGCCGCTGGGACTGTCGTCGGAGTCGGTACACCAGCTGCCGGAGCTGAGCCAGCCGATGAGCGTCGAGCTGTTCGGGCAGCGGGCGCGGGCGGCACGGCCGGGCGTCGACCTGCCCACGGCGGCCGTGGCGGAGGTGTGCCGCCACCTCGACGGGCTGCCGCTCGCGGTCGAACTGGCCGCGGCGCGGGTGCGGATCATGTCGGTGGCGGAGCTCGCCCGGCGGCTCGACGACCGGTTCGGCCTGTTGCGTGGCAGCGCCCGGGACACGCCGCGGCGCCACCACACGCTGCACGCTGTCGTCGACTGGAGCTGGAACCTGCTGGACCCGGCCGGCCAGGCGGCGATGCGCGCGCTGTCGGTGTTCCCCGACGGTTTCCCGGCCGACGCCGCGAACCTGCTGCTCGGAGCGGACGTGCTGCTGGTGCTGGAGCAGCTGGCCGACCACTCGCTGATCAAGGTGGTCGACACCCCGGCGGGCACCCGGCTGCGGATGCTCGAGACGGTCCGGGAGTTCAGCGCCGAGCGCCTGGCCGCGGCGGGCGAGGCCGACGAGGTGGCGACGGCGTTCCTGGGGTGGGCGCGGGCGTTCGGCGTGGCCAACCACGCGAAGCTGCTCGGCGGCGACCCCTACGACACGGCCACCGCGGTCCGGGCGGAGCAGGAGAACCTGCTCCACGCGCTCCGGCTGGCCCTCGGCCGCGACGACCGGGCGGTCATCGCGGCGGTCGCCGCGGTCCTCGGCGGTCTGTGGACCATCGAGTCCAACCACCCGCGGCTCACGGCGCTGATCGAGCAGACCTCCCGGCCGCTGTCGCACTACCGGCCGGAGCCGGGCTTCGTCGAGATCACCCGGACCGCCCTGACCATGGCCGTGGCGCACAAGTTCGGTCACGAGGGGCCGCGGCCGGTGCGGGCGGTCGTCGCGCTGCGCCGGCTCGGCCTGGCGCGGCCGGACACGGCGATCCGGGCGATCGGCTGGGTGACCGGCGCGCTGGGCGACCCGGTGGAGCTGCAACGGCTGTGCGACAGCACCGAGCCGCTGCTGGCCGGCGTCGCGACCATGCTCGCCGGCTACCAGTGGGAGACCGCCGGCGACGTCGACGCGGCGCTCAAGGCGGCCCGGCAGGCGCTCGGCGTCTTCACCGACCGGGAGCTGCCGTGGCTGCGCTCGCTCTGCCATTGCCGGGTCGCCGAGCTCTGCCTGCAACTGGAGCAGGGCGGCGAGGCCCGCGACCACCTGGTCGCCGCACTGCCGGTGTTCCAGCGACTCGGTGCCCGCGCCGACGCGGTCGGGGCCCGGTCGTGGCTCGTCCTGGCCAACCTGCAGGCCGGCGACACCGTCGAGGCCGAACGGTGGCTGGAAGGACTCACCCAGATCGTGCCCGGTGAGGCGCCGGACGAGGAGGTGGCCAAGACGGCCGGCTACGACCTCGGCATCCGGGGCGAGGTGCTGTTCGCCCGCGGCGAGGTGGAGGCCGGTCTGGGTCTGTGGCGCCGCGTCGCCGACCTGGTCAGCTGCGCCGCCGCCATCGGCGTCCCGCTCGACGTGGACCCTTGGGTGGTGGAGGCGCGATCGGTGGCCGTCGTCGCGCACGCCCGGCACGGCCGGCTCGACCTGGTCGCCGACGTCGCCGACGAGCTGCCCGGGCGCCTCGCGCACTTGCTGGCCCACCCGCTGGTCAACCCGCCGCCCTACCTGATCGAGCAGGCCATCAACGGCACGCTGCTGCTGGCCGTGGCCATGGCCGACCTCGCGCGCGCCCGCCAGACCGGTGACCCGGCCCGCGCGCGGTCGGCGGCCCGGATGATCGCGCTGGCCGGGCGGTTCCGGTTCCTCCGCAACTTCCAGCCGACGATGTCCGCGGCGTCGGCCCGCGCGGACGCCGAGCAGGCCGACCGGGCGGCGTACGACGAAGCGGTGTCGTCCTACGCCCGCCTGGACCGGGCCGGGATCCGCGCGGCGGCCCTGGACCTGCTGCGCGAGCGCCCGGCCGATCACTGAGAGAAGCGCCGCTGTCGCCAGCGTGGCCAGCAGCGCGATGTCGGTGACCAGCGACAGTCGCTCGGTGATGCCGCTGTACTGCCGGGCGCCGAGCAGCGGCACGGGCGTCTCCACCGGGATGAGTGTGGCCACGAACAGGCAGTTGCCGAGCAAGCTCGCCGCGGACAGCAGCCGCAGGCTTGAGCTGCGGGACCGGGTTCCGGCGGTCGTCGTCGCCTACGAGACCGGCCTCGTGATGCCCGCCGGAGCCCGGCCCCAGCGGCGATCCCGACGCGGACCGGTCAGCGGGTGCGGTCCCGGTTGTAGAGCCGCTTCGCCCACACGTACCCGACCAGCGCGATCCCGGCGCACCAGCCGAGCGCGATCCCGGCGCTGTCGCCGATCGGCGTGCCCAGCAGCAGGCCGCGCAGCGTTTCCATGATCGGGGTGAACGGCTGATACTCGGCGAACCACCGTAGCCCGGCCGGCAGCGAGTCGGTGGGCACGAAACCGCTGCCGAACAAGGGCAACAGCGTCAGCGGCATCGGCAGGTTGCTCGCCGCCGCGACGGTCTTCGTCACGAGGCCCATCGCGACGGCCAGCCACACCAGGGCGAACGCCGTCGCGGTGAGGACTCCGGCGGCCGCCAGCCACTCGACCGCGGTCGCGTCGGGCCGGAAGCCGACGAGCACGGCCACCCCGACGACGACGGTGAGCTGGAACAGAATCTGCAGCACGCTGCCCAGCACGTGCCCGGTCAGGACCGAAACCCGGGCGATCGCCATGGTCCGGAACCGCGCGATGATGCCCTCCGTCATGTCCATCGCCACCGAGATCGCGGTGCCCTGGACGGCGCCGGTGACGGTGATGAGCAGGATCCCGGGCACGACGTAGTTGACGTAGGCGCCGCGACCGCCCGACCCGCCGCCGAGGCCGTCGCCGAGCGTGCCGCCGAGCACGTAGACGAACAACAACAGCAGGATGATCGGCACGGCGAGCAGCATCAGCGTCAGGGACCAGGCGCGCGACATGTGCCGCAGTTGGCGGCGCAGCATCGTGGTCGAGTCGCGGACAGCAAGGGTCATCGTGCGGTCACCCTCTCGGAGGTGGACGGGGAAGGGGCAGCGGCGGCCGTCGACGCGGCCTGGCCGGTCACGGCGAAGAACACGTCGTCGAGGTCGGGGGTGTGCACGGTCAGCCCGTCCACCTCGACCGCGGCTGCGTCGAGGCGGTCGAGCAGCGCCTTGAGCGAGCGGACGCCGCCGTCGCCGGGCACCCGCAGGACCAGCGACTCCTCGGCCGGGTCCGGTGCGACGTTCAGGATCGCGGCGGCCGCGGCCAGGGCGCGGTGGCCGGCGAACCGCAGCTCGACGTGCCCGCCCGGCACCAGCCGCTTGAGCTCGGTCGGGGTGCCCTGCGCGACCAGCCGGCCGCGGTCGAGCAGGGCGATACGGTCGGCGAGTTGGTCCGCTTCCTCGAGGTACTGCGTGGTCAGGAAGATCGTCACCCCCCGGGCGACCAGGTCCCGGACTATCTGCCACATGTCGCGCCGGCTGCGCGGATCCAGCCCGGTGGTCGGCTCGTCGAGGAAGATCACCCGCGGGTCGTCGATGAGGCCCATGGCGAGGTCGAGCCGGCGCCGCATGCCGCCCGAGTAGGTCACGGCGGCCTGCCGGGCCGCCGTCCCGAGGTCGAAACGCTCGAGCAGGTCCGCCGCCCGCCGCCGCCCCTCGGCCCGGCCCAGGTGGTTCAGGTCGGCCATGAGCAGCAGGTTCTCCTCGCCGGTGAGGTAGTTGTCCACCGCGGAGAACTGGCCGGTGACACCGATCGCCGCCCGTACCCGATCGGGCTCACGGACCACGTCGTGGCCGCAGATGCGGGCCTCGCCCGCGTCGGCACGGATGAGGGTCGACAGGATCTGGACGACGGTGGTCTTGCCGGCCCCGTTGGGGCCGAGCAACGAGAAGATGGTGCCCTCGGGCACGTGCAGGTCGATGCCGTCGAGCACCACCTGGTTGCCGTATGACCTGCGCAGGCCGGTCACGGCGATCGCCGGGCCGGTCGGAATGTTCGTCATGCCGACGACAGTGCCGCCGGGGCGGATCACGGCGGTTTCACCGCGGTTTCACCGGACCGGGCGGCCGCCGGCCGTGTTGTGGGCCTGCCCAGATTCAGCCGTGGCCGGATTTCAGACGTGGCCGGCGAGGGCGTCCCCGACGGAGGCGATCACGCCGTCGACCGCGGCGTCGTCGATGCCCTCCAGCTCGATGATGAGCCGGTGTACCCCCAGGTCGGCGTACCTGCGGGCGGTGTCGAGGTCGGGCGGGCCGGGCGGCGTGATGGTGATCTCCAATTCGCCGAGGGCCGCCGGCCGCTGCTCACGGCTGGCGGTCTCGGCCAGGGCGCGCAGCGCCAGCCCGGTCTGGTCGACATCCAGACCCCACCCGTACCAGCCGTTGCCCTGCCGGACGGCCCGGCGGTACGCGGCGGCCGAGTGACCTCCGACCACGATCGGCGGGTGCGGGCGCTGGATCGGCGACGGGTGCTGAACGACGCCGGCGAAGGACACGAACCGGCCGGTGAACTCGGGCGCGGCATCCCACAGCGCCCGCATCGCGGCCAGGTACTCGTCGGTTCGGGCACCCCGCTCGGCGAGCGACACGCCCATCGCGTGCAACTCCGGCTCGACGTAGCCGGCGCCCACGGCGACGGTCAGCCGGCCACCGGAGAGCACGTCCAGCGAGGTGAGCTGTTTGGCCAGCAGCACCGGCTGGCGCTGCGGGAGCACGATGAGGCCGACGCCGAGGCGGACCCGGCTGGTCACGGCCGCCAGGTAGGTCAACGCCACCATGGCCTCCAGCCGCGGCGGGTTACCCTCCCCGGCGGGGAGCGCGATGTGGTCGCCGACCCAGAGCGACTCGAAGCCCGCCTCCTCGGCCAACCCGGCCCGCCGCACCAGAACGTCGGGCTCGACGTTGCGGTCGCGGTGCAGTCCGTAAAGCCCGAACTTCATCCGGTCGGTCACGTCGCTCCTCCGTCAGCCGGGACTCCGGTCGCCAGCAACCTTGCCTCGTCGGGCCTCATTCCGCCACCCGGTTCGTGCGCGGTCTGTAGATCTTCTCTCCGGGAGCGCCGCGGCCGGTGTTTGATGGGTGACCGTCTATGCCGTGCGCCCGCACGATCTCCGACGGACAGTTCGCCGTCCGCACCGATGCCTGCCGCGCATCCGATCGCGCTGAGTTCGGTGCATTCCGTGCGGGTGAGGAATGCCCGAATCCGGGTTTTGCCGCTGGCCTGATGGGGGCTCTTCTTCGTTCAATGGTGGTGGATCGGTCCGCCGCACCTCTGAGCCGTCTGGGTAGCTGGACGTGGGTGTCCCGCCAATGCAATCTTGGATCGGCGCGAACACGGATCAAGAACTCTGAACTTCCGGCCCTCGTGGTGCGCGAACATGACAGATCTTGTTGAAATGTGTCCAGATGCGCGGTTGACTGCTGACAGGAGGGTGAAACTCGGATACATTTCTGTAGCGCGACAGGCGACCCGGCGCATCACTCCTCTTCAGAAAGGCCCAGTTTGTGGCCGACTATTCCAGCCTCGCGCTGCCTTACCCGGGTTCGATCCAGCGCGCGGGCCGGGTCTATCCCGTTGCGGTCGAGCCACTATGCACGGAATTAGCGGGTCTGATCCAAGTTGTTGATGACGCGGCGCCCTGCGACGCCGACCTTCTTGCTCTTGGAAAACCCCATCTGATGCAGCTCCTGAACGGCCGCGCCGGGCTCCATGACGGCAATATCCTGTGCTGGGTCCGAACGGATAAGGACGGCATCACAGCCGCGCCCGGGAGCTATTTCGACATGCTGTCCACGTGCGACGCGGTCCGCGCGGAATATCAGCTCGCCGAGGATCCGGCAGAAGACGATCAGCCGGTTCGAAACAGAGTGCATGCGGTTTCCGGAGATCCGCTCGTCTCCGGCCTCGGGCGGGCGGCCGGCATCGGCGTGTCCGTGTTGCTCACGGTCCCTAGCGGCCGGAATCCGGACCGGCGGAAGTTCCTGGTCGGCCGCAGAAGCCAGACGGTGGGAACTGACCCGGGCCTATGGCACGTCGCTCCGTCGGGAATGCTCGAGAAGGACAGCCAGGGGCGACATCTGGAAACCACTGTGTCGAGAGAGCTCGCGGAGGAGCTCGGAGTGATGGTTTCGCCTACGGAAGTAGCGCGCCGCGGAGAAATTCTGGGGGTAGCGCACGACCTTCTCCGCTTGCGGCCAGACGTGGCATTACGTCTCGACCTGACGCTGGATGAGTCGCGGAGCCTCGCCGTAGGCGACGGGGAATTCGTTGAGTTTCGAGGATACGAGATGGCCGCTCACAATATTAGTGAATTCTGGGCCACCCATCCGCCCTCCAAACTGACGCCCGCGGCCGCAGGTGCGGTTGCGCTGCTCGAAGCGCGTAGAATGCTCCGGTCGACACAGAGCTCATGATGGGCGGATCCTTCCGGGGCTTCTCCACATTCTGTCACATCAGTCAGTTTGGTGAGAGTGGCTATCGCGCTCTCCCTCGGATGCTCGCCATGAGCCGTCCCGTCAATTTGTGGGCGCCGTCGAGCATCGTCCTGCGCACAGATGCGTGCGGCCTGTCTCCCCGGACCTTTCTCAAATATGTTGAATCTGGCGAGATTCGCATCCTGGGTCGCGAAGAGTGGATCCTGCATCCGCAGTTGCGAGGCAGCGAGCGGTGGCCGAATACGGTATGGGACCCGGAAATCGACGGCGAAATCAGGCGGCTGTTCCACGAGGACTCCGCCAAGCCGGTTGGCGAGCGCCGCGTGGTAGTGGCGCCGCCTGAGAACGGATACGAATTTGCCGACAGGTATCTCATCGAGAACCCGGGTCAAGTGGCCCGCTGGGAACGGGTACTGAGAAGCGGCGCAAGGCGGAGTCTCATACCAGGCGGAACCTTGGAGGCAGCGCTCAGAGACATCGGCGATCCAGAGCTTGCCGTGCGGAGAATTCTGCGCGACGCCTATAATCACGGACAGGCTTTCGCATACTCCGGGACGGATGCCCCTATCCTGCCCACGCTGACGCACCGCAATTTCCTCCGGATTCTGTCTCGCGCTCCCGGCCAGTCCGCACCAAGCCTGGATCCTGGGCGAATGCGCGACCAGCCGATGAGCGACAAGTACCTGTCACTCAAGCTGTCGAATGTCGCCGGCCAGTTGCTGACAATCCTGCAGGAGCTGGACGTTCATTCCCGCAACCGCGGCAGGACGGACAGCCTGGATGACTTCATTCGCGGAGACGGACGCCGCGAACTCATGCAGTGGATGGCACAGGTCTGCGACATATTGAAGCAGGTCAAGCCGTCCACGGTGGATCGCCTCATACTCGAGCAACTGCGCTCTGACCTCACAAATTCCCGGTTCCTGGGCATTCTGGAGCAGATCTCGACTCGCGCGGATGAGCCGACCGTGGGCGTTGTGGGAATCTTGGCCACCATCGTCGGATTGGTCACCGACCCGGTAGGCCCGGCCGCATTGATGGGACTCGCTGCTTCCGCCTACCCGGTCGGGAAAGGTCTTATGCGAGAGCTCGGCTATGCTCCGAGCACCTTTGTCGGACCTCAATGGCCATTCCTGTACACATACGGGACCCGGCCGAAGAAGAATCAATTGGAGCAGTTGCGATACGTGCTCGACCAGCTCGGTCAACAGCTTGATCAGGAATAGCCGGGTGAGGCACCAGCGTTGCCGTCCCCTGGGGTGCCCGCTCAGTGTTCGGCGGCCGATGCCGCGGTGGCGATCGGCTCGAGTCCCGCGATCAGGTCGTCGAGGTCGTCCGTGCTGAGCACGTCGTAGGCCGGCGTCGCCAGCTTGTCGGTGAGGGCCTCGATCCGTTCCTTGGTCTCCCGGCCGGCGGCGGTGAATCCGCCGGCGGCGTCCACGAGGCCGCGGGCGCGCAGCCCGTCGACGACAGCGGCCAGCTGTGCCCTGGGCAGGTGGTGGGTCCGGCCGAACTCCTCCGCCCGCATTCCGAGGGAGAGCGCGAGCAGGACGTGGGCCTCGGTGCCGCCGATGCCGTGGGTGAGCAGGGCGGCGTTGTGGCCGTCCCCGCGGTGCTCCCGCAGCAGAGTCGCCGCGTGCCAGAGCCTGGCCACCGGTTCCTCGGGCACGTCGAGCGCCCGGAGCCCGGCGTACAGCGCCCGGCCCTCGGTCGGCGCGCTGACCGCTGCCCGGGTGGCGAGGTCGGCGACCCGCTTCAGATCGGGGGCGTCGGCGAGCTGCCCGATCATCTGCCGCAGCGCGGTGGCGCTGCCTTGCTCGCGCACGGCGATCGCCTCCTTCGGGGTGGTCTTTCCCCAGACCCATGGGATGTGGCGGGCCACCTCGCCGTCGGCGAAGTTGTAGAAGACCGCGTGCACCACTGCGGCCGGTGCCAGTCCCAAGGGCGCGGCCCGGCCCGCGAAGTATCCGTCCCAGTAGTTGCGCATGCCGAGGGCCAGGAACGCCTCGTTCGGCACCTCGGAGAAGGTGACGGTGGCGATCGGCTCGACGAGCTCGAACATGCGGTGGACCTTGGCCTGTGGGTGTGGCATCGCTCGGCACCTCCGGTGATCGTGAGGGCGCCCTCGGGGGCGGCCATTCACCGTAGCTACGAACTGCGCGGCCCGGATACGACAACTCCGGTCGACATCAGCCCAGCCGAGATCAGTCTTGCTGTGCGCTCGGTCATGGCCGCCGGAAGGACGCCTGGCTAGGGTCGTCGCCATGGTGGAAACCGCTGCGCTCCCGTTCGACGCCGTGCTCTTCGACTGCGACGGGGTGCTCGTCGACTCCGAACGCATCACCAACACCGTGCTCCGGACGATGTTGCACGAGCTCGGCTGGCAGGTTTCCGAGGCCGACTGTTTCCGGCTCTTCGTCGGCCGTGCGCTGCGCGACGAGGCCGCCTTGATCAGCGCCCACACCGGCTTCACCGTGACCGACGAGTGGCTCGACGACTTCCGCAAGCGCCGCAACGACGCCCTCATGCTCGATCTGTTGCCGATTCCCGGCGCGGTCGCCGCCGCCCGGGAGGTCGACCGGCGTTACCACGGCAAAGTGGCCTGCGCCAGCGGTGCCGACCGCCACAAGGTGGAGTTGCAGCTCGCCAAGGTCGGCCTGGGCGCCGTGTTCGCCGGCAAGATCTTCAGCGGCATGGAGACACCTCGCAGCAAGCCCGCCCCGGACGTCTACCTGGCCGCGGCGGCCGCTCTGGGCGTCGACCCGGCTCGCACCGCCGTTGTCGAGGACACCCCGACCGGCGTCCGCGCCGGAGTGGCCGCCGGCGCCACGGTCTTCGGCTACTGCCCGCCGGAGAGCCCGTCCCACAACGCGCCGCAGGTGCTGCTGGAGGCTGGAGCCACACACACCTTCACCGAGATGGCCGTCCTGCCCGCGCTTCTGTCCGCCGTGCCCGCAGCCCGCGGTGCACAGTAGACAGAGTCGGGCCCGCCGTCGCGTCGGGTAGCCGACCTTTCCCGCGTGGTGCGCGTTACTCCGGATTCCGATTTAGCGCTATATCGATGGACGTCAGCGCCTCCGGCGGGCCGGCCTCCTTCGGGGGTCCGCCCAGGTCGCGAAGGATCGGCGTGCGGCTAGGCGCCGCCTTGGGTGGCTCACGCCGCTCGCCGGCAGGTCGACATGTCGCCGGCCCGCGACCCTCTACCGTGAATCGATTGATCGATGCGGACCGATGGGGGTGCCTCGTGAGATCTCGTGGAATGGCGATCGTGTGTGGACTGCTGCTGGCCGGGTGGCCGCAAGCGGCCTTCGCGGCCCCGGCCGGGCCGGCGGAGCGGATCAGCGTGACCAGCGCCGGCGCGCAGGGCGACGGGATCAGCGGCTGGCCGTCGGTCAGCGCGGACGGCCGCTACATGGCGTTCGAGTCGAGCGCCACCGACCTGGTGCCCGGCGACGTCAACGGCACGACGGACGTGTTCGTCCACGACCGGCTGCTCGGCACCACCGTCCGCCCGGTGACCAGCCTGCTCGCCACCGGCTTCGCCGCCGATGGCCTCTACGGCGCGGCGATCAGCGCGGACGGGCGGTACCTGTCGTTCACGTCCTGGGCGCCCGACCTGGTGCCCGGCGACACCAACAACACCTCCGACGTGTTCCTCCTGGACCTGCAGTCCGGCGTGCTGGAGCGGATCAACCTGACCACCGGCGGCGCGGAGGCGACGAACGGCATCAGCTGGGGCTCGGACATCAGCGCGGACGGCCGGTTCGTGACCTTCACCTCCCGCGCGCGGAACCTGCTCCCGGGCCGGGACCAGAACAGCAGCCGGGGCGCGGACGCGTTCGTCCGGGATCGGCTGACCGGCACGACCACGCTGGTCAGCGTGGCGCTGAACGGCCTGAACGGTTTCCGGCCCAGCTACGACCGGGGGATCAGCGCCGACGGCCGGTACGTCGCGTTCACCTCCTCCGCCCCCGACCTGCTCCCCGACGGTGTGGAGGTGTCCAGCCTGTACGTCCGCGACCTGCAGACCGGCACCACCACCCGGGAGGCGCTGACCAGCACCGGGGCTCCGGCCGGCGCCGGGCTGCACACCGCGACGATGAGCCGCGACGGCCGGTACGTGACGTTCGAGACCGCCGCGAACGACGTGGTGCCCGGCGACACGAACAACGCCGTGGACGTCTTCGTCCGGGACCGGATCACCGGCGAGGTCGAGCTGGTCAGCATCGCCGACGCCGGCACCCAGGCCGACAACGACAGCTGGGACCCGAGGGTCAGCGACGGCGGCCGGTGCGTGGTCTTCGTATCCGATGCCACCACGCTGGTTCCCGGCGACACCAACGGGAAGGCCGACCTCTTCGTCCGTGACCGCCAGTCCGGCACGACCACCCGGCTGACCGTCGACCATGCCGGCGGCGGCGACGCGGACGGCGACACCGACGGGGAGAGCCGCAACGGTGGTGGTGGAAATACGGTGGCCCTGCGCCCCGACGGCGGTGAGATCGCGTTCCCGTCCGAGGCTGCCAACCTGATCCCGGCCGACACCAACGCCGCCGCCGACGTCTTCGTTCGCGACACCGGCTGCAGCTGAGTAACCTCCGGGGGGACACCGGCGGGAAGGAGTCGTGGGCGTGACGGACCTCCGCTCCACTTTGGTCGTTCCGCCGCCGGCCGGCATGGTGACGACGGCCCGGTCCCGCGGTGAGCTGATCGCCCTGATCGTCATCGTCGGGTTGTGGCTCGCGGGCAGCATCGGCCTGGCCATCCCGCGCTGGTCCGGCCTGCCCGCCGGGTTGTTCATCGTGCTCGGCCTGGTCGTGGTGGTCCCGACTCTGATCGCGATCGGGTGGGTTTCCCGCCGGACGGCCGAGGCGGCGATGATCATCGTCGGCCTGGCGGCCTGCGTGGCCATCGTGGCGAGCCTGTTCAGCGCCGCGGTGAACGGCTACCACGTGGTGGCCGGGCCGCACCGGGCCGGGCACGCCTCCGTGCTGGCGTGGGCCTGCCTGACCGCGTTGCTGAGCTTTGTGTTGATGGCCGTCATCGGGATCCTCGACGAACAGCAGGATCGGATACCCGTCGTCGATCGGCACGCGCGAGTCGCGGCGCGGATTCGCGACTTTCGGTGGGCCACCCCTGGAAGCGAACCACCGGCGTTGCTCGCCCCGCTCCTGGAAACACCCGGAGTGTGTGGTCATCGACTGGAGCCGGGAGCCCACTTCCCCTACGCCGTCGTCGCCGGCGAGCGGGTCCTGCTCGTCTGCCTGGCGCTGCCCGAGGCCCACCTCCGCGAGGAACTGGAGGCACAGACGCGGAGGTGGCAGCGACTGCTCCGCAAGGCGGACGGCCGGACGCAGGTCAGATGCGTCCTGATCCTGCCCGCCGACGACGAGCCCGCACCGCCGGCGGGCGAGCTGTTCGCGCTGGGCCTCACCGCGAGCACCGCGCGGGACCTGCCGGCCACCGTGAGCCCCTGGCTGGGCGAGCCCGACCACATCAGCGTCCCGGTCGCCGCGGCGCTTCTTCCAGCGGACTTCTGACCCCCGGGAACGGGCGGCTGCCGCCCACGGCCGGTGGGCCTACGGGATGGGCCGGCGCATCGAGTACGTAACCCCGTGCAGCCGGTGCGGCTCGTTGATCACATGGATCGCCGCCCGGTCGTACGACTGCCAGCCCGCCGCACCCGCGCGGTTGAGGTGTCTCAGGTCGTCGAAGCGTTCGTCGGTGCCCCAGCGCAGCGTCCCGCCCGGGTGGTGGAACGTGGCGGTCCAGTCCATGAACTTGTCCGCGCCGAAGGTGCCGGCGGCACGGTACTCGAGGCGTGCGTACTCCCAATTCGTCACAGTCACGATTATCGCTATTGATCGACGGCTCGCACGCCGCCAGCCCGGTAATCGGTGCGGAAATCTGGATCTCCGGCCGATCCTCAAGCGGGGCGGCCCGCCGCCGATAAGCGGGGACATGCAACCGGTAGCGCGAGTCGGCATCCTGGGTACAGGTTCCTACCTGCCCGAGCACGAGGTCACGAACGAGGCACTGGTGGAACGGGTGACCGACACCACGCCCGAGTGGATCTCCCGGAAGACCCTGATCGGGGCCCGCCGCTTCGCGGCCCCCGACGAGGCGACCTCCGACCTGGCCGTCAAGGCCGCGGTCGCGGCCCTGGACCGCGCCGGCATCGCCGCCGACCGGCTCGACTATCTGATCCTGTCGACGTCGACCCCGGACTCGCCGCAGCCGCCCACGGCCTCGCTGGTCCAGCACGCGATCGGCGCGCACCGGGCGGCGGCGTTCGACATCAACGTGGTCTGCGCCGGCTTCGTCTTCGGCCTGGCGCTGGCCGACGGCCTGGTCGCCGCCCGGCCGGACGCGGTCGTCCTGGTCGTGGCGGCCGACGTCTACTCGCGGATCCTGGACTTCGACGACCGGCGCTCGGCGATCCTGTTCGGCGACGGCGCCGGGGCGGCCGTGGTCGGTGCGGTGCCGCACCCGTACGGCCTGGTGGACGTGGAACTGGTCAGCCGGGGTGACGCGCACGAGCTGATTCACATCAAGGCCGGTGGCAGCCGGCTGCCCGCCTCCGCCGAGACGGTCGCGGACGGTGACCACTTCTTCCGGATGGACGGCCGGGGCGTCCGCGACTTCGTGCTGGCCGGTGTGCCCCCGGTGCTTGCCGACCTGCTCAAGCGCGCCGGTGTCACGGCCGACGACGTCGACCACTTCGTGCCGCACCAGGCCAACGGCGTGATGGTCGGCGAACTGGTCGAGGCGGCCGGCCTGCGCGGCGCCCGTACCCATCTGGTCCTGGACCGTTATGGCAACACCGGCAGCGCGTCCGCGGCCATCGCGCTCGACGCGGCCGCGCGGGCCGGTGACCTGCACGACGGCGAACTCGTCCTGCTCGCCGGCTTCGGCGGCGGCATGTCGGTGGGCGCGGCCCTGCTGCGCTGGTACGGCGGCCAGGGGGTGTCCGGCGGATCGTGACGGCCTGCGCCGGGCCCGGCTTCCGCCAGACACCCCCTAACGGCTGATCTTCGCGCCGAGGAAGAAGATGCCGGGATACGTCTCGAAGCCGGCGCTGCGGTTGGCGCGCAGGGTCGAGCCGCCGATGGTGAGGGTGCCGGTGCGGTCGTTGCTGACGAAGAAGATCGCGCCGCCGCCCTCGTTCGCGGTGTTGTCCCGGACCAGGGTGCCCTTGACCGTCACGGCGAAGTCGTCGCCGTCGGTGTAGATCGCGCCGCCCGAGCCGCCGCCCGGCGTGCCGCCGCGGGCCGGGTTGGCGCCCCGGCCGATCGCCTTGTTGCCGGTGAACACGCTGTTCAGCACGGTCCACGAGACGCCGATGCTGCTCAGCGCGCCGCCGTTCGAGCAGCGGCCGCCGGTGAAGGTGCTGTGCACGACGTACACCGGCCGGTTCTGCGACTGCGACAGCACGCGGATCGCCGCGCCGCCGAGGTCGGGGCCCGTACCGTCGCAGCGGTTGTCCGTGAAGCGAGAGTTGATCACCTTCAGCCGGCCGCCGCGCACGAAGAGCGCGCCCCCGCCGCCGCCCTCGGCGGTCTCTCCGCTCGCGTCCCCGCCGGTGAAGGCCAGGTTCTGCACGGTCAGCCGGGGGGTGGGCTGATCCTGGCAGTGTGACGTGGTGAAGCGCTGCGCCTCGTCGCACGTGTTCTGGTAGAGGATGCGGCGCTTGCCGCCGCCGCTGAGCGTCACCCGGCCGCCGCCGTCGAGCACGACGTCGGGGCCGTGGTCGTTGCGGACCTTGGCGGTGGCCTTCATGGCGATGGTGACCGGGGCCGGCCCGCAGTCGAAGGTGATCACCCCACCCGCCGCGACGGCCGCGACCACCGCCGTCGAGGTGCAGCTCGCGGGCGTGCCCTTGCCGATCACCCGGTCCGGCTTGCGGGTGTCCGCCGCCTTGGCCTCCGCCGGCACCGAGGCGGCACCGTCGGGGTTGCCGGGGCTCGGCAGCGACCGTGGCCGCTGCGAGGGCCGGGGGGCCGTGCTCGAACTCGGACGGGAACTCGGGCTCGGCACCCGGCTGGCCACGGTCGGCGGGGACGGCGAAGCGGTCGGAGCGGGAGCCACGAAAGTCGGCGGCGGGGGATCGGCGGCGCAGCCGGCCAGCGCCAGGGCGCAGGTCACGGTCAGCGGGATGGCGAGCGGGGAACGCACCGCACGATGGTAGGTGTCAGCACGAGGGTTGGGAACAGCCGACCGGGTTGTCGATTCCGGCCCGGCTTCCTGCGCCGGCTGGGCCGCCAGGCATTCCTGCTACCGGTCGGCCGGCGCTTCCCAGTCCGGCAGGGCCGCGCCCACCCGGCTGAACGCCGCGAAGTCGGTGGTGTCACGGAAGGCGGGGATCTGGTACAGCGCCCGGGCGTACGACCACAGGTACGGGTAGACGTGCAGCCCCGGGTTGATCGTCCGGTGGGCGTTGGGCCCGGTGTCGTAGCGCACCAGCGTCACCCAGAGCCGGATGTCGGCCTCGGTCAGGTCGTCGCCGAGCAGGTAGCGGCGCCGGGCCAGCCGCCCGTCGAGCTGCTCGAACGCGTCCAGCAGCGCCTCGCGCGCCGGCCCCGGCCGCCCGGCCGCGCCGACTCCGTGGTTGACCGCTGGGCCGAGCCAGCGGTCCAGCTCCTCGATCCGCTCGCGCAGCCGGTCCGGGTACGTCTCCACCAGTGGGGTGGCCAGGTGCCGGAAGCCCGTGGCCAGGTCGACGCCGATGCCGTGGCAGTCGTTGCTGACCAGGCGCGAGCCCGCCCGGTCCCAGAGCGCGGGGACGCTGACGTGGCCGTCGAAGCCCTCCTCGGTGGCCTCGTAGACCTCGCGCAGCAGGGTGAAGCCGTTGACCGGGTCGGGGCCGTACTGCTCGCGGAACGCCCAGCCGCGACCGTCGCGCGCGCCGTCCACGAACGACATGGTGACGATGTCCTCCAGGCCGGCCAGGGCCCGGGTGATCGCGACGCGGTGTGACCACGGACAGAACCAGCCGCCGTACACGTGGTACCGGAAGGGGCGGGCGGTGAACTCGCCGTCCGCGGTGATCCGGCCGGTGAAGCGCAGCAGCGGGCCGGGCCCGTCCGGTATCCGGTATGCGCCGAAGGTCGCGGTGTCGACGGGGGTGGCCAGGCGGGTGGCGGACGACATCTTCAGCATGACCAGCTCCTTGCACGCGGGCGAGATGGCATATAAAGCCTAGCTGCGTGATAGGAGATCGGCAATGCCCGTGGGCAGCGGCTACGCGGCGGTGTGTGCGGCCTGGACGGCCATCCGGGACCAGCGCATCGCGTCCATCACGGTGCCGGTGAGGTCGTCGCCGATGTACGCCTCGGCCACCTCGGCCAGGTCGCCGCGCTCGTAGGCGTTCACCACCCGCAGCACCTGGCCCAGCGGCCCGGTGCCCCGTTCCAGGGCGCTCGCGATGTCGGTGCTCAGCGGCAACTGGTGTGCCATGGCGGCGGGGGACAGGCCCAGCATGGCGGCCACGGAGGTGATCAACCCGGCCATGAACGCCGCGTCGGGGGCCGCGCCGAAGGCGGTGGCGATGTTCTCGCAGAGCCGGGCCCGGGTCAGCGCGTCGGCCAGCTGCACCTCGGTCGCCTCGGCGACGTCGTCGACGACCATGAGCATGGCCCACTGCCGGATGTGCGGGACCCCGAGCATGACGACGGCCTGCCGTACCGAGGAGATCTTGGTGGTGGCGCCGGCCGCCGCCGAGTTGCTGGCCCGCAGCACCCGCATGGTCAGCGCCGGGTCGCCGGCGATGATCGTCAGGATCCGCTCAAGGTCGGATTCGGTCGCGCTGAGCGCGCCGAGCAGCTCCAGCCGGCGCAGCCGCGACGGGGTCAGCGCGGTGGCGGTGAGGACCTGCGGGCGGCTCAGGACATACCCCTGGCGCAGCTCGAAGCCGTAGCGGTTGCTCAGCGCCAGGTGCTCGCCGGTCTCCAGGCCCTCGGCGACGATCTGGATGTCGGGATACTCCCGGCAGGCCGCGACGATCTCGTCCAGGTGGGTGAGATCGCCCTGCAGCAGATCGAGCTTGACGTACGAGGCCAGCGCCAGCAGCCGCTCGTGGCCCGAGCCGTAGACGAAGTCGTCCAGCGCGATCCGGTAGCCCTGCGCCACCAGCGCGGTGACCCCGGCGACGACCTCGTCGTCGACCGCGACGGTCTCCAGCACCTCCAGCACCACATGGTCCGGACCGAACGGCAGCACCAGCTCACCGGTCAGGAACTCGCGGGTCAGGTTGATGAAGCACGTCCGGTCGCCGACGACCTCCTCGATGCCGAACTCGGTGAAGGTGTTGACGATGACCTGGCTGGTCGCGTAGGTGTCGCGGCGGCCGGCGTCGACAGCGTCCATGCTGCCGCGGAACAGCAGCTCGTAGGCGACGACATCGCCGGTCCGGTCGAAGATGGGCTGCCGGCCGACGTGCACGAGCTGTGTGCCCGGCAGCGGGGACGGCACCGTTGGGTTCACGGCCTGATTGATCGGCTGTCCCCGCGGCGGCCTGAGGTTTCCGGCGCGCCTATCGCCGCGCCGCTCATCCGGGCGGGGCTCAACCGGGCGGGGCTCATCCGGGCGGGGCTCCTTCGCGCGTGGCGAGCAGGGCGTAGAAGAGCGGCACCCGGGGCGCCGGGGCCGGCAGCCGCCACCACCCGTCCGGCGTCTGCTCCATGCCGGCCCAGCGTGGCCAGGGCAGCTCGTCGCTCTCCCGCAGCGACCGCACGGTCAGCCCCGCGCCGCTCACCGCGGTGATCACCTCGCCCAGCCCGTGCGCCCACTCGTAGCTGGTGGTGGCCTGCCGCAGGGCCGGGCCGTCGGTGTAGGTGCGGGTGGCGTCCCGCTCGACCGGCCCGCCGCCGCCGATCAGGTCGTGCCGCAGCTCGAGCGCCTCGTCCGCCGCGCCCACCAGGCCGAGCGACTGGAGCACGGGATGGAACTCGACCACGTAGGCCCGCCCGCCGGGGCGCAGCAGCCGGGTCAGCACCCCGGCCCAGCGGTCCAGGTCAGGCAGGTAGCAGAGCGAGCCCTTGCCGGTGTAGATCACGTCGAAGCGGCGCCCGCCGAGCGCCTCGACCGCGTCGTAGACGTTCGCCCGCACGTACTCGATCTCCACCCCGGCGGCCGCGGCGATCTCCCGCGCCGCGCCGACCGCGGCCCCGGAGAGATCAAGACCGGTCACGGTACGGGCACCGCGGCGCGCGAAGGCGATGGTCTCGGTGCCCAGGTGCGACTGCAGGTGCAGCACGTCCCGGCCGGTCAGGTCGCCCAGGTCGGCCCACTCGTAGCCGGCGAACCAGCTCTGCGGCTCCCGCCGGCCGACGTCGTAGAAGCGGCTGGCCAGGTGGATCGGGGTGCGCTCGTCCCAGTTGGCCTCGATGACGGCCATCAGCCGCCGGGTCTCGGCGTCGAGCCCGGTCATCGCAGCGTGTTCTGGTCGTGCAGCAGCAGCCACCGCTCCCCGTCGCGCGCGAACACCAGGGTGAGCAGGTAGCTCAGCTCGTACGGCTGGCCCTTGCCGTCCAGGTCGTGGTAGTCGGCCGCGAAGATCGCGATCCCGGTGTCGCCGGCGGTCGCGGTGCGCCGCAGGTCCAGCTCCCAGCTCCAGTCCGGGTCGCCGAACCAGTCCCGGTGGAACGCGGCGAGCTCGTCCAGGCCGGTCAGCAGCGTGCCGTTCGGCATGATCAGGCTGACCTCCGGGTGCACGGTCGCGAGGTAGCCGTCCACGTCACGGCGGCCGATCGCGGACAGGTGCTGATTGACTGCGTCAAGGAAATCCATGGGCGCATCATGGCAGCGGCGAACCGGACAACGGGACGAATTTCGGTGTGGCAGGATCCGGCCGTGCCCCTTCGCCGGATCCTGCCAATGGTCTTCGCCGGCGCGGCGGCGCTGTCGGTGCTGACCACCCTCGCCGGTCTCGACGGCCGGGTGCCGGAGGCCGCGGGCGTGATCGCGCTGCTGGCCGCGGCGCTGCACGTCGTGCTGCTCGTCCACCGGCCCGTCGCCCGGTGGGCGCTGACCGCGGGCATCATCGCCATGGCAGCCGCGTGCGTCATGGGCCGGCCCGCCGGCCGGGAGTACGGCACCGCCGTGCTGCTGGTGATCGCCGCCGCGGCGCTGCTGGTGGGCGCCGCCGCGCTGCCGCAGTTCCGGCGGCCGGCGTCGCTGACGGCCGCGGCCTGCCTGGTGGCGCTGGTGCCGGTCGTGGTGGTCGCGGTGAGGGTCGCCGAGGCGCGCGACACGCTGCCGCAGTACATCAGCCCGCTCGTGCTCCTCCGGCACCTCGCGCCGGGCCTGCTGGCGACCGGGCTGGCCGGGCTGGTCGTGGTGCTGGCCGTGTCCCGGGCGGACCGGTGGTTCCTGGTGCCGGCCGGCGCCTTGCTGGTGCAGGTCACGGCGGTGTACACGACCTGGCACATGTCCGGCTGGTGGTACATCGCGGATTCGCAGCACGGCGTCGAGACCAGCTCGGCGTTCCTGGAGCCGGGACTGCGGACGGACGTGTCCGTCGCCGTCACGCCCGTCGACTTCGAGGTCGGCGCGGCCCTGGCACTGGCCGTCCTGCTGCTGGGACCGGCGCTGATCGCGGCCGGAGCGGCCCGCACGGCGGACGCCCCGGCCGTCGTCTGACCCCCGGCCGGGAACAAAACCTCACGCCTCCTGCAGCGCCGCCAGCACCTGCTCGCCGAATTTCTCCAGCTTGCTCTGGCCCACGCCGCTCACCGTGGACAGCTCCGCCAGGCTGCCCGGCCGCTGGGTGGCGATCTGCCGCAGCGTGGCGTCGTGGAAGACCACGTACGCCGGGACCCCGGCCTCCTTGGCCGCCGCCGCCCGCCAGGCCCGCAGCCGCTCGAACACCGGCGCCGCCTCGGGCGGCAGGTCCGCCGCCGGTGCCGCCTTGCTCGTGCGGGCCTTCGGCGCGCGGCCGGTGCGTTCCGGCTCGCGGCGCATCATGACCTGGCGTTCCTTGCGCAGCACGCTGCCGCTCTCGTCGGTCAGCACCAGCGTGCCGTAGTCGCCCTCCACCGCGAGCAGGCCCTGGGCCAGCAGCTGCCGGACGACGCCGCGCCACTCGACGTCGCGCAGCTCCGCGCCGATGCCGAAGACGCTCAGCTCGTGGTGGCGGAACTGGGTGACCTTCTCGGTGGTCTTGCCCAGCAGGATGTCGATGGACTGGCCGGCGCCGAACTTCTGGCCGCGCTCGCGCTGCAGGCGCAGCACCGTGGAGAGCAGCTTCTGCGCCGCCACCGTGCCGTCCCAGGACTCGGGCGGGCTCAGGCAGGTGTCGCAGTTGCCGCAGGCCGCCGTCCCGGGCTGGCCGAAGTAGGCGAGCAGCCGGCCGCGCCGGCATTCCACCGTCTCGCAGAGCGCGAGCATGGCGTCCAGGTGCGCGGCCAGGTTGCGGCGGTGCGCGAAGTCGCCCTCGGACGTCTCGATCATCTTGCGCTGCTGCACCACGTCCTGCAGCCCGTACGCCAGCCAGGCCGTGGACGGCAGGCCGTCGCGGCCGGCGCGGCCGGTCTCCTGGTAGTAGCCCTCGACCGACTTGGGCAGGTCGAGGTGGGCGACGAAGCGCACGTCGGGCTTGTCGATGCCCATGCCGAACGCGATGGTCGCCACCATGACCAGCCCGTCCTCGCGCAGGAACCGGGACTGGTTGGCGGCGCGGGTGCGCGAGTCGAGACCGGCGTGGTACGGCAGCGCCGCGATGCCGTTCTGCACCAGGAACTCGGCCGTCTTGTCCACCGACGCCCGCGACAGGCAGTAGACGATGCCTGCGTCGCCGGGGTGCTCGGTGCGGAGCAGGTCGAGCAGCTGCCGGCGGGGCTCGTTCTTGGCGACGATGCGGTACTGGATGTTGGGGCGGTCGAAGCTGGCGGTGAAGTGCCGGGCGCCGGTCAGGTCGAGGCGCTCGGCGATCTCGGCGTGGGTGGCGGTGGTGGCCGTGGCGGTCAGCGCGATGCGCGGCACGTCGGGCCACTGCTCGTGCAGCATCGACAGGTTGAGATAGTCGGGGCGGAAGTCGTGGCCCCACTGCGACACGCAGTGCGCCTCGTCGATGGCGAAGAGCGCGATCCGGCCGCGGCTGAGCAGCCGCTGGGTGGACGGGACGCCGAGACCCTCCGGCGCGACGTAGAGCAGGTCGAGCTCGCCGGCGACGAAGGCCTGCTCGACCCGGCGGCGCTCGTTGACGTCCTGCGTCGAGTTGAGGAAGCCGGCCCGCACGCCGAGGGTGCGCAGCGCGTCGACCTGATCCTGCATCAGGGCGATGAGCGGGGAGATCACCACGGCGACGCCGTCGCGCACGAGCGCCGGGATCTGGTAGCACAGCGACTTGCCGCCGCCGGTCGGCATCAGCACCAGGGCGTCACCGCCGCCCACCACGTGCTCGATGATCTCGCGCTGCTCACCGCGGAAGGCGGCATAGCCGAAGACCCTGTTGAGCACGTCGGTGGCGGCGGACCGGGAGATCTCGGGGGCGGAAGTCACCTCGCGATAGTAGTGACTTCTCCCGGTGCCGGCCCGGACCCGGTGGACAACGGTCGTCAGGCGACATCCACGAAGATCGGGTTGGTGTAGAGCCAGGTGTCCAGCCACGGGTCGCCGTCACCCGGCGGATGGGCCAGCGGGCCGTGCGGGTCGATGTGCCGGCCGAGCTGACCCGGGCCGTTGCGGCGCCCGTCCGCCCCGCGGATCCGCAGGTAGGACGACTCCCGGGCGGTCAGCGTGAACCGCAGGGTGTACCGGCCGGCCCGCCGGGACACGTCGGCGGTGTCGATCACCCGGGTGTCCGGCGCCCGCCACGCGTCGCGGTCGCGGTCGGGACCGCGCACCGCGCCCCGGATGACGTCGAGGTACGCCAATCGTGGCACGGTTCCGTGCAGGTTCGGCCGCGTCGCGGAGGTCACCGTGACGGTCAGGGTCAGCCGCTCGCCGCGCCGTACCCGCAGCCGCCCGCCCAGGGTGGCCGCCCGCCCGCCGGGCGCGCTCAGCCGGACCTCGATGCCGTCGACCAGCTGGCCGTGGTCGACCCAGACCCGGCCGCGGCGCAGCCCCTCCATCACCTGCCGGTAGCCGTAGCCGGTCACCCCCACGTGCGTACGGCTGAACTGGCCCGGCCAGAAGTCGCTGCCCGGCTGCGGCGCGCCGGCCTCGACCGGGTCGGGCACCTTGCCGGTGGTGTCGAAGCTCGCCCCGGGCGCCCAGTCGCCGTTGCGCAGGGTGTCGAAGACGGTCCGGTGGCTGTCGGAGTTGCTGGTCACCGTGAAGAGCCGGCCCTCGGCGAGCAGCGCGTCCCACAGGCCGCCGACGGTGGCGGTCATCCAGTCGAAGCCGCCGTAGGTCACGTACGCCGCCGGCGGATAGCCGGGCCAGGACTGCGCGGAGGGCTTGTTCTCGTATTCGCCGCGGATGCTGGTGGCCCCGCGCAGGCCCGGCATGGCCGCGCCCTGCGCGCCGGGCGCGCCCTCCATGCCGATCATGATGCCGGGGGCCGCGTCGCGCCAGGCGCGCAACTCGTGCGGTGAGTCGATGCCCAGCCGCGACGGGTGGTTGGCCAGCACCAGCGTCTCGGCCGGCCGGGAGGCCAGCCACTTGAGCGCCGCCACGGCCAGCGCCTCGTCGGCGGAGGCGAGCAGCTTGCCGTCGAAGGCCCGTTCGAAGTCGCGCAGCAGGGACGCCTCGCCGGGTCCCGGTGCGGTGAAGACCGTGGCGTGTTCCGCGCCCGGGATGTACCACTCCAGGCCCTGGAAGATCAGCAGCCGGGGGTTCTCCGCCCGCGCGGCGAGGATGTCGGTGTGCTCCAGTTCGGCGCCGAACCGGTCGTGGCCGACGTTGCTGTGCTCGGTGCAGACCATCCAGTCGAGACCGTACTGCGCCGCCCGCCGGGCGGTCTGCGCGACGGTGTACTTCGCGTCGTGGCTGTACACAGTGTGCACGTGGTGATCGCCGACGAGATAGACCAGGTCCGGATCCGACGCCTGACCGGCAGCCGGGGCGGCCGCCGCGGCCTCGGCCGGTCCCAGCGCCGCGGCGGCGGCGAAACCGGCGCCGAACAGGCCCGCGCGGCGCAGCATGCCCCGCCGGCTCAGGCCCTGCCGGTCCAGCTGTCGATCAGGTACGGCGGGGTCGGCCCACTCGGGCACAGCGTTCATGGCTCTATCACTTTTGGCATGTCCTTCTGGCCCTCGCCTGCGATGCCGTTGTTCGGTGCGGCCGGGTGCCGCTCGGTGCAGGCGGTCATGCCGGGAGAGGTTAGGCAACGCAGAAGGCGGCCAGCCGACTTCGAGATGACCGGGACGCGAACGGGTGATCGGCAGCAGCAGGAGCAGGCCGACCGTGATCCACACGTACGTGTTGCTGCCGGCGGCGGCGACCCAGCCGGACGAGCCGGACCACCACAACCACACGATGCTGCTGCTGAGGACCAGCCAGAGCGTCGCCGCGACCGGCCACCGGCGCCGGTCCACCAGGACGAACAGCGCCGGCAGCAGCCACACCAGGTGATGCACCCAGGTCACCGGGCTGAGCAGGCAGGCCAGCGCGCCGGTCAGCGCGAACCCGGCCGGGTCGTCGCCCGCCGCCGCGGCCCGCCGGGCCCGCAGCCACCAGACCGCCAGCACCAGGGCGGCCGCGGCGAGCCACCAGGCGACGTCCGCGTCCAGGCGGGCGACGACGCCGCGCAGGGACTGATTGGAGACGTAGGCGAGCCGGCCGACCCGGCTGGTGTCCCAGACCGCGCTGGTCCAGAACGTCCGCGAGGCGTCCGGCGCGAGCAGGACGGCGAGCAGGGTCGCGGCGACGGCGGTGCCCGCGGCGACGGCGGCCGCCAGGTAGCGGCGCGTGACGAGCAGGTAGCCGACGAAGACGGCCGGGGTCAGCTTGACCGCCGCGGCTATCCCGATGCCCACGCCCGCCCACCGGCTACCCCGCGTGAGCGCCGCCAGGTCGGCGCAGACCAGCACCAGCAGGACCAGGTTGATCTGTCCGAAGCTGAACGTGTCGCGGGCCGGTTCGAACACGATCACCGCCACGAACAGCAGCGCCGCCTCGGTCCACCCGGCCCGGGGGCGCGACCAGCGCAGCAGCCGGGTCACCGCCGCGGCGTTGACCACCAGCGACGCCGCGATCGCGACCGGCCAGGACGACAGGGCCAGCGGGCTGAGGACCAGGGCGGCGAACGGTGGGTAGGTGAAGCCGTAGCCGGTGCCCTGGTAGCGGTAGGCGTACAGGTCGCCGCCGTCGAGCAGCCAGTGCCGGACCGCGCCGCGGTAGACGCCCAGGTCGAAGAAGTGCCGGAAGGTCGGCACCGTGACCAGGAAGACGCCCGCGGCGGCCGCGACGAGCAGCACCAGCGCGACCCGCGATCTCACCGCGGCACCGCCCGCGCCACGGCCGGCCGCGAGACGAGCCCGAACACCGCCGCGCCGAGCAGCACCCCGAGGGCGGCCGCCAGCACCTCGGTGAGGTCCGCCGGATACCCGTCGGGCAGCACCACCGGGGTCAGCACCGTGCAGAGCACAGCCAGCCACCGGTGCGACGCCGGCCACCCGGCGGCGAGCGGCAGCAGGGCCCAGACGACGTACCAGGGCCGCAGGGCCGGACCGAAGGCGACCACCGCGAGCAGGACCAGGCCGAGGCCGGGCAGCGGCCCGATCCGATCCCGGTACGTCCACACCAGCCCCGCCACGACCAGCGTGGCCAGCACTCCCGCCCAGCGCCAGAGCTGGACCGACAGCGCCGCACCGACGTCGTCGTGGGCGAACACCGCCGCGGTCCAGCGCCCCAGCAGCCCGGTCGGTGACCAGTTGTCCGAGGAGATCGGGGTGCCGAGCGCGCCGATCCACCCGTACCCGGTGCCCACGGCCGCGGTGACGGCGACCGTGGTCGCGGTGGCGGTCGCGCCCGTCGCCAGGCTCGCGCGCAGGCCCGGCCACCGGCCCGGGGCCCGGCTCGCCCCGATCATCGCGACGGCCGCGAGACCCAGCGCGGCCGGGGCCTTGACCAGCGCGGCGGCGGTGACCAGGGCGGCCGCGACGACCGGCCGGTCCCGCACGGCGGCGGCCAGTCCCGCGGCCAGCAGGGCGACCATCAGCGCGTCGTTGTGCGCGCCGCCGACCAGGTGGATGAGCACCAGCGGGTTCAGCACCACCAGCCGGAAGACGGCCGGGGCGCGGCCGGGCGCCAGCACCGGCACGATCAGGCCCACCAGCACCAGCCCGGCGAGGGCGACCAGGCGCATGCCGAGCACCCCGGCGGCCGGATGATCGCCGGTCACCGCGGTCACCGCGCGGGCGACCAGCATCGAGACCGGACCGTACGGGCTCGGGGTGTGCTGCCAGATCGCCGGAACCCGCTCGGCGACCGGCCCGCCGAGCGCGGCGGGACCGTGCCCGTAGACGTCGATCCCGCCGGCCGTCATCAGGCCCTGCGCGAGGTAGCTGTAGACGTCGCGGCTGAACAGCGGGGGAGCCGCCAGCAGCGGGCCCGCCCACAGGGCCAGGGTCAGCCACGGCCGGGTGCTCGCGCCGCGGCCGTACCACCACCAGGCCAGCACCAGCAGTGCCAGGCCGGCGTACACGTGGACCAGGCCCGGGCGGCCCAGCAGCGCGCCCACGGTGACCAGGACGGCCCCGGCGCAGCCGGCAGCCGTCGCCGTCCCGTCGTCACCACGCACCGCCGCACCGTGTCAGAGCCAGGTGTCCGGGCGCCGTCCCGCGGATGGCCGCCTCGTGGCCCGCGCGGCGACGGGCGGATGTGCCGCATTCGGAAACATCGACGTCACTGTATTGACACAGCACCGTCACCCGGAGTGGGCTGATCCACATGCGACTCGTTCCCGCGCTGATCGGCGCCGCCCTCGCCACCGTGGTCGTCCTGCCGGGGGCGGCCGCCGCCGCCCAGGGCCGCGGCGGACCCGTCGACCGCACCGACCGCGGCGCCGTGCAGGGCGTGCGCGCGCCGGGGGTGGAGAGCTTCCTGGGCATCCGGTACGCGGCCCCGCCCGTCGGCGCCCTGCGCTGGCGACCACCGCAACCGGCCGCCGCCTGGCCCGGCACCGCCCCCGCCACCGCGTACGGCGCCCGCTGCGCCGCCGCGGCCAGCACCAACGGCGCGCGCACCGAGGCCGAGGACTGCCTGTTCGTCAACGTGCAGCGCCCCACCGGCCTGCGCCGGGGCGAGCGCCGCCCGGTCTACGTCTTCATCCACGGCGGCGGATTGACCAACGGCAGCTCGAACCAGGCCGATATGGCCGCCATGGTGCGGGCCACCGGCGTGCTCGGGGTGAGCTTCAACTACCGCCTCGGTGTGCTCGGCTTCCTCGGGCTGCCCGGCCTGACCGCCGAGGCCGGCGAGTCCGGCAACTACGGCTTCCAGGACCAGCAGGCCGCGCTGCGGTGGATCAAGCGCAACGTCGCGGCGTTCGGTGGCGACCCCGCCCGGGTCACCGTCGGCGGTGAGTCCGCGGGCGGCTGGTCGGTGTGCGGGCACCTCGTCGCCCCCGGCTCCCGGGGACTGCTCAGCCAGGCGATGATCCAGAGCGGGTCGTGCCTGACCCGTACGCAGCCGGCGGCCGAGGCCGCCGGTACGGCGCTGGCCACGGCGGTGGGCTGCACGAACGTGGCGTGCCTGCGCAACACCTCGGTGGCCCGGCTGATCGACGCGCCGTCCGGCGGCTTCGCGCTGGTCCGCGGCACGCCCACGCTGCCGGCCGACCCGGCGGTGGCGGTCGCGAACGGTGACTTCGCCCGGGTGCCGGTGGTGATCGGCGCCAACCGGGACGAGGGCCGGACCTTCGCACAGGGGTTCATCGGGGCGACCCGCGAGCAGTACGAGGCCTGGGTGGGTCAGAACGGCGGCGCACCCGTGCTCACCCGCTACCCGTGGCCGGCCGTCGCCGACCGGTTCACCGCCGCGTACCTGATCGGCGCGATCATGACCGACGCCGGCCTGATCGCCCGCATCGGCGGCTGCCCGCAGCGCACGCTCAGCCACGACTTCGCCCGCTGGACCCGGACCTGGTCCTACGAGTTCGCCCACCGCACCGGCCCGGGGCTGACCCCGATCCCCGGGTACGTGTGGGGCGCCGGGCACGCGGCGGAACTGGCGTACCTGTTCCCGAGCTTCGACAACGGCACCCCGATCGCGCCGACCTTCAATCGCGGCGAGCGCCGGCTGGCCCTGGAGATGAAGCGGGCCTGGGGCGCCTTCGCCCGCGGCGGCTCGCCCGGCTGGCCCACCCGGGGCGTGCAGTCGCTGCGCGCCGGCGGCCAGAGCCGGCTCATCAGCGACGCGAGCCTGGCCGCCGAGCACCAGTGCGAATTCTGGGACGCTCCCTAAGGGACGGCTCCGGGGAGATCCCGATTACCCGGCGGCCGCCGACCGGAAAGCATCGGTACATGATGATTTCCCGAGCGCTCGTCCTCACCGTGGCGGCGGCGACGGCCGTGGTCGCGGTGGCCGCGCCGCCGGTTTCCGCCCGGCCCGCGGCCATCGACTGGCAACCCTGCGCGGCCACCGGGGAGGCCGCCGGCGCCGACTGCGCCACCCTGCAACTCCCGATCGACTGGGCGGACCCGGCCGCGGGCACGTTCGGCTTCCGCATCGCCCGGCGCACCGCCACCGACCCGGCCGCCCGGGTCGGCACCCTGATCTTCGGCCCGGGCGGGCCGGGCGACAGCGGGGTGCGGCTGGTCAGCACGGACCCGTCGCGGTTCAGCGACGAGTTGCGGCGGCGCTTCGACATCGTGAGCTTCGACCCGCGGGGGGTCGGCGCGAGCCATCCGATCACCTGCCCGGACAGCCCGCCGCTGCCGGCGGCCCCGGCCGTGCTGACCAGTCAGGCCGACTTCGACGAGACACTGAAGGGCAACCGCGAGCTGTGGAAGGAGTGCCGGCGGCTGACCGGGCCGCTGTTCGACCACGCCGACTCCGCGAGCGCGGTGCGGGACCTGGACGCGCTGCGCGCCGCGCTGGGCGAGCGGACCCTGACCTTCCACGGCTCCTCCTACGGCACCCTGCTGGGCGAGCTGTACGCGGAGCAGTACCCGGACCGGGTCCGCGCGATCGTGCTGGAGAGCGCCGTCGACCACAGCCGGCGGGTCGACGGGTTCCTGCGCACCCAGGCGTGGGCGCTGCAGGACTCGTTCGACGCGTTCGTGGACTGGTGCACTCCGCAGCAGCAGGCCTGCGTCCTGCGCGGCGAGGACATCCGAGCGGTCTGGGCGGAGGTGCGGGGCAAGGCCGACCGGGGCGAGGTGAACCTGCCGCCGTACCAGCTCGTCGCCAACGTGCACAAGAAGCTGGCCCGGGCCGACTACCTGGGCCTGGCGGGCTTCATCGACACGATGCGGGACGGCGGGCCGGGGCCGACCCAGCAGCTCAACCCGGTGCTGGCGGTCTTCTGCGCGGACTGGGCCCTGCCGGTGCGCGACTACCGCGAGTACCGGCGGCTGCTGGACCGCGCCGAGGCGCAGGCGCCGGACCTGCGCTACCCGGCCGGGGTCTTCGCCCCGTCGGCGTGCCTGGGCTGGCCGCAGCCGGTGGCGAACCCGCAGCACCGGCTCAGGGTGCATACCCGGACGCCGCTGCTGCTGATCAACGCCCGGCACGACCCGGCCAGCGGCTACAACTGGGCCACCGAGGTGGCGCGCCAGCTCGGCCGCGGCGGCGTCCTGCTGACCTACGACGGTGCGGGCCACGGCTCGTACAACAGCTCGGACTGTATGCGGCAGGCGGTCGACGCGTACCTGATCTCGCTGACCGTGCCCGCCCGCGGCACGGTCTGCCCGGCTGCCTGACCCGGGGACCTGCCGGGTCTCACAGGCCCGGCAGGTCCAGGGTGTGCGCGGTGTGGGTGGCCTTGGTCGCCAGGTAGCGCAGGTTCGCCGCCGACAGGTGCACCCCGGTCGGGATGCGCTCGGTGACCTCGACGCCGCGGGCCTCCAGCTGGGCCGCCTTGTCCGGGTTGTTGCTCAGCAGCCGGATCCGCTCGGCGCCCAGGGCCAGCAGCATCTGGGCCGCCGCGGTGTAGTCCCGCTCGTCCTCGCCGCGGCCCAGGGCCACGTTCGCCTCGTAGGTGTCCAGGCCGGCCTCCTGCAGCGCGTACGCGTCGAGCTTGGCGTACAGGCCGATGCCGCGGCCCTCCTGGCGCAGGTAGAGCAGCAGGCCGCCGGGCTCGGCGATGCGCTCGACCGCCTCGCGCAGCTGCGGGCCGCAGTCGCAGCGCTGGCTGCCGAACACGTCCCCGGTCAGGCACTCGCTGTGCGGGCGGACCAGCGGCGTCGCCTGCACGGCGCGCTCCCAGTCGCCCAGGCCCAGCGCCAGGTGCTCGCGCCCGTCGACCAGGCCGTCGAAGGTCAGCACCCGCGCGGTGGTGGCGTAGCCGTCCGCGAAGCGCAGCGGGACCGTGACACGCGTCCGTACCGTGGCTTGCGGGATGGTACCGACGTCGAGCGTTCCCCAGCCGGCCGTCTCGGACATCGGCCCCCCATTTCGATCTACGGACAGTTCGGATACCCACGTCACGGCTGTTCAGTCCCGGTAGCGCTCGGAAAGGGCGTAGCGCAGCAGCACCACGTCGCCGATCTGCCGCACCTCGGTCAGATTCGCCCGGCGCTCCGGCCCCCACGGGAAGCACCCGTCGCCCACGAAGCGCGGCGCCCGCGAGTCGCCGACGAAGAACGGCGCCACCACCAGCTGCAACTCGTCGGCGAGGCCGGCGGTGAGGAAGCCGGTGTGGATCGTCCCGCCACCCTCGACCATCAGCCGGCCGACGCCACGCCCGGCCAGGTCGGTGATCACCCTGCTCAGGTCGACCGGGTCGCCGGCGTCGACCACCGTCGCCACCTTGCCCAGCCGTTCCTCGGCGCTCGGCAGCGCCGGGGTCGCACAGTAGACGAGCTTGTCGGCGTCGCCGAGGGTGAAGAACCGGGCGGCCGGGTCCAGGCCGCAGGTGCCGGTCACGGTCACCTTCACCGGATCCGGCGGGAGGCCGCGCGCGATCCGGGCGGCGCGGCGGGTCTCGTCGCGGATCAGCAGCCGTGGGTTGTCCACCCGGACGGTGCCGGCGCCGACCAGGATCGCGTCGCAACCCGCGCGTACCTCATCGACCCGGTCGAAATCGGCGGCGTTGGACAGCAACAGCCGTTCGTCGCTCGGGCTGTCGACATATCCGTCGATGGACATGCCGCAGCTGAGCAGTACGTACGGTCGATCGAGCACAGACGGTCCTCCCACGGAGCGACCAGCGTCCCCCCGGCGTCCAACATAATCGCAACGGCGGGAGTCGGCACTGTCACGCACCGCTGCCGACCAGCTCCCGCACCGGGATCAGGACCTTCTGCTGGCGCAGGTTGACCTGCTCGATCAGCGGCTCGGCCACCGGGACCACGGCCGCGGCGCGGGCGCGCGCCTTCGCCTTCGCGCCGGCCAGCGCCCGCGTGACGATCACCACCAGGCCCGGCAGCGCGGCCACGAAGGCGAACAGGCCGTAGACCACGGCGATGGTCAGGCCCTGGGTGGCACTGAGCCCGGCCGCGCCGAACGCCCACGCGGTCACCCCCTCGCGCGGCCCCCAGCCGCCGATGTTCACCGGCAGGGTCATCGCCAGCAGCGCCAGCAGCATCAGCGGGGCCAGGCGCAGCAGCGAGGCGTCGGAGCCGGCGGCGCGGGCGGCGACCACGAACGTCGCCAGGTGCCCGGCCAGCACGACCGTCGAGGCCAGCACGATGCCCGGCCAGTTGCGGCGGGTCAGCAGCCCGGAGCGGACCTCGGCGACCCCGGTGCGCGCGGCCCGCGCCCACCGGGAGGCGCCGCTGCGCAGCCGCCCGACCGCGAAGACCGCCAGGGCCGCGAGGCCGACGGTGGTCGCCGCCGCGACGGCGAGCCCCCGGACGTTGGCCTGCAGGTGGGACAGGACCGGCGACGGTACGGTCAGCAGCACCGTAACGCCCACGGAGACCAGCACCACCTGGCCGGCGGTCCGTTCGAGCACCACGGCCCGCACGCTGCGGCCCACGTCACCCTCTTCGCGGCCGTGCTGCACCGCCCGGTCGACGTCGCCGAGCACCCCGCCCGGCAGCGCGGCGTTGATGAACAGCGCCTTGTAGTAGTCGGCGATCGCGCCGCGCAGCGACAGGGTCATGCCGAGGCCGCGGGCCACCAGGCACCAGCGCCACGCGGAGAAGACGGTGGTCGCGACGCCGATCGTGAACGCCAGGGCCAGCGCCGGGCCGTCGATCACTCGCAAGCCGGCGACGAAGGCACCGGTGCCCAGGCGCCAGAGCAACACAGCGAGGATCCCCACCCCACCGAGTACCCGCACCCAAGCCCAGATCGATCGGTTCATGCCACTAGCCCCCTCAGGATCACCTACTGGCACTAATACGTCCGGGCGGCGCTAGGTGGTTCAGTCTTTCTGTGCGAGAAGATCTTGATGCCCGACCGTTACCCGCAGCCGGCCCGCCTCGGCGGCCCCGGTCCGGGCCGCCAGATACTCGTCCAGGTGCAGGTCAGGGCGCTGATCGGCGGCCGCGCCGACCCAGCCGCGGAGCCACTCCGCGGCCAGCGCGCCCTGCTCAGGTCCGAGCGACCACGGGCTTGGCCGGACGCTCACCGAGACGCCGGCCCTCGCGAACGCCTCGGCCGCGGCCCCGACCGCCTCCGGCCCGAGCAGCCGCCGATCGCCGACCGCGCGCCGCTGGTGGGCGTTGAACGCGTCGGCCACCTCGGCGTCGAGCGGATCGGCGGGCTCCAGCGTGACCTCGCCCACCACGGAGAGGGTGAACAGCGCCGGTGTGTCCGACGCCACGCACACCTCGGCCAGCGCGGCCACCTCGTCGGTGGTGAACAGGTCGAGCAGCGCCGAGCAGGTCACCAGCGAGGTGTCCGCCAGGTCGGTGACGGTCAGGTCGGTGACGTCACCCTCGGCGGTCTCCACCGTCACCGCGGTGCCGTCCGCGGCGGCCGCCGGCAGGTTCGCGGCGGCGTGCGCGAGCAGCGCGGGGTCGCGGTCCTGCAGCACCCAGCGCTGCGGGCCGGGCAGCAGCGGCGCCAGCCACCGGCCCATCGAGCCGGTGCCGCAACCGAGGTCGCGGATGACCAGCTCCCGGCCGGCCGGCAGGCGCAGCGCCTCGACCAGGTCCCGGGCGCGGGCGGCGGCGTCGGCGGGCTCGCGCAGCGTGAGCCACGTCGAGCTGAACTCTCCGGTCATACCTCTAGTACCTCGTTCAGTCGTCGGGTCGTCTCATCCCAGCCCAGCAGGCCGGACCGGCGGGCTCCGGCCGCGGCCTGCCAGCCGCGCCGCAGCGCCGGGTCGGTGAGCCAGCGGCGCAGCGCCGCGGCCAGGGCCGGTGGGTCGCCCGGGGGCACGAGCGCCCCGGGCAGGGTGCCGTCCGGGGCGGTGCCCAGGGCCTCCGGCACGCCGGCGACCCGGGTGCCGAGCACCGGCACGCCCCGCGCCAGCGCCTCGGTCACCACCATGCCGTACGTCTCGGCCAGCGACGGCAGCACCAGCAGGTCGGCATCCCGGTACGAGCGCGCCAGCGCCTCCCCGGTCCGGGTCCCCGCGAGCTCGACCCGGCCGCCGGTGACCGCGGCCAGCTCCCGGACCCGGTCGACGTACGCCGGGGCGCGGTCCAGGGCGCCGACCAGGGTGCAGGTCCAGGGCAGGTCGGCGACCGACTGCAACGCCTCGACCAGCACGTCCTGCGCCTTGCGCGGGGTCACCGCGGCGACGCAGAGCAGCCGGCCGCCGTCCGGGCCCGGCTCCGCGAGCGGCGCGGGGTCGACACCCGGGGCGGCGACGTGCACGCTGCCGGCCGGCAGGTCGTGCAGGGTCTCCACCCGCCGGGCGGCGCCCTCGCTGGTCGCCACCACCGCCGCGGCGGCCCGCACCGTCCGGCGCTCCCGGGCGGTCAGTTCGGCGGCTTCGGCGGGGGAGAGCCCCGTCTCGTCACCGAGCGGCAGGTGCACCAGCACCACCAGGCGCAGCCGCGCCGCGAGCGGTTCGAGCAGCTCCGGCACCGCGCCGGCGACCAGGCCGTCGAGCAGCACCGTCGCGTTCCGGGGCAGCTGCGCCAGCGCCCGCGCCAGCACCGAGCGGGCCCGCTCCGCCGGGTGCGGCCAGGCCGCCGCGACCGCGATCTCGTGCACATCGCGCGTCGCGGCCAGCCCGGTCAGCACCCTGCGGTCGTACGTGTTGCCACCGCTCGGTGCCGCCGGGTCGTCGATCCCGCCCGGCAGCACCACATGCAGGGCAGCGGTCACAGGGCCCGCTCGTAGCTCGCCCACGCGATGTGCGACTCGTGCAGCGTGACCGCGATGCCGGTCAGGCCGCGCGCCCCCACGCCGAGGTCGCCGGACTCCGCCTTGCCGGCCAGCCGGTCGGCGATCACCTTGGCGAGGAACTCCGTCGAGGTGTTCACGCCGGCGAACTCGCCCTCGTCGTCGAGGTTGCGGAAGCTGAGCGAACCGCAGATGGTGTGCAACTGCTCGCTGGCCCGGCCGATGTCGACGACGATGTTGTCCGCGTCCAGCTCGGGCCGCTTGAACGTGGCGTCCACCACGAAGGTCGCGCCGTGCAGCTTCTGGGCCGGTCCGAAGACCTCCCCCGAGAAGCTGTGGGCGATCATGATGTGGTCACGGACGGTGACGCTGAACATTCACTCTCCAGTCGGGTAGGTGATCAGGTGGCACAGGGCGGGCAGCTCCCCGCTGGTCAGCCGCGGCAGCACCGCCGGCAGCTCGTCGAAGCCGGACTCCCCGGTGAGCAGGGCGTCGAAGATCGGGTCGGCGAGCAGGTCCAGGGCGACCGCCAGCCGGTCGGCGTAACCGCGCCGCCCGCGCCGCGCCGGGGCGATCCCGCCCACCTGGCTGCTCTTGATCACCAGGCGGCGGGAGTGGAAGAACTCCCCGAGCGGGACGCTGACCTCGCGGTCGCCGTACCAGCTGAGCTCGATGACCGTAGCCTCCGGCGCCAGCAGCTCCAAAGCCCGGGTCAGCCCGGCGGCGGTGGCGCTGGCGTGCACGACCAGGTCACAGTCGCCGGTCGCGGCCGCGGGCAGGGCGAAGCCGACCCCGAGGGCGGCGGCGAGCGAGGCGCGCTCCGGGTTGGCGTCGACCACCTGCACCCGCGCGCCGGGGAAGCGGGCCAGCACGGCGGCGACGCTCGCGCCGACCATGCCCGCGCCGACCACGGCGATCCGGTCGCCGACCAGCGGCGCGGCGTCCCAGAGCGCGTTGACCGCGGTCTCCACCGTGCCGGCCAGCACCGCCCGGCTCGCGGGCACCCCGTCGGGGACGACCGTCACGGCGGCGGCCGGGACGACGTAGCGGGTCTGGTGCGGGTACAGCGCGAAGACCGTGCGGCCCAGCAGTTCCGGCGGGCCCTGCTCGACGACGCCGACGTTGAGGTAGCCGTACTTCACCGGGGCCGGGAAGTCGCCCTCCTGGAAGGGCGCGCGCATGGCCGCGTGCTGGCTCTCCGGCACCCCGCCGCGGAACACCAGGGTCTCTGTGCCCCGGCTCACCCCGGAGTGCAGCGTGCGCACGAGCACCTCGTCCGGGCCGGGGGCGCCGACGGTCACCGGCCGGATCTCGCCCCGGCCCGGAGCGGCTAGCCAGAAGGCACGGGCGTCACCCGTCATGGGTATTTCTCCTCGAACGCTGAACCGAACGCGCGGATCAAGCGTGTTCAGTGACGACAAGCGGCAACCATACGCGGCAACGGATCTTGCCCACCCGGAGGCACGGTGACTATCAGTATCGCCACGATGACGGCTCGTCAGAGCCGGGGACCGATCGTCGGCCTGGCCGCGCATCTGATCCTGGTGACGGCTCTCGCCGCCACCGTCGGGGTCAGCGCGGCCGGCTGGCTGGCGGGCACGGCGTACGCCGTGGTCCTGGCCGTGGTCCTCGGCGCGGGCCTGCGCCGCACCGGAATGCGCGCCCTCGGCCCGGCGAACGCCGTGACCCTGGGCCGCGCGACCCTGGTCGGCGGCGTGACCGCCCTGGTGGTGACCTCCTTCACCGCGCCGGTGCCGACGCCGGTGCTGGTCACCCTGGTCGGCGTGGCGCTGGCCCTGGACGGGGTGGACGGCCAGGTGGCCCGGCGCACCAACTCCACGACCAAGCTGGGCGCGCGCTTCGACATGGAGGTCGACGCGTTCCTGATCCTGGTGCTGAGCGTCTTCGTAGCCGGCACGTTCGGCTGGTGGACCATCGCGATGGGTGCCGCCCGGTACGTCTTCGTCGCCGCCTCGTGGGCGTGGCCGTGGCTCAACGCCCCGCTGCCGCCGAAGTTCTCCCGCAAGGTCGTCGCGGCGGTCCAGGGCGTGGCGCTGGTGGTCGCGACGGCGAGCCTGTTGCCCGACGCCCTCGCCTTCGTCATGGTCGCCGCCGCGCTGGCGTCGCTGACCTGGTCCTTCGGCCGCGACGTGCAGTGGCTGGCGGCCGAGGAACACCGGCGCCGCCTCGCGGACGCCCGGGCCCGGGTAGCCGCCCGCCACACGGTGCTGCTGCCCAGCCCGCGCCTGCGCCAACAGCCCGCCCCGGCCAACGCCTGACGCCGGCCTCCTCGACGCCCTCGGGCGTTCGACTGCCTGATCCCTACGCCTTGGTGCAGTTCTGGAGCGAGGTGGTCGGCCACCCGCTCCACTCGGATTTCGTTCCCAGCGACACTGAGGTCGTCACCGAACCGCCGGACGGCCCGCGGCTGTTCTTCCAGGCCGTTCCTGAAGGGAAACATGATGGACCAGGAAGCGGCTGTGCGCGCCCCTGACCGGGGCCGCCCGGGGATTCTGACGGTCCAGGTTCGGCATGGTCGGCTAGCGCCGGGCAGCCTGGTGGGGCGGCGGCGTAGGTCGCAATGACCACGTGATCGCCAGCCTGGTGGACCGCCCCACCGGCCCGGCTACGGACGGACCCGGCAATCAAAGCAACGAGATCTGAAACGCCGCCGGGATACCCGCCGGCAAGTCAAGCCGCATGCTCATTTGTCGATGAGTCATCCTGCCGCAAGGCTGCGCCGCCACGGCTTGGAAATTGGGCATATCGGCTCAGAGTGGGTCTGTTTCCCGGTCAGAGTGCGACTGCTGGGCAGGGCGGGGTGTTCGGCGGGCCGCGGCGGATATCACGGTGGGATATGGTCGCGGCAGTTTCTCGGTATCGGTGATGTTGTTCGGTTCGGGCGTGGTGAAAGTGGTGTTCTTCGCCGCCGGCGTGCATTCTTTACGGCCAGTCGTGCCCGCAGGTCTTCGCGCCTGGCTCTGCGGAGATTCCCGGTCTGTTCTCGGGCGAATGTGCCGAGGTGATTCCGGCCGGCGTGGCCCTTTCCATGCCGACCCGGGAGGCCTTCCCGGGCGTCCGGGGCCGCGCCTTCCCGGGCGGCGC
>Ga0307516_10001180_pt1 | contig 36514 bp, 54 predicted proteins | sample 19_EM_MG_FD_203310 | JGI IMG/M metagenome (GOLD analysis project Ga0307516, IMG submission 203310) | Populus trichocarpa ectomycorrhiza microbial communities from riparian zone in the Pacific Northwest, United States - 19_EM | ecosystem: Host-associated > Plants > Roots > Unclassified | place... | reverse complement strand
ATATGTGGAAGGCACCTCTTGCATGTAGGTCAGCGTGCTACTTGCACCTTGAGCAGTCAATAACTGACATCGACATCCATGAGCAAATATTTCGGTGGTATCGCATATTCCATAAATGAACGTACCCCGCCAATATTTGTATAATCGCGAGAGGGGTCGCAGTTCTGAGAAAACGTCGTGTCGCAGCTATGAAAACGGCGATATTTACTGCCTGCATCCAAGAGACAAACATGGGAAACATACTGATCGGGCCACAGGCCTTGATGAAGATAAGCAATGGGGTAGCGGCCCAGTTGTGATCATCCTTACCATGAATAGTCCAGCTATTACTGGGGCCAGTTGTTGGGTTCGTGTCCCAGAACTAAACATCAATGAGAACAGAACATATCCAAAAATATGAGGCCATGCCTGCGTTTGTACTAAAAGACCCTGTAAGGGTGTTAGCAGATGCAAAGCAGGGAGCGGGATGAAGACGTTACTCCGGGCGCTTCAAAACAACACAGATCCGAGACCACAGAGGTGTTTTGGCATGAAGCAGGTCCTGTCGTAGAGCAACCAGAGACGAGGCTGCGGCTGAAAAGGTCTGCAGACCAGAGGGAGGAGAAAGGGGATGCCGAGGCAAGCGGTATCGATGCTGATAGCACAGCGAGGGATAAAATTTGAACGAGCATCCTGATTCTTCGGGGTCCTGGGGGAACCTTACACCTCCATTGACCCAGCTAGATAAATGATTTGAGATTTCCTGCTTTCAAATAAGATAAGCTGAATCTCGCAAGTCTGTCAACATTTTCCGCATGGAACGTTGCTAGAGTCTCGCAGAAGGACATCTATTCTTGCGCATTGGAATAAATATAGCGCATGGAACACAAGGAGGTCCCAACGGCGACTCAATGACGATTCGTCATGCAACACCCTCCTGATGCTCCATTGCTTCATGGACGACTAACTGATTGCTGCGTTAAGCGAGGTACGGGCGCCACAGGATGCATGTGCCATGCGCACCACGTCCACGTGAACGAATAATTATAAGGGCTTTGAAGAACACGTTCACGCTATTGCTTGCGGAAAACCATACGAAGTACGGGAAAACCAAAGATCACATTGTCCATTCACTAAAAATAGGTACTGTCAGGGAGACAATGTTGATGCGCGGTTAAAATAACACCCTTACGGACTTCGGAGCCGCGCTTCCGTTCGCACTCACCGGAACGACCCACTCATCTGTCCAGTTATCACTCTCCTGGATCACTGACTCGAAAGTAGACTTTTGAGGATGGAAGTGCGGAGGCATCAACTGAGGCTGGGCGATGCCCATGCTCATAGCAAAAGCTGCGGCAAACCTTGGATTGATGTGTGGCTGTACCTGAGGTTGGGGATAGCCGACGGTCGCGCCAAAGGAGAAATGTCCGGGCACGAGATTTGATGCTGGATAAGCCCAGGGTCTTTCGGGAGGAAAAGCCGATTGCGGTCCGTACCTAGATCCGTCAGGTAATTGCCCAGTGGTACGAGCTATGGTGAGTGAGGTTGGCGAGAGAGGCCTTGGTTCATAAAAGGGCCGTTGTTGCCCCGTCCAAGAATTTCCACTGCGAGTACTGCCTTCATGGAAGCTTCTGTCCATTTTTTCACTCCTGTCATAATTTTTTCTTTCATGATCATGGTGTTCTCTGTCCCGTCCCCGTCCCCTACCTTTCCCCCTGTGGTCCCTTCGGCGGCTCGACGACCTGTCTGGCAAGTCTTCCCTATCTTTAAACTGACCATGGTCATGACCAAATCCCTCCCTCATGGGGCGAGCTGTGGAAAGCTGTGGGGTCGGAGGTGCATAGCTATCTGTATAGGGATCGTCGTAGGGAATCGGAGGTGGACGTGAGGGCCCGGCGCTGAAACCCAAGTCATATGGACCGTGTTCGTCGTAAGGATTTCTGCTAAACAACGTTTCGTCATTCATGTCTTGATCATACATTTGAGATGGGGTGGGCGAAGATGCTCTTGAAGATGTGATGGAATGACCTCTACTTTGTCCTCGCTTACTATTGAACGATCAGCTCAGATGCTCCTAGGATGAAAAGTAGGCGTACATTCTCTTCAATCGACTTTTGAAAGCAGCTTCAGCCTCGTCGTCCGAGAAGTCCTGTTCATACTCGGCGGGTTCTTCATCGTGGACATTACTCGCATCGCTACCCTTGACATGTCGAATTTGATCTAGAAAAACGAAAATGCTGCGTTCTGGCACATGGAAGACCTGACGGGAGGGCTTGATGCGTTCGGGATCGAGAGGAAACATTTTATTGAATTTGACTTGGTACAGCGGTTGAGACGTCGGTCCAAACGTTTCATATATCTGGAACATGTACATCAAGCTCAGATAGCGAATGCGACCACGAGTTACTCACGTAGCCCATGACTGACCTGTCTTCGAATACCAGGAGAGTGTTCGAATCCAAAGCTCGTTCAGCTCCCCGATTCGGAACGTCGGACAGACCTCCCTTCACGATAGCCAAGTTACCTACCACGGACATGATCTCACCCACTTTCTCTAGATGTTCATCGGGCTCTACGTGTTGAATATCTGGGACAACAATTTCGTTTTCGAGAAGTTCATTTTTGGTTTGGAAATATGTTTCTTTTGGAGGGGCAACGCCTGGGTCTTCATCGCTGTGTTCATCGTCATCGAGGCCATTATGAAGGGCGACATTTGTTTCTGAATCTGTATCCGAGTCCGAGTCCGAGTCTGAACTTGACATGGGTCTGGAGAACAAAGCTAGAGAGTGAGCTAGACAAATGATGAGTGGCAAATAACTAACTGGTCGCCTCCATTATCTTCATCCTGAACAATAACAAGGTCTGTATGGATTTCATCCTCGCTTGGAATATCACTGTCTGGACCGCTGCTGTCCTCATCATTTGCCGCACTGACATCGGCACGGGAAACCTGTAGTGAGGGTGCATGTTCCACGACAGGCACACCAACGATATCTTGAATGAGCAGCAAGTCTTGGGGAATGTTGCTGGGCATTTTAAACACGTCCATGGCGGCAAGGGGTCCCAAGGATTTGAACCTGTTCACGATCGTAGGGAGTCGTTGCAATTTTTGCCGAATCGTCACGGTCACGAGGTTGTTTTTCTCCAGCCGACATTGGCGCGACATGTTGAGCTACCTTCGACTTGCCACTTGCCCTCATTCTCGCCGCCTTTACTCGACAGAATCCCTGAAGGTCCCCGCAAAACTGATCGGTGAACTCAGAAAGTTGACGGAAGTCTCTATCACCAAAGCTCGCGAGGCCCTCGCGGCCTCTAACAACGATGTCAACCACGCTCTGGAGTGGCTCGAACAAGACCTCGTCACCTCAGGCGCCAGGAAGGCCGCGAAAGTGGAGGGAAGGGCTACCGGTGAAGGACTTATAAGCACCTGTGTCCTGTCACATGGAATAGGTGGGAAGGCAGGGCTCGGGGGAATTCGGGCAGCCATGGTAGAACTGAACTGCGAAACGGATTTTGTGGGCAGGAACGAACTATTCGGACGCCTCGCCGTTGATATTGCCCATACTGCGGCCACAATATCTGACCCCACGAGTTCGGATATGGCATTCCAGGAGTGCTCACTAGATTTTCTCGACGACGCACCGTTGATTTCCCAACATCAACCAGGTGCTATTGCTAGGACGACCGTTGGGAGCTCTATTCGGGATTTGATTGCGAAAGTCGGAGAGAAAATTTCTTTACGAAGGGCGGTAACGCTGGTCGAAAACTCACCGCACCCTGACAGCAATCTTGGCCTCAGACTTGCATACTATAACCATGGCTCTACCAATACCCCTTCTCAAGGTCGGATAGGGTCTCTGGCACTCCTTGCGTTAAGATCACCTGTACTTGGCGAGGTCTCCGCTTCCGCGACCTTTCAAGAAGACTTGGCACGGCTCGAGAGGTCGTTGGCCCGTCAGATGACCGGTTTTGAAACGAAATCCATCATGTCCCCCTCAGGAGAAACACATGAATTTGCGCTGTATGACCAACCATTCATGATGTTCCCTGATAATTCTGCTGGCCGGACGGTTGGAGACATCCTCAAAATCTGGTCTCAACAAAAGGGACTTGTGAAAGCACAACAAGATGGTGGAGTAACTGTCATGGATTTTAGGAAATGGACAGTGGGAGAGCCTCTTGCAACTTGATGTACTTAGGAGACATTGTAAAGTAAATGCTCGTTCAATCTAATTACCGTCTTGATAGTGACTAAAAGCGCGAGGATCTGACACTCGGACTTTACCCCTGCTTCCCCTCAACGCGGAAGACGTGTGGAATCCCGAATACTGGTCCAACCGCGTAGTTTTTATGATGATCTTTGATGCATAATGTTCTGGCACAAAGATGATGATCAGCGCAAGCTTGCGTTTATTCTTGCTACGGCTCACAGATCTGACACGTTCTTCAGCTGAGGATTTGACTGAAACCGAGATTTATAAACTTACATTGAATTCCGACAAACATGTAATGTGTTCCGGCTCCCTGACAAAGTTCAGTCACGACAAGATTTCAGGATATGCTTAAAGTTCGGCGGAGCTTACTGTGAATATGTGCCACCAAGAATGCCCTATAAGGGTCTTAATAACGCCACGGGAAATGAAAAATCAGGCATACCTTCGAGGAAAAAAGCAAGGGGCCAGCCAATAGACACTTTCCAGCGGGTGAGAGTATCGCAATAGATATTGTCCAGGTTCCATATAAAAAAACCAAAGGTGAATAATGCGGCGCCAGTGCTGAACAACTTTCCAATGACGGACTTCGTCTTGGCGGGTATGGACGAGGTGAGTCGAGACCGTTTTAATAGATAGTTGACGCGGGCCGCTGAGCTGATTACAAGTGTGGCGAAAACCATCTGGTGATAAACGGGATTTCTGTAGATGATACTGAGCGGCATAAATGCTGTATCCGAATGCCGGAAGAAAAATGAAACTCACTAACTCCAGGTAAACAGTCCATCGAAGGCAGCGAGCATAGCTATCAGAAGCCATGTATGGGGAGAGTGTATGTCGAAATTCGACTTGACATCGAATAACAACCATAAGCCCAAAGTTCCCACATAAATCATAGGCAACTCGTCGGCGAGTTGGGCTTGAAAGAGTAACGAGGCGTGGAAAGCGAAGCTACCGATTCCCACCAAGGCAATTCCCTGGTAGTAATGGTCTTGATTGACAGTTCAAAGTTCATTTCAAGGACGTACCGCGTAACCTGCTATATATCTGGTGGGAAGCGATTGACGCACCGCGACGACCGCACCGCAGACAGCGAGCCCGATTGTAAACAGATTGGAGAAGCTGTTCGCCATTTCGGCGATGTAATAGGAGAACTGGTAATTGGACTGCAGAAAGCGATGAGAGAACGCGATGTACGATGAATGAACTGACCTCGCACCAATCCAGCGTTGCAGTTACGGGGCCAAAGAAACCTGGACGGATCCATGCTGAGGTGTTGGACATGATGGAAGAGTCGGAATAAGACCCGGGCGCGAGGAGGTTTTGATCATCAGTCTCGCTGGGGGACGTTCCAGCGCTGAGGCGCACCTTGGTCTGTGATGGGCACGTGATAAACGAAGACCCAGGTCTCATCACGTTTTCTTCGATCACCACGACAATGCGCAAGGCCAGCTCGCTCGTTCGCCATGGCCAGAACATCCGCAAAGCGTCCCTCCTCAACCCCACTTCTCAGATAACAACCCTTCCCAACAAAATTCGGGTCGTTACGGAGTCAACCCCAGGCCATTTCTCATCCGTCGGGCTGTATGTCGACGCAGGTTCCCGGTACGAGACCCCAGACTCGTCCGGTGTCAGTCATTTTCTTGACAGAATGGCCTTCAAGGTATCTACTCGATTCCTTCCGTTCTGTGCCAGCTGAATATCACCCAGACCACAGCTAAGCGGACAGACGTGGAAATGTCAACCGCGATACATTCCCTAGGCGGTCACATAATGTGCTCGTCCTCACGGGAGTCAATCATGTATCAATCATCGCACTTTCATCAGGGGACCCCTTTGGCTCTATCCTTGATCTCTGACACCGTTCTCAACCCGGCCTTTCTGGCGGAAGAACTGGAGGCCCAACGCGATGCTGCATACTATGAACTCCGAGAGATATCGTCAAAACCTGATATGATCCTTCCAGAAGTGGTGCACAACGTTGCATATGGGCAAAAGGGTTTAGGGAACTTCCTTCTGTGTCCAGAGGAGAGGATTTCTGTGATTGATGGGTCGATGCTGCGCAAGTCCATGAAGGATTGGTACAGGCCGGAACGCATGGTCATCGCAGGAGCTGGTATGCGGCATGGAGAGCTGGTCGAACTTACGGACAAATATTTTTCTTCCCTCAAGTCAGGCCCTGTACTTTCGACGTCAACACAGAAGACCACTTCTCATATTTTATCGCCGCCCTCCCCATCGGTCGCAAAGTCACTGACACGCGCCGCCTCGTACCTTTTCCCTAAAGGGTTGGATCCTATACCAAATACTTCCTCGTACACGGGGGGTCATCGCTTCATTCTTGATACATCCCAAGAATTCAACCACTTGTACGTTGGGTTTGAGGGGGTCGGTATCCACGACGATGATATCTATGCTTTGGCTACAATGCAAGTTCTCCTTGGCGGAGGAGGCAGTTTTTCGGCTGGTCATTCATCTTTTCATTTTATTGATATTCACCCTCTAACTACCTCACAGGTGGGCCGGGAAAGGGCATGTATTCTCGTCTGTACACACACATTCTCAACCACTTCCCACAAATCGATCATTGCGCATCATTCCATCATATCTACACCGACTCTTCGCTATTCGGCTTGTTCGCATCATTCGTTCCCGCCTCTTCGGGCTTACGAGGTGGAAATACTCCCGGACAAATATTGCCTCATCTCGTTCATCAACTAAGCCTTCTCTTATACACCCCGATACCCCAACAGGAGCTGGAGCGGGCCAAGAATCAACTCAAGTCCAGCTTAATGATGGCTCTGGAGAGCAGAGCTGTCGAAGTTGAGGATCTGGGTCGCCAGGTACGTCCGACCATGCACAATCCATACAACGCTCTAATCGCGAATCCACCAGGTTTTGGTTCACGATCGCAAAGTTCCTGTCACTGAAATGACGGATAAAATCGACCTACTCAGACCAGATGACATTCACCGGATAGCGAGTCGAATATTTGGCTCTCAGTCTGGCAACAAGCCTACCATAGTTTGCATGGGCCATGAAGACACGGGAGCATGGGAGAATGTTTTTACCAAGTACGGCGTCGCCGTCTGACCTACGATCTACCTATCATTGCATACTCTTTCACGCTTAGATTGTGAGAGGTCACTAAAGGTTACAAGTTGCATCCTCGCTATCATTATACTACGCATTACCTTGCTTGCCAAGGTTTCTCCGGTACTTAAGTTGTGCTACCGGCAATTTCACAGTCAATGATGATGAACAAGAGGAAGAAGACGACAACGACTCGGTTTCGGCTAGTGCTGACTTACGTCATCCCGGACCTTCCCCCTCAACCGATTCTCAGCAATCTGCAGGGTTCGGGTCCACCCCCAATTCCTCGACCTTGGCAACTGTCAAGATCAACACACAGCAATCATCAGGAGGATTGAACAGCTAGAACGGCGCGTGGCGGAGACACATCGCACAATCGCCCTCGTGCATCTTAATACCGAGCCATTGCACGGCAACAGCGGGCAGCACCCCGGACTGTGCCTTCTACATGATGAGGGGTGAAGGATTGAGGCAGTTTGAGGCAGCGCAGAAGGAGAAGGCTGAGCGGAAGGCCAGAGCGAGAGAAGCAGCAAAGGCGGCTAAGCAAGCATGCGATTCTAGAGGCCCGGCTGTCCCATTTTCAGGTATACTCACATCCAAGAACAAGGAGGATTTGACAGAGATTGCGGGTGTGCTTGGACTCACTGTCCCCTCGACGACCAACAGTGGGCCATCTAAGAACAACCTCATTGGCGCCATCCGGACACACCTCGAGAGCCACGCAGAACTGCTAAAGGAAAATCCCTGGTTTGTATGTTGGTCGTGGTCAGCGTTGTGCCGAGTCTGACAAGGAGAACTATCCAACCTGCAACCCACCTGGACCATTAGACTCTCGTGTCCATTTCAATCCCCATCCTCAAAACCTTCAGCCACATGTTCAACAAGATGGAACGGACTTCCTTTCCTCCTCGCTCCCCCCGCTACCTGATTACTGATTATCTTTCCCTCCCAAACAGTCCATATACCAACACCCTTGAGTAATTCATATCGTTATCAAGTTTATAATTCTTTACCCTAGTTTTTGCAACCTGTAGTACACTTATTCATACCTGAACCGGCAAGCAAGCGATTCATGAGTACACAAAGTATTATAATTACGAGGTTCATTTAAATTGTGCATCAGGTTTTGATTCGCGACCAGCGAGAATCTCGTCTTGTGGCCAGGAAAACCTCCGAACCCGGCTCGTAATCCATCCATGCGCTGAGTTGAGTTGGTATCAAGTTTGTTACCTGTTGGCCATGGGCTAGGATTGAGCGGAAAACCGAGGAAGCGCGATCAGACTTTGCGCACCAAATATCTTTGCCCCATTTCAAACGTGCCTGCCTCAGCCCCCTCTGAGAACGATAGGTTGAGCACATCCCACACAGTCAACTGTGCTTTGCGATTGGCAGGCCGTCGTCGTGTGCATGCGTCTTCGACGATGATGACACGGAAGTTACGGACTTCGCGACGAGGGCAAAGGTGCTTCAAAGGATTGATGTTAGTACAAACTAAGAATGGGTCCAGTAAAACGAAACCCACTTTTACTTCGTTTTCGAGTTCTTCCTGGGCACTCGCTCTTTCCTTTTCCAGGCGTTCTCGAATATGAAGTGCCAGCCAGCCAGCTTCGGCAGCACCCAGCTCTCCGAGAACGCGGGATGCTTCAGCTTGGTCCTCCAGTTCATCGTAAATACTCTCGATGACATCCGGTGGAAAATCTATATCATAGGGCAATGAGTTGCCTCTGCGGGGAAATATGAATGATCAGAAATTTGCCATCTTCATTGGGGTTGAACCGATTCCCCGCTCGTCGCTCCAGTCGATCAAGGTACCCTTCGTATCTACTCCATTTCTTCTCGAGCTCGGAGCGTAATTTCGACATCTCTAGCTCCCATCGCCTCTGTCCACCAGTCATGTCATTCAACTCATTGAAAGAAGGTTATCACATACTTTCCATCGCTCCTCCATAGCGCCCTCTTCACTTTGGTTCTTTGGCCCTTCACAGCGTTTCTTTCCTTCCTCATCCTCGAGGAACTCGAGGAACGCTACAGGGTGCGCCTGGTATGGTCAACAAATAAACAAAATAATCCTTGCGATCCATACTTACTTTGACGACAATTATATCCATCGCTGCCACAAAGCCACCGTCATTCGTCAAACTATGCAGTGTGGAGATGTAAGGGCCTGTGCTGAAGCCAAGTTTTGCGTGCCAAGGTGCCAAATGAGAAGAATTTCCTGAAATAATTAGTTTGTTTGAGTTGTATGCTTCCAAGACTTCCGCGGGCTCTTTCTTTTCGGAGAATAGCTGAAGTCGACAATGTAGGACCGGTTTGGTTCAAAGGAGAGGGAAGACAAACCTTCGCACCCGCTACACTTATCTTCCGACCTATTCGAATAATACCCCGCCGTACGGCTCGTGCAATAGGCGCGTCGACCTGCGCTCGTAGGCGGTACCACCCATCCGTCACCTCTAGCTCCGGATGAGGCTCAATCGGTGTCCCGTCGTCTGTAAGGTTGGGGGCTGACCAGGTGATATTGGAGACGCAAAGGACCATCGGATACCCCGCAGGTGCATCTTGCGTCGTTATCAAACGAAGTGCTGGCCGCTTTCCGCAATTGAGCTCCCGCTCATATCTGATGATACACTCAGTGATATGTTATCAAGGCGTTTAAATGATAATACCGATATGAGAGCTGGCGCATAACTTCACCCCAGCACCAGCGTTTACGATCAGCATCTTCCACGTGAGGTTCGAGAGCGACCATGCCAGCGAGTTTCCACAAAATGAGGCACCAATGGTTGTCCACCCAGGGTTTCGTTGCCAGTGAACAGCCGTTGCTTACAAGTTGTTCAAGTGCTGCTGTGGGTCCCAGAACGCCAACAGAACTACAAGCTTGTGATGCAGAAGGTGATGAGTGGAAAGCATAGTAGAGTGCCAGGTTTGGTGTGATTTGGGAGAGTTCCCCAACATTTCTATCAATAAGGTCATCTACTTGTCATCTTCTCACAGAAAATAAACCTTACATGCCCATAATTTCCAGTTCTTCATGTGTATATTGTTGAGGATAAAGGCCTGCCAATGCAAGACGAATCAAATTTGGACGTTTCGCTAATCTTGGATTTAACACGCGATAAGCAAATTGAGATGGCACTTACCGAGATCAAATACTCCCGTTCGTTTAGGTGGCAGCCTTACGACACCCGAATGGTTCTCGAGCCTGTGTTGTTGTGGTATTGGTGTCGAGTGCGCCGACTGAAGACTTCCAACTATATCCTCGGGTCGACGTGAAGCCATGTGACCAGAATTCACGCCATCTTTGAATGGTGTTGTAAAAGGTACACGGAGTTTGCTCCTGAGGGGACCCCTCTGTACTGCCTCACTAGGCCGAGTAGGCGTTGAGAACGGACTCGAGACCTGCATGGAAGGCCCCATCTGATTTTTGGAACCCGCGGTCGAGAACATAGGAGGCTTTATGTCCGCACGTCGATTAGCTGGATTAAGTGGCGAACTCACAGAATTGCTCGACGTGTGAGTGTTCTTTACGAGCAACGGAGACTTGAATGGCTTCGAATTTTTCTTGATAAATAGATCGCTTGCAGTGGAGGACATGAGACCGTTCTGCTGTGGTGTTGGACGGCTGAAGGGGGCCGGACTGGGAGTACCGGGGGAATTTTCGACAGCTTGTAGAGCAGGTCGACGCGGAGAAGACTTTGAGCGGGTTGTCGAGGCCGGAAAGGGCATATTTTCCATCCCGTCACGAGTGGGCGTCGGTGCATGAACAGGATGTGCCGTAGTGGCCGCATTCTCGGAGTCGACTTCTTTCCAAATGGTTTGCATTTTTTCCCGAGCATTTGCAAAAGCAACGCTTGATGGTACAATGAAGCCCTTGTTGGAGGCTTTCGCAAATCCGACCAGTGGTGGGGCCTTAGGAGACGTCAAGGAAGTTGAAGCTGAGTGAAAACCGATGGGTGGATTGTGAGTCGTGGGCTCAAACCATGCCGAAAAATCCTGCTCTGGTGGATCTTCTGGCGAAGGAGAAGGTTCGTGGTGTCTAGTGTGATATGACTTCTCGCCGTGAAGGGCAGATGGAGTCACAAATCCTAATGGGACGCTGGGCAGCACATTGATGGTTTCACCAGGTGCGAAGGAGATGTCAAACGGATTATCGGAGTCTCCCAAGAGATTGGGAGCCTTTACTTGTTGGGGAGGATCTCGTCTGTCTGACCGTTTCGGAGACTGAGATGACTGGGATAGTTTATAGTCCAGCTCATCATATGCAGCGAGATCTTCCTGACTAGGGTCCCCTAACTGATCATCATATGTTGGCGATGAGAGCCGTTGACGTTTCCGGACCGGCGAGCTTGGTGGCGATGAATCTGCATGTTCTTTCAGTAATAGTAAACAGAAATTTTCGGATTTCAGAGAGCTCTCACCACCGCGTGTGTGGACTGGCATGTAGGGTCTGATCAGGACAGAGTCACCAAACAGAACTCGACGCGTCTCGTCACGTGCTTCACATTGATATCCCGTGACGGCACAAGGACCGACGTCGGACGAAAGGCTGGATATTGATAGCTTTGGGGAAGCAATACTGTCGGCAGTGAAATATACGCCCGGTACATATATCTTACCGAGGCTGGGTGTCCCCAGGTTTTGAAATGTGATCGTAGAAAAGAGGCCGAATTGACTTGGTCGTGTCGGCCAAACCGTCACATCCCTTCCGACAGCATATATACCACGATCGCTAACGATGTCTACTATGAACGGAGCGTCGTCAAATCATGCTCAGAACCCTTCTGCAAGGGTTGCAAAGCCACCTCCAGCCGGACCCACTCCCCCGGCCCCTCCCAATGCTAATGCGGCGCACCCGACGCCCCCTGCGAACCGGGCCAACGGCCAAATGCCCACTGCCAATGGTCATAGTACACAGAAAGGGAAGAAGAGGAATGACGTCCCTGTGGATCCAGCGACTATGTACGAGAGCCTGAAGAACAGAATTGCCGCTTTGGAAGAGGAGGAGGTCCTTGAGGAAGAAGAGGAACGGAGATTTGGTACGCACACGGACCTATCTATTTCAAGGGGATTCCCTATTATATCTTTATAGCTGAGGAGGCTCAGAAATCTGTCAAGGGCATGGAAGAGAATGCTATTCATAGCAAATACATAGAGCTGGTGATCACCACCTCCTTTGGTCCCTTTGCTCGCTCATCGAATACGATTCCTAGTTTGCAGAATTGAAGCGTGTGGAACGAGACCATGCAAAGGAGAAGCAGAAGCTCGTCAAAGACAAGGATGCAGGTAAAATATAGATTCTCCCCACCACTTCGCCCGCTTGATCTATGCTTCTGAAGCCAAGAGCCAGCTCACCAAAGCGAACCAGACGAAAACCAAGATGGAAAACTTGGCTCGCGAATTGCAGAAGGTATGTTATTTACATCCCCGGACTCTTCTAGACGACTAAGCGACGCGTACAGGATAACAAAAGATTGCGGGTAAGTCGGCGGACATGTTTATCCCAAACTCCTCTAATGGTAGCTCTAGGAAGACGGTAAACGGCTGGCTCAAAGCGTTGAGGAGGCCCAGGACGAGGTAATTCTACATATAATACCTGTCGTCTCGCTAAGACAGCGAAATATAGCTCCTTCAGATGAAGAACGACCTCGCAAAACGTGCCGACAAAGCCAAACTGCAAGACCTGAAATATCGTGATATGCCAGATATTGTGGTCAAGGTCGTGTGCCGTTACCGGGCCGAACTTTTCTTCAAAATTTCCCGCAAGACGAAGTTGTCAAGACTATTTAATGCATGGACAGATAGAATGGAGCGGCCTCCGGGCGAGAGAGGAAATGATGGAGGCGGAGGTCACCCGAACGCTGGATCTGCAAATTCGGAGACAGCAACCACCCAACCATCAGGAACGACCGGGAACAGTCCAATGATGCAATTTATATTTACCCACAATGGAAGAAGTGTGGATGCGGAGCAAACGCCCGAGGAGGCTGGTATGGAGGATGGCGACGAGATTCTTGCTGTGGAGATGATGGATTTGACTGAGAGCTCGGGAAGCGAGGAATGGGTGAGTTTCACTTGCCATGTCCAAGGAGATGTACGACCTTGAGTTGTGACAAGGACGACCAACTTGCGCCTCGTCGCGAGATATTGAAGAAGGCCTGGACTGACGATCCAAGAGAGTGAGTGGTTGACTTGCGAATTCTGAGCCCGCGATCTAATGTGAGCCAAGAGCCGAGAGGTCGTTGCAAGAAATCTTCGATGGAGTGTATGTCGGGGTTGCCCGTCCCCGAATCTACGTTGATCCACTCCATGCAGTGTCCGAGAGCGATTGAAGGACGTGCTCCGGCAGTACGAACTTCGCGAAAGGCATTTTGAATGTGTTATCCGGTCTAAAGAGCTGGAGGTTCTCCTTTCTCGGGCCCGGGCCGCAGAACAGAAACAGCTGGCTGATGGGGAGAAGGCACGGGCTGATCGACGAGACGAAGAGGAATGTATTACCCCTACACAAAGCCCCCCCGCACCAAGACATTCACTGTTTTCCTTTTAACAGAACCACCAATTCCGGAAGGAACTTGATGATGCACAAAACAGTCAAAATATGCTGATCGACAAGTTGATAACTTGTTGTAAAGAGGTACCGTTATCTCGCATGCATGGCATTGGTGTTCTCAAGGAGGAACTGATTCAGATTGTACAAAAGCCAAACGCCGAGCGTACACAGCGGCTTTTCGCATCTCTTCGGGAAGAGCTGGAGAGGAAAAGGCCACGGGGCGCCAAAAAGTTGGCGGATGGACCTGTTGGAGGTTGATACACCCTTACCCTTGTTCACAGCTAGCGCTGGAAAGGAATGGAGTCGAACCTTGGATGCTTTGTTCTCATGGTACAACGAGGCAGAAGCTCAGACAAGGGGTAATGGTTCGATAAATGAAGATATCCATGATGAGTGAAAGAGTCCATGATGTGAATGAAAGTCCTTGTAGGTATAAATGTGAAACTATGCAAGAACGTCCAGCTCCTCGAGACTCGCCACGTATCCTGACTTGACGAGTGTCTTGCCCTTGACGCTCCCCAATCCCTCTCCTGCGTAGGTCACTAGAGGTGAGATCTCAATCTCGACACCGTCTTTGACCGTTGCCCCAGCCCGCTCTAGGAATCTCTTGTGCTGTGCAAGCAAATCGCGTCGGCTTGTTTCCGGATCGTCAGAGCCTGCGCCGGGTGCGTTCTTAAGGGGACTGAATTCCTCGCGTCTCGTAACTTCTAAAACGGCGAAATGTTCTGTAAATGGGAAGACATCGAAGACGAACATCTCAAGTTTCATTCCGTTGGGTTTCGACGGTTTCACGAGTTCTCCGGTCCTCAAGTCTACATGGGGTATCTTCTTGCGGGCGATGTGGAAGGCGAGCTCTTCCTCAAATGCTTGAACTCGGTTGAGAAACGCAGTGGTATAGAAATGGTTGGCGATGTTGCCAGCTCGGAACGTAAGATCGCCATTTGAATCGCGTCTCTCTGCCTGCTCTTTGGAGATTTCAGAATATTCGACGACGCTAAACTTGGAGCCACGACAAGCAACGACGCCAACGGATTCGGTAGGGTGTGCCTTCGGGACAACTTTGGCGGCGCAGTCAGCTTGCTTCTGGATGCTATAGCCCAGAAAGACAGGGTCTGCGACGCGGACAAGGCAGTTGTCTACGCAGTAGGCATGCACATATAGGACTTTACGTCGTGCAAGGTCGGAAAGAACGGTATGCGAGGGATCTTGGGAAGAGAGTGGGGCTCGTGTGGCAGCGTAGAGACCGCCATTGCCGTCAGGGGCGACGGCTACGCGAGAAGGGCTTTCGAGCAAGACCTTACCGTCCATGGTAAGGCATGGCAACGTACCTGATGGAGTACACTAGGTGAGGTAAGCTGAGAAAGACAGCACGAGGCTGCATACCTTGATTGAACAAGATGACATTGCTAGAATCAAGGCCGAAATAAGAGTTGTTAACAAAGAAAGCTTCCGTCTCGCGACGGGTGGGACCACTAGTCATGATGTACCAGGGGATGAGGACAGACCCAGGAGGTTTGCCAGATTGTTGTTCTGCGAGGGTCTGCAGACGAGCAATGCGCTCGGCCTGGTATTGGAAAAGAGATTTTTGGGATGGCAGGGCGATGTCGTAGCAACCCTTGGGGGCGCTGCTGCCGAGTCTGGTTCCCTGCCCTCCTGCCATCAACAAGACACCAACCTCACCTCGAGCAATAGCCTGTAGACCGAGATTGCGCCATTGCTCGTCCTTTTTAGAACCGATGGACTCGGATGCCCCTTGTGGGAGAGGCTCGATGACAGCAATCTGGGAATTGGGATCGGATGCCTCTGATTCCGAGGCGATGGCGTTGTGGTAGATGCGATTGACGCGTTCGATGTCGAGGGCTTCCAGCTGATTAGAGAGGGCGGCACGCTCATCGTCGGAGAGCTGTGACCAGAATGTGAGAAGATGGTCTTGGCCGGCAGCCTGGTATCGTTTGCGGAAAGACATGGCAAGTGCAAAGAGCCTCGGGAATTGCCGCGTCCATTGAAGGGTCTCCGATGGCGTTCGACCCACTTCTCCTAATTCGAGTCAAAACCATGCGCCCACCAATGTGTTCACAGCCCCCTATCTACCATGTCGTACCTCCCCTCGCTTCTCCTTCTCGCCCTCTCGCTCCTTCCCTCGTTGCGTGCCTTCACACCCGGCTTTCCCTACGGCAGAGAAAAGATCAGAGGCGTAAATCTAGGTGGCTGGCTTGTGCTCGAGGTTTGACCGCCCTTCAACGGGTCCATCCCGCCGTTGACACCAGGGTCTAGCCATGGATCACCCCTTCCTTGTTCGACAACACCGGAGATCCTCGTATCCTCGACGAATACACCTTCAGCCAATTTCAGGAGCGCGCCACTGCCGCCAACACCCTCAGGAGGCATTGGGATACATGGATCACCGAAGCTGACTTTCAAGCTATCGCCGCTGCGGGGTATGTTCCTTCTTGACAACAGCGAGGCTTGGGCTCATGGAGCTGCAGCCTCAATCATGTCCGCATTCCTATCGGTTACTGGGCATGGGATGTATCTGGCGGGGAACCCTACATTCAAGGACAACTTCCGTATCTTACCAAAGCCATCGACTGGGCTGCTCGGTACGGTCTCAAGGTTATGATAGACCTCCATGGTATGCTTTCTTCTGTCCAATATCCGCCTCTTTGCATTTCCTGTTCCCTCCAGGTGCCCCAGGGAGCCAAAATGGGTCGGTGTCTTTGACTCGCGCTGTTCCACCTATAAATCTTTTTTTTTATCAGGTTCGACAATTCGGGTCAAAAGTTGCCGTACCCGTGAGCACTGTCGTTCTGACTGTTATGATTATCTCACGAACACACCTTCATCACCTAGAACATGGCAGACCAAGCAGTCAAACGTCGATCGTACAAATGATATCGTCAAGAAGCTTGCCAAGGCTTACAAGCGCTCCACTTCTCTCGTGACTTCAATTGCAGCCCTAAATGAGTTGGTTGATTCAAACTATGATTCAACATTGGCTGATATTACTTAGGCCTGCCGGTTATAAGGGTCCTGATATTCTGGCCACCGCAACACAGGCAAGTGCTCCACTCCTTAGAATAACACGACATTCTCGAGCTTCTTGTCTCTAGTATTGGTATGATAGTTACGGGAGTGTTCGGTAAATGTCATATTCGTTTTGAGAGCCCACTTTTTGCTCACAATGTGTTAGTTATCCTTTTGGCACCATGCAGCAGAGCGACTTGGTTCTCGTCATACACGACGCCTTCCAACCTCTCAGTTATTGGCAAGGATTTATGCCTTCTCCCGCTTACGTGGGAGTCATGATGGATACCCATCGCTACCAAATGTTTTCTGTTGTTGCATGTCGCTCTTACTTTTCATATCCTTACCCCTTCACTCACCTGTACGCTGTTGTAGGAAAACCAATTGTCGAATCAAGAACACATACAAGCTGCTTGCAGTCAAGGACAATCTCTTGCTGACTTCCACCTTTGGACGGTAGTCGGCGAATGGACCCCGGCCGCAACCGACTGTGCTAAATATCTCAACGGTCGAGGAATTGGTTCACGATATGACGGAACATTCCCTGGCTCCATCAAAGTTGGCAGTTGCGACGGCAAGACGGGATCGGCCTCGACATTCAGTGATGCTTACAAGTCTTTCCTTCGCCAGTACTGGGAGGCCCAGACAATCACGTTTGAAAGGGGGCAAGGATGGATTCAGTGGACGTGGAAGACTGAAAGTGCAGACGAATGGTCGTACCAGGCTGGTCTCGCCAATGGTTGGATCCCTCGCAATCCAGTCGACCGCTATTACCCCAACATCTGTGGTTGATCCCTTCATCTCGTTTTCCTAATGTCATGACATGACAGGACACATATATACCTTCAGCCTCCATGATTGGACCACGCACCATTGCCAACACAAATATTTCCAAGGACTTGGACCTTGATCCACTCATGTATGAATACAGTCTTCCTCCCCCGCATATGTACATTGCCCGTCACTTTGGACACCATTTCGCAACATACTTACTCAGAATAAATAAGATGTCTACTCTATATTTCTACTCTATGTTTGTTGCTCGAGACCCAACAGTCTTGCATGTTACTACGTAAAGTCGACAGGTTCCCGTCCTCTCTTGAAATCTTGGTAGAGGCCGAGAATCACATCATTCATGGTCAATGTAATGATCCTGCGTGGAAAGATGGACTTTGAGAATGAAATGAGATGGCTTCACGAAAACTCACGTATGCGGTGCTATCCGCAAAAAGTGGGCAGTCGAGCCTGAATCACAACAATGAATACAAGTAACAAAAGGTAGGGGCAATCTACCTTTATACCATCCCCGAACACCTTCTGTCTTGAAGGTTTTCCACAGGCAGTCTATGGGATTTTTGTAAAGCGCGCCTTGTAGCTTGCCATCCGGTGTGCGTATCGTCGGTTGATTATACATCCTCGTGAGAGCCTGAAGAATGGCTCCAGATATTAGAGCTAAATCAATAGAGCAAGCTCACTGTATCAGCAGGTTGCATTACGAGACACTGGTATAACATAGATGGTCGGTTTGTCAACGAGAATATGTGGGACCTTGCGCACCACGAACGCGCCAGAGACAGCACTGCTAGCGAGGAATGTCCATGGACTATCCGGTTGTAGTATACCGTGCTTGACGAGTTGTGATTTTGTAAAATTATAACTGGGAAGCTGAACCTGTACCCCGCCGCGTCAGCAAACGTTGGCACTCGGGCGAAGCGCCTAACCGAAGAACCCATAGACGTTCTCAGTATCGCCGCGTCCATGCCGCGTACAAATCCTCGCCAGCCTTCTGCCCGGAAGATAGTGGAAAGAGCATCGAAGGAATTTTTATAGTAGTGTTGCGCGCCGACGGGGAGGGCTGGAGAATACGCCTATGCTTCACTTGTGAGTCGACGGGGATTCGGCCGGGAAGAAAAAATCGAGAATCGACCTGCATTCGCGCCTTGATCAGGAACAGAGGGTTTCCCAATGAAGCTGCGATTCATGGAAGGCTCGATTTAGGATTCTGAAGTGGCAAAACTATCGCGCACCTCCGACTGCCCCGCTGGTTGCACCGGCTAGGACAGACGTGAACGGTACTTGTTGTCCAGCAGAAAAGCCAAAGAGGGAGTTCAATCCATGTCTGAAGGGTTCATAAAAGCCTGGACGCCGTTAAATAGGGCTTTGGACCTCAAAGAACGCGCTTACCGAGACGAGACCCATTGAGAAGGAACTGGGAGAACTCGTTCAGCATCGAATACACAGTTCACACATTCTCTCACTTGATACATGTACTAAGCTGAAGGGTCAACATCATGACAGGCCCGAAACGTTCCAAGACAAACCGCTGGAGCAAGACCCCGTTGCACACCACGAATCCCTTCGTTTTTGAATGTCTTTGACAACACGTCCACGGCATTAGTGTAGACCTTGACGCCTCCGTCTTTCGCAAGCTCTCCCTGTAGTTGAAGGCGAGTCTTTGCGACCTCTGCGGGATTAGAAACCGTCACCTGAGGAAAAACGGTCGATGAGCTGCTCGGCAAGAGGGCAGTCGGAGTGCGTACTGCGAGACATGCTGCGATGGCACCGCAGGTGAAGCCTTCGACGGTGTTAATCTTGACGGGCTTCGCGGCAGACATGAGGGTGTGCGGAGGACGTTTGGCGAGTTTAGTCGTAGAGGAACATATGTCCTGTCCCTGTTGTTTATCCCCGTACAGACATTACACATTCCCTAATGAATGGCACAGCGGGCTGCCATGAATCACCTCAACACGCGGTCTGTCGTCGCCGTCGCCCTAGTCGCCATCGTCATACCTGTCGTGTTCCGCGTCGTCTCATCGCCCGTCGTTCTCCTCATCCTCGCGCCGCTGATCCTCCTCTTGCTTGGTTGCTTGTTCCTGGCTCTCTATCTCTTCCTTGCCCACTTCATAGACAAGAAGACAATCCCAAGAAATGACCTTCAACACATCACACGCCCTTTCGCGTTCTCTACCCCTGCTGCCTGGCAAGCCGTCCTCACCCGATCACAGTGGTCCCAGAACACCCCTCAATCATTCCCTCCGTTATGCCCCAATGCGCCGCTTCTCTCCTCCGCGCTAAACGACATGCTCATCATGATCGTCAGAGACTTTGTACTGACTTGGTACAAGGATCTGTCCTCATCACCTTCCTTCCCCATGGCTGTCTCCTCCCTTCTCCACGAATCCGCGAACAGACTCATCGACAAAGCTGCAGGTATAGATTTCGCTGCCCTAATGGTGAAGAAAATCATCCCGAGGATAACATCGCACGTGGAACAATTCCGTCAGTCTGAGGTTACGGTGCGCGGTGCCGGCTTGGAACGCAAACTGACACAATCCGACGAGCTCGACCTGCTCCTGGCAAGCAGATATTCAGGTAAAGGCACAGGGAAACTTCACCCAGCTATTGAGAATCTTTCCACCACCTTTACGAAGCAGACGGAGGAAATGCACCTCAGGCAGCTCGTCGAGCGGGCCCTGCCATATGTCCTTCCCGCGGCGGAGTTGCGAAGTGAGGCCCTGAAGCTCGTTGTTCGCGAGATACTTGTATGCGCTGTACTGCAGCCCGTGATGGATATGGTAGCAGACCCAGACTTTTGGAATCGCACTATTGATGAAGTGGTATGTATGTATGCACTTCTGCACCTCCACCCAACTCATCAGAAATACAGGCTGGGGCTGTCATCCACCAACAGTATGTCTTCCGGCCTTTCGGCTTGTTGGGTTCTCGCTCATATGTAGCAGGAAATTGATCACCAAAGTTCGAAATGTCTTGGAAGCACAATCTCCTCGTAAACAAATACCGTCCCAGACTGCCGCACCTTTGTCGACAGAACTCATTACTACTCGCACCAACATTCCTCAATTCGAGTCATTTTTGCGCAGTATCAATCGATGTTCTTCTTTGTTGGATGCACGACGACTGAAGAACGATATCGTTGGCGAAATTAGGAGAACACGGATACTTCTTGGTACGTATCTTTACCATCAAGATCCCCCGAACCAGCTTTACGAATCCCGGCCAGCCAACCATGAAAAGGATGATTGGATTGACGGACAGAAAACGGAGAATGTTGTAGCATTTCTAGACAGGTTATATACTGCCAAGCGCAAGGTTGAAGGACGCATTGTGGTATTGGGAGGAGATGAAGGTCATGACTCGGTATGCACTCACCCGTCTTTCGAATAATTACCAATCGATCTCGCCAACAGAGGTACTCCATGTACCAAGAACAGAAAAAGTGGCGGTTGACCTTGCGTGACATCCTCGGGAATCCAAGCTCACTCTCTTATTTCATGGAGTTCATGGATCGCCGTCGCAGATCATTGCTCGTTCAGTTTTGGCTAACAGTGGAGAGCTTCAAAAATCCTCTCGAGTCCATTGATTCTGGCACATCCGATGAAGAAGACGAGGGGATACAAGATTTTTCTACATCTCCCACGATAAAGGAAGATATCTCCATGATCAACGACTTATACTTCTCCCGAGCAGTCCACCCAGCACTCGCAGCGATATCCCAGAAACATGTCGACCTGATTCGGGCTTTTGCAGAAAGTCAAGGGACGCCTTCTGGGACCGAGCAACGTAAAGTTCGCAGAAGTGTAATGTTGGCACAAAGACAAGTGGAGCAAGTTATGGAACAGGACTTCGAGGATTTTGAGAGGTCGGAATTATGGTTCCGCGCTATCGGTGACAGAGAGTTTGGCAGTCATGGCGCCTCCTCGCATGCGGATTCTGCGATTACAGAACAAGCATCAAGATCTCATCAAATAAGACCCGCTGTCAAGGATAATGATACGGTATCACGACCTACATCAGATACAGGCTATAGCCGTGGAATGAAACGGTCCACGAGCTCGAACTCGCAAGGCTCTATTGCTTCGCTTGCAACAAGCCCACCACTCCGACCCCATGTGACCAACATTGAGGTACTCATGTCGCCTGCCCCCGATTCCTCGTCAGGATCATCACGTCCCCCTCTTTTTGACGATTCCGAAGACCGGCAGCAGCGAGAAGAGGAGCGGAGAATGGAAGCGATCCAAGCGGCTCTCACAGATATCATGGCTTTGGAACAGGAGCAGGCAGACACATACCGAAGAAAAGAGGAGATCGGCAGGTCGAGTGGCCTTTCTATATTTCCACCTGAACGCGGGAAGCGACGCGCTGTTTTCGATGATGATCTAGACGATGTTGCCGAGGATGTTGCCGAGGCCGATGAAAACGATCATCCTGACGCCTTAGAAGGCCCCAGACCGTTTGAACTAGCTGGTCCTGGCGACCTTCAGCTTTCCTATGAAATTTCGAGACTAGCCGAAAAGATCACCAATTTGGAGGCACAGGACATTATCTTGAATACGCTGATTAAGAAAGCTGAGCTCACCGGCGACACGCAGGAGCTTAAGCTGCTAGGAAGGTCGAAGTCTTCGATGACCAGAGATCTCCGTGAACTAAAGTTCCAGAAGCTGCAATACGAGCAGCAAGAGTCTGCAAACCGTCTTTTTTCGGATCGTACGAACGTCTCAATTCTCAACTCAACAGTAGGTGATGAAGACGGCAAATCTGTCGTTCGATATCTCATCGAAATTCAACAACTTGCACCAGACGGAACTCATACATCTGGCTGGGTCGTTGCGCGGCGTTATAATGAGTTTTTCAACTTGCACAACAAGTTGAGAGAACGATATGCACTTGTTCGAGGCCTGGATTTTCCAGGTAAACGACTCGTTGCCTCCCTTTCTGGCAGCTTTTTGGACACACGAAGGGTTGGTTTGGAGAAATATCTGAAGGTGAAGTCGATTTTCTATATCCAGGCATTTTTCTTACATCATTATAGAATCTTATTGCTATCCCTGTCGTATGTGAAAGCAACGAACTTCGGTCCTTCCTTTCCCGAGACTCACCCTTCGTGGCTTCCGATCCACGAACAAGCCCCGAAACCTCGTCCTTCTCCGGGACCGATCTCGTCCGCAATGTCTATCGCTCTGTTACAGAAAGCATTGACGATATGTTCTTTGGGCCATCCATGTTGGACGTCATGATTCAGCGACTGACGCGACAGGCAGCCGAATTTGCGGGCATCGTCGGAACAGCCGTCAACGACGAAGACCTCGTCACTCAAGCACTGAATGCGGTGGGGAAGATGGGTCCCGATGTCACTCTCATGCAGCTTTCCGGAGATCTAAAGCCTATCGATGGGGAGACGAGCACGTCGACATTTTCGGCTCCTATATGCGACTTAGTCTTGGCCGTCTTTGAGCTCGACAGGAAGAATAATTGGTTACGGCGGCAAGCGATCGTCATCATCCTGCAGCAGGTATTCGGGGGCACGATTGAAAGGTTAGATCTCCTTCGGGGTCTTCCTGAGTTCTCATGTTCACGTTGCTTTCAGAAAAATTCGAGACAACCTCAGGTCCCTATGTGAAGAGCACCGCCTGCTTTCCTTTTTCAAGATTTTTCGGAACTCGCTCTGGCCGGGTGGAAAGCTTCGACCTCCACCTATACCTCGCACACCAGAAGAAAAACTGCGCACAAGGGATGAAGCGAACAGGAAGTTATCATCTCTGGTACCTGGTATGTTTCGACCGAGATGGTTTCAGCGGAATTTATAATTTTGGTCATTTTAGACTTGGCTGCCAACATGATTGGCCGATCTAATGCACGTCGTGGAGCACGTCGGATGTTTGCGGTCCTGCAAAACCGACGCTTGAATCAGCATATTGCGTATACCATTGTTGACGAAGTGCGTTGATTCTTCCACCACTATTCAGCCTTTGACCCTAAACTCTGCCAGGTATTTGCAACGCTATTTCCGGAGCCTGTTCCCGACCTTCTCAAGTCCATTTCGGAATGATTAACGCTTTTCAAGACATTCTGTGGTTGCACATTGGACCCTGCTTTATGCTCGCTCCATTCGGAGTTCATTGTACTTCCTGCGCAGCATCTAACATTATTGTATCACTTAGTTCTTTTACGGTAGCATTATCTGTCTCGGCGGTTGTCTTCTGCTCGCGTAAACTCTCTTCCGACTTGACTTCCGTTTTTTTCTGCTTGTGTCTTCGGTGTATCGATGCTGAAGATGCTGTCGGGTTGTCATAGCTAATATACCCTTGAGTTAGCCTAAGTCGAATATCATACTTGTTTTACATACACTTTGATTGCGTGGAGGATGAAACCCCCAGTACCAGACGTGACCATCGTAGGGTGCGTCCGGCCAGGTAATACCTGGTATCGGCGTAGCCAAGCCTCTGTGATGGATGGACAGAGGTAGTGCGAGACAGCCCGCATTTTTGTTTGCAGATCTGCCAAGATCTGCATCAAATCGTCAAAGATGACCGGACGCAGAATAGTTGAGAAAGGTTCAAGTCACCTGTACATGAGGGCTGTGGACGACGATCGATGCGGAGCCTGCTACATATGGGGTCAACTTTTCCAGAATAGACCATGGGTCGTATTCGCTGGCGATTATAAGCCTACCAGAGAAACATTCATAGTCTGATCATGGTTTGAAGTGGAGGCACGAACGAGTCAAATTCTCCGCTAAACAATTCCTCTCTGGTATTTGTCAAGGTATCGGAGACGACCTTGCGTTTGTTCAGACGGGATTTTTGTCTTTCCGACTTGATTTGCTCGGCCGGAATATCAGAAGGCGGGATAACTAGTAGATCATCAGATTAATATAATACCAGGCTGACAAGACGACTCACGGGGAGTGTAATCTTCCTCCGCTGTGGCCCAGTTCAAGGACGCGAGAACACCCGACGTTATATGTGGCTTGAAATTCATATTCACCATCACTGGATATGCTGGTGGCGAATCTGTGGCACAAATGGTTAAGAGTTTGCCTTCTCCTAGAATGAATCCGTCAGATGCATTCCAGTACAATAGATAATTCATCTGCGAACCTCCCATGCGTTCTAGAATCCCGGAGGCGACAAGCCCAGATGCGTCATCGACTGCAAGATATCTACCCCCTGGTCGTATATTGGCCAGGTTGAGTATTTGAGATAAAGAATCCGGGCGAATATCGCGGATGCGGTTCTGGTCTTTGATAAACCAGTATTCACAGACGTTGAATAGGGTTGGCTCTATCGTTGTAAATGATTTGGAGTACCTGTATCAGTTTAGTCAAATCATCATGAGGAAAGAACATTGCACACTTTGCCTCCTTTCGTTTTTTGTACTTTTCTTTGCTGTACTCGGTTTTTAACGAATAATTTGCATGCTGTTCAATTTGTTTCTTGATGATGTCCTAAACAAGTCCGTGCAGATTTCTTAGGGTTGACATGATACAAATGCATTAAGAGTCCTCACCGAGACGTGAACTCCAGATACTTTCAATTTCTGGATTTCATCTATGGTCAAGGGTTGCACAAACTCTCCATCGTTTATAAGTTCGTTGGTGGCATCGGTATCCTCTTCACAAGAAAAAGCATTTAGCGGTGGCAGCCCCGGTGATGTATTTGGAAGGCCATACCGACTTCTTGCAGAGTACGAGGAGGCATAACTTTCAACTTCTTATCGTCCATCTCGTACGTTAATCCGTAAGGTTGATGTATGAGTTCATTTGCATAGAAAGAGCCAAATTTTCCAACGGTCACTGTACTGAACACAGATGAGCAAGACCTCACGCAAACTGAAGAGGATCATACGAGTCTCTATCAACTTTGATGGCCTTCACGTCGCCGCTGGGGAGCTTTAACAAGACAGTGTGCCCTGGTTGTATCTTCACGTCCCCGATGGCATCCTGGGGAGGAGGAGCATCGCTACTGCTCATCACGATGGTCGTGGACGGAAAGGAAGCGTCAAATTTCTCGGTCGATCACTCTTTTCATGACAGAGATGCTGCCCGACGAACTTTCTCATCTCATCACAGCTTTCCTGCCATCTCAGTCGTCGACCACCCGGTCGAAGGCATACCTTACTTTGTCTGCGTTTTGCCAAGGTGTCAGGAGTTCCTCGTCTTCGAGAGGGGAGAATGATTCCAGCAGAGAGACTGTACTCAAAGCTTTCGGGCCTTCGATTCTCTCTCGACTGGCGGATACCGAGGAGAACGAGCTGTTGGCGAGCATCTGTTTCTTGACCGCTCTCTTCCAGGTAGATTCGGACTCTGCTATTGCGCTTTTTTCACAAGATGGAATATTGGATTCAATCATGGACAGCGTCGACCTCAACCCCTCGCCGCCGTTGGCTCAGAACGTCGCACATCTCTTATCACAAGTGTGCGGGCATAAAGCATCCCGCAATATCCTTACACCACAGACCGTTCAGTGGCTCGAGCATGCGTCGTGCGGTTCATCTGACAAGATCCTACGCGCAGGCGCCATTGCCGCGCTCATAAAGCTTTCCAAAGGTTCATCTGCCGATCGCGAAGAGGCATCAGGGAATGGGATCCCAGAGACAGATGACCCTGCTCAAGGCATGGTAATGAAGGACGCAGATCTCGCTGCCGCCATGAAAGAAATCGTCGTCTCTGGCAGCGATCAAACATCAATCTCTCATGCCGTGGAAGGTTTAGCATATCTCAGTGTTGACCCAGCGATCAAGGAAGCTCTCTCGCGCGATAGCACCTTCTTGCAACGGCTATTTGCCCTTGTACCTCGAGGGAGAAACGCCTTAGCAGAGGATCCAGCCGAAGTTGCGTCCGTCCTGATTTATGGCATCCTGGTCATCGTCTCCAACCTCTGCACATATCGGCGTCGCCTATCAGAAGAGGAGGCCCAAATACAGAAGCTTCGACAAATGGCCAATGCGAAGAATCGTGATACTCCTTCTGGCTCCTCAGCCCTGGATGATGACGAAAACGTCAGAATCAGAATCAGACGATTATTGGATTGCGGTCTCCTCGACGTCTTCGCACCTGCAGTCCACATAGACAGCCTTGGCATCCGTCTCACCTCCGGCAAGGTGTTGCTCAGTATCATTGAGGACCAGGGAAACAGGGGACGAGTTTTGCAGAGTGGATGTGCCAAGGTGCTACGTTCCATCATAAAACGTGCCATTCCCAGTTCCTCATCGAAATCTTTAAAACCGGATCCTTCATCTCTCGCAGCAATTCAAGCTCTGGCTAAACTAGCCATAACATCCTCCCCTGTTCAGGTCTTTGGACCTGATGAAGGGGCGATGTATGATGTTATTCGTCCCCTGTCTTTCCTACTTCAAGGAGATCCATCCAATCTTTTGCAGCGCTTTGAATCAATGATGGCTTTGACAAATCTCTCATCTCAAAGCGCTGAACTAGCATCTCGTATTGCCAAGTCCGAAGGCTTGTTGAACAGGGTCGAATTATTGCTATTGGAAGAACATGTTCTGGTGCGGAGGGCAGCAATGGAGCTTCTGTGCAATCTTATAGTTGGATCAGAGGTCGTATTTGAAAGATATGGTGGAGGTGACGATTCACTCATCAACAACGCCAAGCCCAAATTGCAAGTGGTCCTTGCCCTGTCTGATGTCGATGATCTGCCTACGAGGTTGGCGGCGTCTGGCGCGCTCGCTGCTCTGACAAGCGCATCCAAAGCATGTCAGGCCCTTGTCATGCTTCAGTTGGAGAGACATCGGGTTTTTCCCATTATAACGCGTCTCATCGACCCTTCCGTGTCAGGTCATGATCAAGTCACGGACGAAAAGGATAATGAACCCAAGATAAATTCTGGACTGCGTCATCGGGGAATCATCTGCACGCGAAATATATTCCTCAATATTTCTGACAAGTCGCTCAGACCGAAAATGATCAAGGAGGCAGAAGAATCCAATTTGATTCAAGCTCTCGTCAACTTCGTCGCGATTGAAGGTGAATCGGCTGGTGAATCTCTACTGCTCCCGGCGCAAGAGGTGTTGCGAGTGATAACCGAGAAATAACCGTCCTGGTAGTTCTGATACGATGTACATATTCTAGAGAATGGCGATAGACGTTGACCCGGATTAGGGGTTTGCCGAAGTCCGACTGCTCTTGCCGCGTCGTGACCACTCCCATAACTAGGCCGCAGCTATACGCCCCTAGGTTAAGGTTCGAGAACATGGTTAGTCCATTTCCGAGTAGTTTTGGTCACAGTCCATGACTTTGAATAGGCTCCATCGAAGAAAGCGGGAAAGAAAGCGATTCCCGCTTCCAAGAAGCCCGAAGGGAAGGGAAAGTTTGTCAAGGTCTGACCATCCTCTATTATGCGACGATATTCTGAAATCGAGCTCGATAGGCTGATTGGAAGGAAGGATTCAAGAAGAAGCAAGTTGGAGTGGCGGATATGACATTGCTGACCACTATCAGCAACGAAAGCGTGAACGATAATCTCCAGAAGCGATGGACGAACGCAGAGATATACACTTACATTGGAGCTGTCTTGATTTCTGTCAACCCTTTCCGAGGTGCGTTTCACATCGATAAGCATGCGAAATGATTTACCATCATAAATTCGCAGACCTTGGTATCTATACGGAAGAAACTCTTCAAAAGTACCGAGGGAAAAATAGGCTCGAAGTTCCCCCGCATGTTTTCGGCATAGCTGAAGGTGCCTACTACAATATGAATGCCTACCACGAGAATCAGTGCGTAATCATTTCTGGGGAGTCTGGTGCAGGGAAGACGGAGGCTGCAAAACGCATCATGCAATATATCGCTGCGGTCTCAGGAGGACAGGATAGTAGCATCCAAGAGATCAAAGACATGGTTCTCGCCACAAACCCCCTTCTTGAGAGCTTCGGATGTGCAAAGACACTTCGCAATAACAACTCCAGTCGACACGTATGTCGACACTCGTATCCCTCAACATCACCGTTCACTCGTTCACTCCTGTTATCTAGGGGAAATATCTGGAAATTATGTTTAACACGAATGGTGAACCTGTTGGAGCACAGATTACGAATTACCTTCTTGAGAAGGGTCGCGTCGTGGGCCAGATAGAGAATGAGCGGGATTTTCACATATTTTACCAGTTTACAAAGGGCGCATCTGATGATCAGCGAGGTGTGTAAAGTGTCGGTTTATCATCCGTTTACCAAAAGCTCCCTGTAGAGATGTTTGGACTTCAGGGACCGGAATCATACGTCTATACGAGTGCCAGCCGTTGCTTGGAAGTATCGGATATCGATGATGTGAAGGACTATCGTGATACAATCGTACGTGGCTTTCTGCGGCATCCGGCGCTCATTATACCTTGATGCAGAAAGCAATGGGTGTCATTGGCTTGACTGAGGCGGAGCAAACAGAAATTTTCCGCATGCTCGCAATCGTTCTTTGGCTAGGAAACGTCCAATTTGAAGAAATGGATGACGGAAATTCGAGAATTGCCGATGCCAATGTCACCGACTTTATAGCGTATCTTATGGGCGTAGATCCCGCCCTGGTACGGAAAGTCTTGACATCCAAAGTAGTTGAAACACAGCGCGGCGGGCGTCGGGGATCCATTTACGATGTTCCTCTTAACCCAGCACAAGCAGGATCTGGAAGGGATGCCCTTGCAAAGGCTATTTACAATAACCTTTTTGAATGGATTGTTTCAAGGATCAATATCTCTATGAAACCCCGCTCCGCTAGTGCTCATATCATCGGCATTCTTGTAAGTTGATACAATTTTTTCTAACCGTGGCAGGCTTGATTCTATATATTTATCTAGGACATCTTCGGATTTGAAATTTTCGATGTTAGTCATGCTAATCATGTATCTTGGGAAGTGCTCATTGTTTTCTAGGATAATTCTTTCGAGCAACTCTGTATCAACTACGTCAACGAGAAGTTGCAACAAATTTTCATCGAACTTACTTTGAAGACGGAGCAGGAGGAATATGTCCGGGAGCAAATCAAATGGACACCTATCAAATATTTCAACAACAAGATCGTGTGCGATCTCATCGAGGAGCGTCGACCTCCTGGCATTTTTGCGGCACTGAACGATGCTTGTGCGACTGCACACGCAGATCCATCTGCCGCGGACAGTAGCTTCATTCAACGGACATCTGTGTTATCCTCAAATCCACATTTCGAATCCCGTGGATCTCAGTTTCTGGTCAAACATTATGCTGGTGACGTTACGTATAATGTCGCTGGAATGACGGACAAGAATAAAGATTCCCTCATCAAAGATTTGTTGGACCTTGTTGCCGGCAGCGATAACCAGTTCTTGCAGACACTGTTCCCCGATCGGCCTGATCCGAATAGCAAGAAACGTCCTCCGACTGCGGGTGACAGGATCAGAGTAAGTCGCAGTCTGATAGTGCATCCCGCTCCTCCAGCTAATCGATTGGATCGTTGAGTAGTCATCTGCGGGCGCCCTTGTCGACAACCTGATGCGGGCGCAACCGTCATACATACGTACCATTAAACCAAACTCAAACCGCAGTTCTAGCGAATATGATAGCAAGGCGATTTTGCACCAGATCAAGTACTTGGGCTTACAGGAAAATATCCGAGTTCGGCGGGCTGGATTTGCTTACAGGAATTCATTCGAGAAAATGGTTGAGCGTTTCTACCTTCTGTCACCGAAAACCTCCTATGCAGGCGATTACATTTGGAAAGGAGACTCGAAATCGGGATGCGAGCAAATACTCAAAGATTGTGGTATACCAAAGGAGGAATGGCAAATGGGAGTCACAAAGGCCTTCATTAAAAACCCTGAAACCGTGGGTTGTTGCTTATAAAATTCGGTAAAAGGCTGACCATATCTTGTTGCAGCTTTTTGCTCTTGAGACTATGCGGGATCAATATTGGCACAACATGGCCCGGCGTATCCAACGCGCGTACCGGAATTATATGCGTTATAAATACGAATGCGCAAAGCGCATACAGCGGTTCTGGAAGAACAACAAAGAAGGCCTCGTTTATGCACAAATACGCGATCAGGGACATAAGATTCTTGGCGGAAGAAAGGAAAGACGGCGGTTCAGCCTCCTTAGTTATCGTCGGTTCCATGGCGATTATATCGACATCAACGGCAAGAGTGCTTTCGGAGAAGAACTAGCAGGAGCTTGCGGGATAGGATGTCTGTCCTTTGCAATACCTTCTTGAATCTTTTGCTTATCGTGAGATTTATAGCGGACTCTGTGACGTTCAGCGGCAAGATTGAACTTCTCGTATCCAAGATAGCCCGTCCGAGTAAGCTCAGTCCGCGCTACATCGTAGTCGTGAGTACCTTCGGTTCTTCCATTGCTAATTGCTGAAATACCGCCTCCTATTTATTTGCCTTTGCGTATTTTAGACGAATAAAGCTGTTCACATCGTCACCATTACAAGCAAGGGTGGTCACAGGATAACAAGCCTTGATAGAAAGATACCTTTGGTGAGCATCAAGAGTATAGGGATATCCAACCTGAGAGATGATTGGATGGTGCGGCTCGCTCTCCTTATAAGTCTACCTTGACGTTACTGACCGAACTAGACGATAAATGGCCCCATCGTAGAAGAAGGCGACCCAATCTTCGTTTGCTATTTCAAGACTGAACTCATTACTCACCTTGTCCGACTGACTCAAGCCAGTATAAATGTGGTTATTGGCCCAACGTACGTATCATTTTGCTTTTTGCCGAAGACATCTTCTAAAACCTTCCAGTATTGATTATAATAAGAAGAAGGACAAGAAAGCTCAGGTCAAATTTATCAAGAACGAAGCAATCACCAAAGACGGCGTCTACAAGAGTCATACGGTCTCTGTGGGATCAGGTGAATCCCCCAACAGTTTATCACGCCCTCCCGCCAAAAGGAAACCGGGCGTGGTGCGCCCCATCACGCAAGGTAAACTTTTGCGCGCAGGAGGGCCATCCGAAGTAAGTTGTTATTTGGTCACGGCGAAGATCTCACTGTATTCACTAATCCAAGTCCAAGGCGAAACCGAAGCCAAAGCCGACTGTCCAACCGTTACCTAACCGATCAAACCCAGCAGCAGCATTGACGCCGATCATCAAACAGCAGCACACTTCCTCGGCGTCAAGTTCGGGGCAGCGTCCACCTCCAGCCCCTCCGCGTAATAACGCGCCTCCTCCCCCACCTGCAAGACCTGAAGTTCCGAAGTACCGGGCGAAGTATGCCTTTGCAGGACAGGAAGGAGAGATATCGTTGGAGAGAGATGACGTGGTTGAAGTTGTGGAGAAGGATGATAATGGGTGGTGGCTTGTGAAGAAGGACGGAGTGGAAGGGTGGGCTCCTCACAATTACCTGGAACTCGTACCTCCGAAGGCGGCACCTGCAGCTCCTCCTCCTCCACCTGCTCGGCCCCGGCCAACTCCCGAAACCATATCGTCAGCACCAAAACCATCATTGAGCTCGGTAGTAGCAGATGCGTCGGCCAAGCCGGTTTCTGTCTTTCCAGGCATGGCTCCCTCCAATGGCTCCGCTGCTCCGTGGAAGAAGCCGGTCACACCAGAAACAAGCTCGGCTCGGCCGTCACCAGCGCCAAAACCTCATGGTCCGCCTGTGGCTACTAAACCGAAACCGCCGCCTATTGCGCCCAAGACTGGTCTTGGTCCTCCCAAAATAGCAGCCAAACCTCCGATGCCATCCGCTTCTCGACCCGGTGGGGGCGCACCGGCCGGTGGTAACCGAATGGCTAAGCCGGCGGCTGCTCCTGGGCAAATGGACTTGTCAGCCATGGTACGTCCAACATTCTCAGTTGGGAGCATTCTTGTTCAATCACACACAGTTGGCGAAACGAGCGCAGAGACTAGCAGACGGGGAATGATTTGTTCCAGACCTATGTCAACAAGTGGAACGTAGTTGTGCAGAGCTTGGTTGGACAGTCATAGATTTTAGATGCATGCAGTATGGTTTGTGATTAACGAAGTATGCGAATGCGATGGGTATTGACGTTTGCGTTATGCGAAAGAAGGATGGAGATGAGATTCGCTCATAAACTCTACGTCGTCCGAATCCGAGTTGGTAAGTCCACCGGTTCTGTTTTCCCTTGATTCGCGGGTAGAACCCGAATACACCAACTCAGGTGGACCCCTCACCCTTTGTCCCCATACCTCTATCTACCGCACTCCTCTCCACCCCACCTTCCTACCGACGGCAAAACATGCATCGTTCCCTTAATACGGCTCCTCTTAACAACCGCCACACATCGCCACCCACCCAAGCTCAAGCTCATGGCCCTTCACCTTCGTCTTTTCCCCCACACCTCAAGGTTTGCCAGCGCATGTCACTCCATGCACACTCACCAAGTCATCCACCGTGATCTCAAAATCGGCAACCCCCCTTGGCACCTCCATGAACCACGAAGTGGGCATCTTTGATCTCGCTACTCTCACTGAAAACCCAGGCAAGCGCAAGACCGCGCGCGGCACCTCCAACTATCTTGCTCTGGGTGTCCTCCCCAAGCCTGCACGAGACCGTCGACCACCCGTAGGGCCTGGTCCATCCTCACCTCTGTACATGACATACCACCCGATCCTGGAAATATCGGCAACGCGAAGCGACTGAGGCGTTATGCCCTGCTGGGTCGAAGATCATTTGTTTAGGAAGCTGCAGGCAGCCAAGGAAGGCAACAGATGCATCAAGCCTGCCATCGACGGTACGTTGGAGGAACGAGATTGAGAAGTACGGCATGGAGATGTTGGTGAGTGGGTCATGAGGGAGCAGCAGCAGTATCAAGAGGACAGAACGCAAGGGTCACGGCGAAAATGACGCCAGTCAGAGAAGAAGGGTCGATGAAAAGAGAAAAATATCGTCAATGCTTACCGAACATGTGCGGCGACTCAGCCAAGTGGAACTTCCCCCTAAACAGCCCACTACTCGCAGTGCGACAATGACAACTTCCCGGTATGTTGCCCTGGTCACTCTAATTGCAAATAACTAACCATTATTATCCAGTCCAAACTTCAAGCAGACCGCTACACGTTCGATTAAAAAACTCTTCCACAACTTGAAGTTGTATGCGATGTTTTATTTTATCAATGCGAAGTTATTAATCATTTTCTATAGCACAACAACACCCTTGACTCATGAACTAGTCTTGTCAGCCAATAGCACCACAGCACCTTCGACCCCAGCCCTGTCAACTATCTCCTCAAAGAGACCCCCTGTCCCTGAGCAATTAGAATCACCCATCACCCAGACTTCGATTCACTCCCAAGCGGGTGTAGCTCTTGTGGAGGAAAGCTGCGGTGTTGTCGATATCGTGCAAAGCAGCCCAGGACGGGTTGAAGGAGTCAACAGCAAGTCTAATGCCGGTTTCGAAGCACCACGTCGGCCTCAGGTCCACATCCTTGGTATTCTGGGTGCTGTCGGTCCACTTGAGGTGCGGGAAACAGGATGGATGGTTTCCGATTTTGCCGCTTGGGCATTCCTCATGTCCCACATGGAAGGGGTATTCTAGCGAGCACTCAAAGTGGATCACTATTCGCCCGATCAGCCCGATGTTCCCTGACGGATCTGTGGTCTTCGGCGACCCCGGATGTGACCGACTGCCTTTCGAAGCAAACATCGACCCCTCAATCTCTGCGAGGGATTTCCATGTTCGTTCCATTGACATGCTTGGTAAGATGGCGCGAGAAGTTCAACCGGGTGAGAAGCTCATCCTTATTCTTATAGGACACGGTTCTTTTAGGGATATCGGATTTTGTCTCCACGTTTCGACGCAATCGGATAGCGTGGATTACGAAGCCTTTATCACCAAGGCGGACTTGGAGTATCTCCTTCAACACTGCCAAGGGGAAATTCTCCTAATTTGCAACTCGTGCAACTCCGGCAAAACCCCACCAGACCACAGAGGCGCTGACACAGTCGAACTCTGGCTACTTCCGGGGATCGGCATTCACAGCCTGTGTGGTTGCGCAAGCTGCGCGTGCCGCTACCCCGAGCAGATCCAAGGCCCCTCGGTGACCAGCAGGCCCGGTTGCTACCTTCTCCTCCAGCACATTCATACCTTGCATCCACCACACCTCCTTCCATTTCACAACCACCTCAAATTTCATTTGACGACTTTCTGCACCGCATGCTTGATATGGAACGATACCTCGTCGAGAAGTCTGGCAACGTGTTCCAGTTCCAAAGCTCCCAGTCTGATCCCATGTGGAGCGACATTATCCCCCTCCAATGGACAGATGAGATTATGAAAAAAGTCGGTCTCAAGGCAGATGCAGTAAAATTTGCCGAGCACTATAACAAGACGGCCCCTAAGGAGTTCAATGAAGCACCAGAAGGTGGATCCTCAACCGCTCTTCTGTCACCACGTGCCACCATTGATCCGACTCTCATTCGCCTCGCGACTGCCGTGGCAAATGTTGTCGATGCGCCTTACACACGTGAGGCACTTGATGCTGGACATTCCCAAGAACTCCTCCAACACATCGCCGACCCAGAGCAGTGCCAGTCACCGTTCAAATACAAGGGTGGAGAAGAAACTTTACTCTACATACTCAAGTCAAGGCATGTACAAACAATAGCATTTCAAGAAATTGCCAGAGAGTTGGGCTGGTTTGCTGGAGCAGCCGTTTCCTTCATTCCACGAAAGGCTCGGATCACACAGTGGGAGATTGATGAGATGGATAAGCAGGGTGTGAGGGTGCATGATGTCGTGGTTGACCTCACATTTCATCATTTTGATCAGTATGTTGCACAGTTCCTCGTTTCAATTTGAAATGGTTATTAACTGATTATTTGGTTCAGTATGAAGACTGTCTTGGACCAGAGCAGTGCCCGATGGCTTGCAGATAAATGGGTTGAAGCTGGAAAGCCCACGATCCCGCAGCTTGAGTGGGATGCAGTGGTGAAGCGAGCAGGACTTTTTACAGAGAGAAACTCAATGTGTTGACAATGCACGGTGGGGTGCACTCCAAGGAAGAGTGGCTATTATATTATTTCTTAGTCCTAGATACGATACTCTACATAGGAATCATTAGGTGATAGAAAGAAGGAATAGAGAGGAATATATACTGCACTGTCGTCGGCGCCCAACTCCTTGTCGTTGTCATCTGGAATCATCGGACCCCCCACCGCTGGAACCGCGCCAATTCCGGACTTCATCTTCGCTGAGGACTTTTGTACCGCCGCCGGGTAATAGCCCTTCGTGTTTTCTCTCGAGAGCTCTGTGTAGATCGGTTGGATAGTCATAGATTGTATTAGATGCAGTATTGTGATTAACGAAGCATGCAAATGCGATGGGTATTGACGTTGTGTTATGTGAAGGATAGGTTCATTAGTCTATAGATGAGATTCGCTCATAAACTCCACGTCGTCCGAATCCGACAGGAAATCACCAGGGACAAGAGGCGAAGAGAGATGGGTGCTGCTGACACTGACGTTATCTGGAAGCAGAGTGCGATCGGACCCCCCACCGCTGGAATCGCGCCAATTGCGGACTTCATCTGCGCTGAGGACCTTTGTACCGCCGGCGGGTAACAGCTCTTCGGGTTTTCTCTCGAGAGCTCGTCTGCCCGATTCCAAAAGTCCTTCCATAATCACTTTGATCCGCTGATAGACTTTGTCTTCGGCGTCATTCTTGTCGTTTGTTTCCCCGTCGTCGTCGTCATCGTCGTCATCGTCATCTTTTTCGGCCTTGACGTCACGGCCTAGAGATGACTCGACCGCTCGGTACGTTCGAGGAGGCAATATCAGTCGCGACTCGCGCAGCTTGCGTCGGAGTTCGCGTATTTCCTTGGCTTGCTTGTGTTTTTGGCTTTCGAGCGAGGCGTTTATGGCGAGAAGGGAGCGATTCGTGATTTCCAGGTCGGCAATCTAGGAACGGTC
>Ga0307516_10001179_pt1 | contig 36519 bp, 48 predicted proteins | sample 19_EM_MG_FD_203310 | JGI IMG/M metagenome (GOLD analysis project Ga0307516, IMG submission 203310) | Populus trichocarpa ectomycorrhiza microbial communities from riparian zone in the Pacific Northwest, United States - 19_EM | ecosystem: Host-associated > Plants > Roots > Unclassified | place... | reverse complement strand
AGACGTTCTGAGTGGTGGGGGTGGTGCCAGTGGGCTGGATGTCTGGCGTGTCGGGTCGAGACGGCGGTAGGAATACATAGTGGCTGGTGAGTGGGGTCTTGCATACCCCGCTGGAGTAGAGTTCTCAACCTAAACCGAATTTTTTTACACTAGTGTGGTGCCCGGCAGGGCCCTGGCGGGCCCGACAGGCTTCGGCAGTCCGTCCAAATCCTATACCAGGACGGACTAGGGCAGAGGGGACCCTGCCCGGGGCGGGACCGTCCTAAAAGACTGCCGGGCCCGGCCGGGCAGGACGGACTATTGCGAGGACTGGTGGCCCCCGCCCAGCCTCCCCCCCGCGTGGCCTCCGCGCATCTACATACAACGGTCTGCGCATAACTTAGGCCCTGTCCGGCTGCAAGCCACAGTCCTGGGGTCCCACACAAATTTAGATGTATGCAGCTAGAAACCCTGGGTTTCCGGGTGACGGGGCAGTGTCCGGCATACCGCCCATTCATGGTTTGAGAATCCTCGATATTGTCGACTGAGCTACAATGAAAAAAACTTTTTTACTAGCTACCATAACCATAAGTATGTGGGTACTTTGCTTAAACTGTTGAATATCTGGATTGCCGAACTGGGGTCTGAGAGCTAAGGCCCATAGCTTTGGTAACCTCGGGGTTTGAAAATACATGCCTCGCAACGGAACAGGGCTTTAGTAATTAGAATACTAAGTAGCAGAACAGCCATAGCACCCTAAAGCCATTCCACTCTCCTTTGTCCTGCCATTGATCGCGCGAAGTACATACATACTGTCCGTTTTCTGGCCGCTGTCCGCGCGATGGTGGCACGTTGTACGCCCTCGTTTGCCCTCCGCCCGAGCCTCTCCCGAATTCCATACTGTGGGGGCTTGCTCTGCGTGCGTGCGCGGAAAAAGACGTCCGTTCTTGGTCATAAGCTACTTTCTCTCCCTATTGATCCCCCTCAGCTCCTCGCAGGCTGGAGTCCCAGGCCTCCAATCAACTCATGAATCCTCTCCTCTTCCATCTTTCACCCACGTTATCCGGGGTAAGGGCGAGATTTGGCCGAGGAGAGTGCTAATAGATCTTGTGCTCCTTACGCATCATCTCCTTGAGTGTCAGCCACGCAGCTTGGATGCCCAGTCCCTTAGCGAGCTGCGATCCCCGGAAAGCCATCTCTTGATGGTCTTCATCCATCAATGGCATGGCTGCTAGGTTCATTGATGCTTCGCTGCCCTCCGCAATTAACACAGGACAACTTGGTTTCTTAGGATACTCAAGGTTCATAAACTAACGAGAAGCCCGACGAATGGGCTAAGCTCGCGGCAGAAGAGCCAGACGCCCATGGGATGGGATGGCTAGGGTAGGGGGGCGGCGGGTGCCGGTCGAAGCGGGGCACCATTCTGTAGCACCCAAGGAAGGCCGAAGAAGTGGAGGAGGCGAAAGTATATGCGCAATACAGACAGAGGCAATTCGAAGAGGAATGCAGCAGGGGGGTACTCCGACCGGGCGGAGGCACGCGCAATGCCGCTCCCCAGGTCTCTGACACACCTCAAGCGAGAGATCGCCAAAAAGAAGTGGGCAGAATCTCGACAGCACGGTTGCGGGTAGCTCCAAGAGGCTCGCCTCGAGGTTCTGCCAGCTGAAGACAGGTCACTGCTCCACTGTGCAGTACCTACAGGCTACAGCGGACGAAGGACCGCCCTACCGCCCTGTGCTAGTGGTGCCGGTGTCAGATGCAGACGCGGGAAGAGGAGAGTAAGGCAGAGGCCGTGGAGCTGGGTACCGGAGAGGAACTGCCATTGTTTCTCCCCACACCCTCCTTCATGGCCTCCGCAGAGGATGCGGAGTAGGGGACGGGTGCGTTTTTCTTTTATTCTTTCCTTTCGGTCACGGTTTTATTTGTCCCTGCATGTGTGATTTTCCTTGGAACAGGCCTGGCCATCGGCTCACCCGAGCGGAGGCCTGCCGTCGACGTGAACTCGGGGTGATGGAGAGAGACAACGCTCGGCATCAGCGGGGACAAATTGGTCTGCTGGGATCAAAACCGTGAAGAAAATCGGACAGCTCGGGGCCCTGTGCTAGGTTGACTTCCACGCCCCTCTACCTGTTGACAGTCAGTCAGCTCTGTTGCCAGCAAAACCACCGCTACGGTACGGCCCAGGGCGCCCCCGAGTAGGCCACGGTCCCTCCGCCCGGCCGTCCACGTGAAACAGAAGTGACCTGTCTGCCAGGTCGGTCGTGGGTTGATGTGTCTGGCTGAAATGTCGTAGCTCTTCGGGGCTCCCGCACGGTTTGGCTAGTGAATCGGTTCACTGGAAACACTATGAACGCGCGCAGCAGCACCCTGTACATAAAAGGATTTTATATCCAAGACGTGACAGAGAACAGAAGAATCTGCGAAAGCACCCGACTAGGACATACATGCAAAAGAGCGATTGGAAGATATACTCGCCAAAAAAAAAAATTGCGCAAATTCCGGGAGTAAACAAGTATGAAACGAATAGACCAACGAGAAAAGGGATCCCAAATCACCACGATACCACCGCCCCCCAATAACGATAACCCACGACCAATATCACAGCATCTCTGGACTTGAGCACTCCCCTACCGAGGACGCAGAGACCTAAAAGGTATGTCAGTACAGTCAGCGACAAGATCGCATCTAGGAAGCTGAATACACCTTATCGAGTTGCACCTGCTCTCCGCAACAGCTCCACGACCACAAGATGGCCTCCCACCGATGCCGCCTGCAGGGCTGTTCTTCCGCATCTCTGTGCTATATCTGCGTTGACGTTGGCCCCCTTCTTCAAAAGTTGATCCACTACCACAAGATGGCCCCCTTCCGATGCCGCCTGTAGGGCTGTTCTTCCCTCAAATGGTCCCGCCCCCACGTTGACATTGGCCCCGTTCTCCAGAAGCCGATCCACTACCGCGAGATGGCCTCCCTCCGATGCTGCCTGAAGGGCTGTTCTTCCGTAATACTCTACTGCCTCTGCGTTGACGTTGGCCCCCTTCTCCACAAGTCGATCCACTACCGCAAGATGGCCTCCCTCCGATGCTGCCTGTAGGGCTGTTCTTCCGGCCCGCCACGCTGCCTCAGCGTTGACGCTAGCTCCTTTCTCAAGCAGCCGATCCACTACCGGAAGATGGCCTCCCTGCGATGCTGCCTGTAGGGCTGTTCTTCCGTAATTCTCTACCGCCTCCGCGTTGACGTTGGCCCCCTTCTCCAGGAGCCGATCCACTACCAGAAGGTGGCCTCCCTCCGATGCTGCCTGTAGGGCTGTTCTTCCGGCTTGCCATGCTGCCTCGGCGTTGACGTTGGCCCCATTCTTCAGAAGCAGATCCACTACAGCAAGATGGCCTCCCTCCGATGCTGCCTGTAGGGCTGTCCTTCCTCCATCATCCTCTGCCTCTGCGTTGACGTTGGACCCGTTCGCCAGTAGATGTTGAACAATAACTTCATTGCCAGCGGTAGCGGCATATTGCAATCCCGTCATTTTCCCGTCATGAAAATTGGCCTCAGCAATTCCAAGATCCAGGAGATGTTTAACCCTTGCATTGTTTTTAGAAAGGATTGCATCGATGAAGGGCTTGTCGTACCGGGGGTCCGCGATGGGCGAAGAAATCTGACATTCCTCGTCGAAAATTTTGGACTTTCTTCTGAACCGACAAATCAGTCGTAGTAAACCAGCGATGGCCTCCGGGGAGTTTTCGATGACGCCCTTCAGCTGCTTCCGTGTTATGGCCATCGCCATTGCAACTACAAACACCGGCACGGCAACGAAGAAGTATGTAGTCCATCTCGGATAATTTGCAAGCGCGTCCACATTCATGCCGTACAAGCTCTGGCAGGGTGTCAGATAATAGGCTTCAAGCCTTCGGAGATGGGGTGGCCAACCGCGACGAATAGTAATGGCAGGAAGATGAACTAAGGGAACTTCATGATTAGCTATAATGACTGGAGCAGTACGGTAGGCAGGAGTACCGTGATCCACGATAGTCTCTTGATGCAGGAATTCTGCTCTCGGGCTTTATATGATTCGTCGATGGAGACGATGTTGGATGCCTGAACTCAGTTGTTAGATAGACCATTGCAACAAAACAACTTCAAGGAATATGTACTCTTTGAAGCAAGACGTCAATCCTCTTGACCAACCCATTCTCTAAGTGGTTACCGACACCCGCAATCCGTTCGACTGCTCTCATCAGATCACCGCCGACTTCTCGTTCCCCTTGTGGCGCCTTGCGCTCATGTCGCCGGTGCTTTCGTGGAAATCTCGCTTGCACCCACCCCAAAAGTGGGTGGGCACGTGACGGCCTATAGTTTCCGTAGGGATGTACGGGGCGGCAGGATCGGTTTGGACGATAAGGTTTGCTCTGGCTCTCCACGTCAGAAATTTCTTCTTCTTCTTTACCACTGGCCTTATCCTCGATCCCTAGACGTTGGCCCCACTTCATATCAAGGACCTTAGCGAGCTGCCGGATGCTTTGAATTTGTTCGCGCTGCGCAGTTTCTAATCGGGAGGCTACGTCGGCGATGCTGACCAAAGACCGGATGAAGTGTTGATAGTTCAACTCGCGGTCGCTCATAATTTTTTTGCTCTAATATAAATTCAGTCCTGTACATTATTCCCATTCCAGGCATCGAAGACGTACTGCTTCGGCAAGCAATTGCTTGTAGCAATCGATCAGCTTGTCCCAGTCATCGCACACACCATTCAGACAGGAGGCTAGAATCGACGCAGGCGTGGTTGCGGGTATAGATTGGTTTTCGGTAGCCTTCCAACGGTGGTTGAAGAAATATTTGCGGCCGGCTTTGTCGGTCAGGAACCAGAGGGCAAGGCGCTTGCGGCGGATAAAATTGCGGCTTCCTGTCGTCAGAATTTTGTGCTGCCACCCTGGTCGACATACTCACGTTGAATTATCGGTATACAACGATATCAGCTCGTCTGTTGAGGTGATATGCGGCAATGTGACGCCTGTCGGTGCCCGTTGTTCCGCTCGGGAGGGCACCTCTTCGTATGCGGGGATTTGTACCCAAGAAACGCGATCTTTTCGATCAGTATGTATGTTGACAGCAAAACACTTCAGGACACTTACCGCAACTGGGCGTGAGATCGCCAGGGCATTTTGTGCAGCTGCAGCGCCAGCGCGGACAACCACGACAGTTACATGAAGGAGACTTAAGACACCCAGTGCACGGTTTGCAGCAGTAGGGCTTCTCGTACGTAGCCGAGAACCCTGCACGGTTGCCTGTTTCTGGCGCGTTGACAGAGCCCGGGATCAAGGGGATCCCGGTCTGTCTCAAGGACTCCTCGAACCGAGAGTAGAGGAGAGTCAATAGATCTGCGTTTAGGTCCTGTGTGAAGCTATATAAGTAAGAATATGGACGTAGTCTCGGACCAGCACCTGTAGGAGAGACACGAACTTGAAGACCACCGATCCATCTCTCTGTGCGCTCGTCAGCGATGGAACATCCGAAGCGGCACCCGCCCTCCACCTACCGTGTCGATCTCACATAACGCCGCTTCCAGCTCTTCTCTAGTGCGGATCTCGTAGCGCTCGTTTCCTATCCATACCTCCATTGGGTACCAGGCGGCCATTTCGCGAGGCTTTGCCGGAGACTGAGAGTGTACTATAGAGAGACGGAGCGCCGGAGGATTTACTGCAGAGCGAGGACGAGTCTCCGGCGACGGTAACGGAAGGAGTTGGTAGGAGTCGTGTGATCAGTGGGAAGACTGAGATCTGTGGAGGAGGTGGCCGTGGTGGATAAAAGGAGGTGCATAAAGTAGAGAGGTTTACTCAAGGGTGTAGTTGCGCTTTTTATTTATTTTTTCACACATGCCGTGGGGATTTGCAGTCGGTTGGGTTTGAGACTGGACATACGGACAACAGGGGTTCCCATCACAATAGAATATGATATCTATGCGAGTATGAATAAACAAAAAAAAAGAATATGATCTCATCCGGACGGTGAAATTCCTTATAAAGATAGCCAACCTTCCTTAAGAAGATAGCTAACCGGCCACCATGTCAAGGGCACTGCAACTTATGCCTGCTATCTGCATCAAAAACAGCGGGCCATACTCCTCTAATATTTTTTTTATTTGGCCACCGAAAAGAAACCACATGCAGCTGTGGACAATGATGTGGTGAGGGGGGCGTTCGGCGAGGCAGAATTCCGCATACATCACGGTGGGTTCACATGTTTCCAATTCTGATGCACTGCCCCAAAGCTGCGCATATTCGGCGTCGAGATTTGTTCGCGAATTGCTATTCCCCCCAAAGCCCGGCTCCCCAAGGGATTTTGCGGAAGCGAGTTGGGGTTGGGGCTAACGCCCGAACTCTTGCGGATCATGGATGACTGGCGGGTTGGGGATGTCTTTGTTTGGAATATGTAGTAAACACGCTCTTTTAAGGCAGATGGGTAACAGCGCTGGCATAGTGAGGCCTGTGGACACTCAAAATTTTTAGTCCAGTAGAATGTGGTATATGGCGCAACATCCTCCATCCCCAACACAGAATTTGCAAAACCTCGTTTTCTGCAGTTGGGGTCCGACACCAGAAATCCCACCAGTATCACTCCAACTTACATCCCTAACAACAGCTGCAAAATCCCCTCCACTTATCCTTGATCGGAAACCCGTTGGCAGTGGTCGAATTGTATCGTCCGCGGATGACTGCGTAGCTCGCATTAGTTCTGAGGACGCGGTGCCACACGCACGGCGGAAATAATACCGAAAAGGTAGCAACTCACAATCGCCGATCTATTAGCCCCCGGCCTGCTCGGTCGCACTCTCGTTGTCCTATGGGCCAGCGCCGGGGGGGCGGCGGGGGCCGGTCGAAGCGGGGCGACGAGACAGACCTTCTTCTGGACGAAGTCGATATCTGCGCATTCGGATCTTGTTAGTTGGAGCCATTCCTGTAGACTATTGCGGATAGAAAATTGCGGTTTAGGACAGGACCTTTGTCGAGCCCACCCTCCTTCCGCTCGCTCTTCTTTCCGCCGCCGAGAGCTCCGTTGATGCCGTCCATGAAGCCGCTCTTCCCCTGCGCGTACTCGGGTTTCTTCTCGGTGCTGCCGCCGCCGGTGGGGTTCTTGGCGTAGGGCATGACGTTTGGTTTTTGGCGTGTGGGTTGTGGGTTGTAGTTTTCGGCATGATGTAAGAATTCGAATCGTGCGTTTGGTGCGGAGTGGTCCGGCGGAGGTGGTGGTGGGCACGAGTGCCGCGTACCCTCTCCTCCTTTGCTTCGGCGTCTGCTGCTAGGCTAGCCCGTTTCGGTCTGTCGCGGCGGGCGTGGGGCTGTGGGGGGGTAGGGAATTGCCTCTGTCGCACCGTGCCACTTAGGGGCGCAACGCAACGAAAGAGCATGGCCGAACACAGCGTAGCTCAGCGAACACTTCGCTATGTACGAGCGGGCGCTGCCCCACTAAAGCGAGCTGCAACTGAGCGAACGCGTGGAGCGGTAAAAACCGTGCCTGCCAATGCCAGCCATTCAGCATGATTGCAGGAGGAGGAGGGCACAGTGGAAGCTGCAATGGAAGCAGCATACGACTGGGAGCGGACGTAGTCCGTTTACCGGAACCGGGGGGTGTTGGGGAAGGGGTAGCGCAGTCCACCATGACAGCTTCGGATGGATTCGAGGAGAGGAATATTCCGCCCAGCAAGTATGTACTGGTGGCAGTCAGCAAAGCCAGCACGTGGAGAGTTGTGGGGCTGAAGCACTTTACCCTGGAATGTGACACAACATTTATGGCAGGTGCGGCATCCGGATGGCGCCTGACCTGCCGGCAACATGAAAATGCGCACAGTTTGTACAGCACCCTATGGGATGGAAGAGCCGGCAAGTGCCGAGACAACGCCCTATCCTGGGAAGACCTCAACTGGTCGTCTGGAACACGGAAGACGGAACTCGGCAAAGCCCTAAGGCCAATAATCCGACCATTGATCTTACCCTCTCGTCGAGAAGTATTCCGCTGAATTAGTCGATTAGAGACGTTGCGCAACTCGATTTTTGAAGTTGCCTGACCAAGTTGCCTGACCAAGTTGCCTGACCAAGTTGCCTGACTCTTGGCACGGGGGCTGGATCGTTAGCACGCCAGGATAGGATCAGGCAGCTCGGCCAGGAAACCTTTGCGGGAACGCCTTAAATGCCATGAATCGACTTTGCTGGCTCATCGGGCAGGTGGGGCTCTCGCCGGCCAACTGCAAGAGGGTCATGTGGCTTGCGTCCAGTCGGTCGCAATGTTCGGCGCGGAATTCTAATGGAAGGGGAACCAGACCCCACGGCGCCATCGGACGGGCCGACGGCATACGACCGTTGGTTGATCAGGAAACCCGTGCTATAGCAGACTGCTTCCGAGCAACCAATCCGGGACCACTGGCAATGCCATTGAATCAGGACTCAGACCGGCAGCCACACGGCTGGAGAACCGACAACTGAGATTCGGGCTACGGCTCCCCAGCCTGCCACAGCGTGACCAGGCTAGGGAAATTGTGGGCGCTGCACCAGGTATCGGACAACGACTGGAGTGCGCTCTAGGTTACTCTGGTGCCATGGAGGAAAAAAGAAATTCTACTAGAGCAGCCGCTGACTCTTAACGTCAACATCCTGCAGGAGAAAGTGGCTATGGCCAAGGCTGAGCCAGAGCGTCCCCGGCCCTGGGCTCACAATGTTCACGGATGAGTCACGACTTGACAATGGAGCTGCCGGATATTCGGTCGCTCAGTAGAAACGGCCAATGCTGGGTGAGGGTCAGAGCCCACTTGGGCTACAGCCAGGGAGCCTACGGCGGATGCCATCAGACGGATGGCCTCGGGGGAGCCTGGCCCCAGCCAGCCAGATGCACGCGCTCCAAGCAAGAAAGCGCACCGCAGCGCTGCGGGGGGCCCGGCTGGACATCACCATCAAGATCAGGTGGTGCCCCGCACAAGGGGGTTGCAGGGGGCAAACTCGTTGCAGAAGAACCAGACACCCGTGGGATGGGATAACGAGGGTATTTGGGCCAGGCGGAGTCGGGCACAATGCCGCTCCTCAGGTCTCTCGCACACCTCAAGAGAGAGATTTCGGAGAAGAAGTTGGCCGGACCCCCGGAAATAAGTACAGGATGCCGAGTAGACAGAAGTCCGACAACACGGCTGCAGGTAGTTCCGATAGGCTTGCCTCGAGGTTCTACCAGCTGAAGACAGGCCACTGCCTTACCGGACAGTATCTCCAGTGGACAAGGAACCGCCCCACCGCTCAGTACTGGTGGTGCAGGTACAGGGCGCAGACGCGGGGCCACCTCCTCAAGGCGTACCCCCAGCGGAAGGCCCAGCAGAAGATCCCGTGGGCAGAGGTGCGGGAAGAGAGCGGGAGGGGGAAGAGCCGGTTCAAGGTCCGGAACCTCCTTGCCCAGCCAGGCGGTACTAGACTTCCTCTCCGCCACGGATGTGGCTGGTCCCGGCTGAGGAAGACGCGGGGGAGCAAGGTGTCAGAATGGGAGCGCGGGGAGCGGGAAGAGCAGCATGGGGTGGAGGCCGAGGAGCTGGGTGCTGGGGAGAGACGATATACCACTGTTTCTGCCCACACCCTCTTTCATGGCGTCTGCGGGAGAGGAGTAGGGGATGGCCACGCTTTCCTCTGTTCCCCCCTTGGTTCCACTCCCCCAGCACTATGCTAGGACGCGCTAGACTGCTTAGGCTTAGAGCGCCGAGCCTTTTTGCAACGTCAGGTGATCAGCCACGGGGGTATCTCTGCTCGGCTTGGTGCGGCTGCCCATCATCAATGACCAAGCATCAAGCAAGCTTCCTTACAGCCGACTGCCAATACGCCTCGAACCCCCAGCAAGCGTTCACTGGCTAAGTTCAAACAACGGCCAAGGCCCCGCAAACACCCAATTGCTGTGCTCCCTCGCTGGGTTCCTCTGCCAGCGGCCTCTCCTTGCAAGCGGCAAGTGATGCAGAACAGTTCGGTTTGAGCTCAGAGTATTGTCTGGATAGAACACGGCGGGTGGGCGATGGGAATGGTGGGCAACAGAAGCCTGTGCGTGAGGAGGTACGAGTACGGTTCGGGCTCCAGTAAAAGAACCAGGTCATGAAATGGAAGAAGGTACGCTGTGAGATTATCAGACTATTACTGCAAGTTACTAATCATTGAGGTCTTCACAGAACGAGGCATTGCTGCTGCAAGCGGATCAACACATGTACCACACGCATATCAATATGGCGCAGCAACCCCACGGTGGGAGGAACTTGAGAAACAACTACGCGCTGCGTTTGAGGAGCGAAAACTGGGACGTTTTGTATAGCGAAATTGGTTCGAGCGTATCTCGATGCGGTTATTCACAGAGATTTATCCTCATTCCACTATCGTATTCCGCATAGAGTATAGATGGCTGGTTCTCTCACTCCCTTCACCGCAATGAAACTACACTTCGGTGAACACCGCCGGTCCGGTACAGCAGCGCGAGGTGATGAACTACTTTTCATCGGCTGCGCACTGCGCCGCATAAACGACCGCACTGGCCCCACCAGCCGTAGATAGGAACCCGGGGAAGTGCTAGGGTGGTACGGATGCCTCTGCGCAGTCATGTCATTTCTTTCGCACAAAATCACCGACACTGAGAGTGATTAGGATGGAGATAAGGACTTGAGTCCGGCTTTCGTTTGCATGCAGATGAGTTTTAGTCGGATTTGTAGATAGTAGATTCTACGGGTTTGAGTGCGGTGCTCGCGAAAATTCGGTCCTTGTGCACAAGCGCGATTTGATATCGCGCTAGTCTTTAAGCGCGCTTGTGTGCCTGTGGCGCTATTACCTATAACAGTGGCGCTTATAGGGAGGACCTAACGTATTATCTCATGCAAGACGCACGGTTTTTTTTGGCGGTAAGCGCCGTCTTGGCGCTGAATAAATGCGCACTAGTGCACTTATGGCTAGCGCACCTGGGATTTTCGACGTCACGGGACTCAACTTTCGGCCGAGTGAACGCGTCTCTCGATCAATAGAACCTACCACACAACAAGATAACCACCAACGTGAGTAGCATTGTGACATTCGATACAGGGCATGTTGTGGACGATATGGGAATACAAATACTGATAAGAAACCCGATGGTGCCAGGCTAGCATCCACGATCAAGGCTCCCCGCCGCCAGCGCACCGCCGCTTCCCACCATCACCTACAGCCCGTGTTCACCACCTCCGTTCTCGACTTCCCGGTACCATCTGTACCTTTCCACCAACTATCAAAGATATTCTCTGCCGTCAGCTTATTACTGTCTCGTCGCCCCGCTTCGACCGGCCCCCCGCCGCCCGTCCCGCCGAGGATGAGTCAGCTAGCAAGTCAGCTCTGCAGTTGAAGTCGCTGAAGCTACACGATGGATTCCACGCCCCGCAGCGACGTCATCCCGAGCAAAGGGATCGCCCACTGTTGAATTCAAGCTGGGAGTCCTTGCATGGGTTCAATAATCAATTGCGAGGTTGACTGCTCAGACATACGAGTTGCAGTTCTCACAAATCACTGACACAGAGGAATGTGGCGAGGGTGATGGTGTTGAGTATGACTTTCGTTGGCAGGATGAAGATCTTTAGTGGCATGTTCCTCTGGCCACCTCTTTGGTACATAGATGATAAGAAATTCAAAAAATTGAAATTAGCGCGATTTTGATATTGCGCTAGTCCCGAAGCGCGCTGGTGCACGTTAGTGCTCGCTTACCGCCAAAAAAAACCATGCATCTATATCTAGATCATGGCACAGTCGGTTTCCTGTCCGCTGTCCGCGCGGTGGCAGCACCCTGCAAGTTCCCCATTGCCCTCCGCCCAGGCCAGTCCCCAGAATATGCGATGCGCACCAAGGAAATAACAAAGGAAAAGAACCAAAGGTAGGAAACCAGAGAGCGCCGCCCTCCTACTCCCCCCCTGCGGACACCATGAAGTCAGGCGTAGGGAGGAATAGCGGGAGTTCCCCGACGCCCAGCTCCTCCGCCTCTGCCCCCTGCTCCTCCTCCCACTCCCGCAGCTCCTGCTCTGACAGCTCGCTCACCGTGTCTTCCGCAGCCGGCACTCGCCTCCCCACATCCGTAGAAGTAAGGAAGTCCAGTACCGCCCGACTGCACCTCTCATCTGCCAGGAGGTCTCGGATCCTCCACCGGTCCTTCCACCTCCCAGTCTCCTTCCGCACCTCCACCCACAGAATCTTCTGCTGGGCCTTCCACTCCAGACACACCTCGAAGAGGTGCTCCCGGGCCTGACTCCGATACCGGCACCACCAGCACTGCGGGGTGCCCGGTTCTTCGTCCAGCGGAGGCACTGTCCGGACAGGCAGCGCCCTGTCTTGATCTGGTAGAACCTTGAGGCAAGCCTCTTGGTGCTCCCCGCAACCATGCCATCGGGCTTCTGGCTTTCCGGTATCCGGTATCTCGTCTTGGAGGTCCGGCCCCCAGCCCATTGCCGCGCCTCCACGCACTTCTCCTACGCGATCTCCCCGCTTGAGGTGTGCAAGAGATCTTGGGAGAGACATTGCGCGCGCCTCGCCCCGATCCAGAAAGCGCAGCCATTCTGCCCCACGGGCGTCTGGCTCCTCTGCCGCAAGCTTGGCCCATTCGTCGGCCTTTTCATTGCCGGCAACTCCCTTGTGGGCTGAGCACCACCGAATCTCGATGATGATGCCTGGCCTCGCCCTCCGCAGTGTGGCGATGTGTTATCTTGCCGGAGCGCATATTGCTGCGAGGGCCGGGCTCCTCCAAAGCCATTCGTCTTATGGCTGCTTGGGCATCCGTAAAAATCGTGACCTGCTCCGGCGTTGTCTGTCTTCTCTGCACCATAGGCCTCCTGGTTACAGCCCATGTGGGTTTTGATGCCCACCCAGGCCTGACCCTTCTTCCATACCACCGAGCACCCTGCCGCACTGCTGTCGAGGCGTGACCCGTCGGTGAACATGGTGACTCGTGAGTCCCGGTCGATCCTTCTCCGCCCCAGCCTTCGCCTCGTCCTCCTCCTCTTGTAGCAGCTCTACGTTGAGGGTTTCCGGCTCCTCTAGCAGAACGGAGAGCCAGATCGGAAATCGCCATTGAAATCCGATGGTGCCCTATCCCCGCTTCGACCGGCCCCCACCACCCCCCCCGCGGCCGCGCCCCAGAAAACGAGAAGGCTGACCAGTGGGCCAAGATGGCAGCGGATGAACCCGGCTCGCATGGAGTGGAATGGATGCAATACGGAGGCCGGTACGGTAGACTGGAACTGCGGGGGGGGGGGGAGGCCGGCCGAAGTGGGGCGACGCGACGATAACAGATCTCGGCGGGGAGATGGCGGGAAGCCAATGAGTGGGCGGATTCTCGGGTCTCTCGGAAGAAATACCAGCACTGCCGGCAGGGAAAGGCGTACCGGAGACCGGATCCATCTCTGGCGAATATCAGCAAACGGCTGGCGGCGAGATTCTACCAGTCAAAGACAGGCCATCGCCTCACCTCAAGCGGGCGACGAACATGCCCACAGCCAAGTGCTGGTGGTGACCGTACCGGAACCAGACCCGGGAGCACCTCTTCAAGCGCTGCCCCCACTGGAAGGAGGAAGAATCGGTTCAGAACCCGAGACCTCTTCGCAGATGAGCGGCGCAGCCAGGCGATCCTAGACTCCTCCTATCTACCACAGACGTGGGACGAAGGGTGGGGCTGGAGAGGGCTGCGGAAGAGGTCCAGAGCGAGGAGCCCGCGTCGGAGCTCTGGGAGCGGGAGGCGAGAAAAGAGGAGAAGAGGTTGGACGTGGACGAGCAGGGAGAAGTAAGCAGGACGGAGGGCAGGGGAGCTACAGCGAGCCACCTGCAGGCTGATCGAGGTCGGGGTGGACAGTGGCCAGGTCGGGTGGTTGGTACACCGCCATAGTCTACAGGCTGAGTGCGGGTAGGGTTAAACAGAACCAAACCCAAAAAAGAAATCAGCACAGCCCAAGGCCCTATGGGATGTAAGCGGGCGCCACATGCCGTTGGCTTGAAACCCGCAGGCGCCTGGGATGTGGCGGAAATCTATTCGTCGTGTTTCCGACACTCCGGGAGCCGCGCTAGGGGCGGATGGGCGAGGACGGATCGTGTAGCAGTGCAAGAGTGCAGTCGGCGACGGAACAAACAACGGGATGCGGTGGGGAGCCTTTTTTGTCATTATTATTACCCATTTATTCATAAGCCGCGCGATAAATGTGGAGGGGGAGACGTACGCGGATGCGACAGTGTCGACGTGGGGGCGACGGTGAAGCCCCCTCGCCGCTCCACACAACACAACAAAAACAGCCGGGTCCTTTCAACTTCTCCACGGACGGACAAGAGTTTCGCGGTTGCGGAAGACAATCAGCAGTGCATCTCCGTCCGTGTACAGGCCCATGCACCGCGGCCCAGTCACTTCTCGGACAACCGACCAACCGCTGTGCAATTGGTGCGGCCCAGCTGGACAGCTAGCGTTTGAACGCGAATTCTGCAGCGGGGTGCCGGTTTCCGAGGGGGATCGTCGACGCAGCAGCGGGAGGCTGCCGTGCTCCTGTCCCCGGTTCCAGGGAGCAGCTGTACTGTTTCGTCGCGATCGCAGGAGCCCGAGCGGGTAAATCTATATATGCATGCACTATACGAGGCTCAGTTAGTACTTTCCGCGTTCTTCTCGAGCGAGCGAGGGCTTGCCATGCACGCATCCATCCTTGCTCTCCCTCGGCGAAGGCCCTCAGCCGCGCCCAGCCGGACCGACAAGCGACAACCCCCTCCTCCCCTCTCCCCGCTCCCTCGAACAGAACTGGTCCGCGCGGCAGGAGCACCAGCACTCCCGCAAGACTGCGGCCCGTACGTGACTCGGCCCGAAGACCGATCGGCCGTTTGGCGCTTTCCGTCCGCAGAGCGCCGCTCGGCTCCAGCGCAGGACGGCGGCGACGGGGTGGTTGGCCGCCGTTGCTGGAGGTGGAGAAGTGAGACGGCACGCATGCAGTGGCGGTCGGTACGCGGCCGCGCTCTTGACGGAGGGAGTGACGTGCCGTGACTCGGTACGGCAAGGCGTCGCCTGGGCACTACGGGATTGATGGGCACGAGCGCACGGCGCCTCGACCGGATGGCACGGAGGAGACGAAACGGAAGACATGCGTCCTGTTTTCGGCACTATGTAGGTACGTACATGCGCAACGCTCCGCCCCCTCCCGTCCAAAGAAATCCCCCCAAGCGCTCCCCGTCACGCGTAGTGCGGACACGTCGTGGCGTGGGCCGTGTTGCCGATGGCGCGGATCTCGGCGTACGCGGCGAGACACAGGAAGCAGAACTCGTGCGAGCACTTGGAGCAGGTCATGTGCTCGCAGCCGCTGATCTTGTGGATGTCGAAGCGGCATTTGGGACACGGCTTGGACGTTGAGCGGACGAGGGCCTCGCTCAGGGGCGCGTCCTGCAGCAGGCCGAGGCGCGCGCGCGCGGCGTCGACGTCGGCACACGAGCGGCCGGCGTGGTAGGGCTCGTCGCGGTGGTTGAAGCAGACGAACCTGGCGCATTCGGTGCAGCGCATCCACGGGCGCTCGGCGCCGCCGTCGTGGAGCTGCAGGGCGCCGCAGCTCGGCGTCGGGCAAATGATCCAGTCCGGGTGGTCGCGTAGGAAGCGGCGCTTGCGACGCAGCGTGTATCGGCGCAGCTGGTGGGTGGTGGCGAAGCGCTGCACGTCGGCGGCGGACAGAGGCTTGCGGCAGTCCGGGCAGCACGGGTCGATCCACGCAGTGCCGTCGAGCGCGTGCGCGAGCATCGCGCGCAGGCACGCGTGGCACAGCGTCGGCGCGTGGCGGCAGTCGTCCGTCAGCCGTGGCGCGAAGCCGCTCTCGGGGGCCGTCTCGAGACACGTGCAGCACTTGGTCGCGGCTGGCGCGGCCGGAAACAGCGAGCCCAGCGCCGGCAGCGGGATGTCGCGCGCGGCGCCGTGCTCGTTCGCGCGGAAGAGCACGCGGATGTCGGCGTAGCCCAGCTCGCGCCCGCACAGCTCGCCGGGACACCGCACCCACGTACCCGACACCGTGCCCGCGATGCGCGCCTGGATGCACGACAGACACACGAAGCACTTCTCGTGCACGCGGCGCGACAGCCGCGACAGGCCCGGCGTCTCGTGGAAGTAGATGGGCGCGAAGTCGCCGCAGCCGCCGCAGAGCTTGGGCGAGGCCGCGGGCGCCGGACCCGCCGCTTTGGCCGGCGCTGGTGCGCGGTCCCGCAGGTGTCCGCTCGGAAAGAACATGGTCCGGAGTTGTCGGAGGGGATGAGGGTTGGGAGAGGCTGCGAGCCAGCAGGCGGAAGAAACCGACAGCACTCGCGCCGCGAGCTGGCTGCGAGCGCAGATAATAAGCAGCCGGCCCACCGCGCGGGGTGGGATGCGGAGCGGGGCACCACACACACCACCTGTCCGCAGCCGGCCGCTGCGTCGAATCGAATCGCCGTTTCGTTTCTTTTTCTTCCCTCGCACGAATGCCGGCTGCATCAAGGCTGTGCTGCGTTGGCTGTTTCTTGACCAACGGCTAGCCGTGCGCAGACAGACAGGGTGTGCAGTTGCATCGGGCACCGCATCCACTCGGCTCGCTCCGGACTGCACTGGCCAGTGTGCATGTACCCCGCATCACTTCCGCAAGCAGGAGGAATCTGCACAACGCTGCAGTGGCCACGACCGCCCTCCTCTCTCCGCAGCGGACAGGCCGCGGAGTGGCTGTCCGCTGGGCGACGGCGAGTTCCGTCCCGGGTTCTGATTGGAATGGCCGCTATCGCGATGATCGTCGGTGCATCGCTCGTCCGAAAAACAAAACCGATCAAGCTCGATGCGGATGCAGGCGGAACAGAGCTGCGGAGAAGCCTGTCCGAGTCGCGACTCGTGGGGGCGAGTGGTGGATCCAGCGCGAGGCGTCGTTAGTGTGGGCGCGTGATATGTATGTAGTTACCACACAATTACCTAGTTACTTAGTTAGTAGATACTCGGCGGTATTGGAAAATGTTGTCCGGCAGGAGGAGATAAGTATGTAGTTACCACATAACTACCTACCTAGTTACTTAGTACTCGGCGGAATTGGAAATGTTGTCTGGCAGGAGATAGCAGTACGTAGCAGCGTCGGAAGCGCGAGGAAAGCAGACAGAAAGGGAAAAAAAAACTGCCACAGTCTTTGGAGTAACTACATAGCTAATACGTCCACTTTGCGAGTTCAAGCACGACCCATGAGGCACGGCGCTGCCTACGCATCGCCATCACAAGCGTGGGGACCGGTAGTGCCGACACGCCCGCTTGTGGGCGTGATTCCCGACATCGTAGATGCCCCTGGCGCCGTGGTAGGGCACCGCGCAACAGTAGCAAAACGAAGTTTTGCAGCGGCAGCAAACTATGTGGTCACACCCTTCACTCTTGAAGACGGCGGCGGTGCAGCCGGGACAGTGCTTGGCCATAGCGCCGATGTGGGCTTCGGAGGCCTTGTCGTCTTGCTGGTGCTGGTGCTGCAGGACGTCGTACTGGGTGCAGGTGACGTCTGCGTGCCAGAGCCGCGAATGCGTGTAGCACTGCTTCGTGCCGCACTGCACACAGGTGATGATGGGGGCGTCGTCGCCACTGGCGTGCAGCTGGCCCGCGCCGCACTTCGCGTTGATGCAGTCGCGGTACTCCTGCGTCGACCGCAGGTACCGCAGCGCCATCCGTTGCTCGAGCAGCTGCGCCTGCTCCTGCCAGCCCAGCAGTTGCACATCGGTCGAGCGGAGCTCGCTGCCGCAGTCCGGACACGTCGGGAACACCCACTCCTTGGCCGCGAACGCCGCTTTCAGCAACCTCCTTGCGCACAGCAGGCAGCACGAGCACGGGTGCTCGCAATCCGGCGTCAGCGGTTGCTCCGGGAAGAGGGATCGGCGCATAAGCCCCAGACAGACAACGCATGTGTAGTCTGCGTGGACTGGCGCGGCTGGCTTCTCGGGCTGGCTGGTGCTAGCAGCGGCTGCGGTGGGGACGGCGGCTGCGGCGGCACTGGTGGCGGTGGTGGTGGCGGCACGTCGCCACATTTTGACCAATATATCGAATATTAGTCTGTCAATATCAGCTTGGTACTCGGATCGGATCGGAGAAGGCGGTAAAAGATCACCAGCGCTTGATGTGGGCGTCGTGTCGGCAGGTGGATGCGTCAAACGTGGGTGAAGGTGCACAGGAGGAACGTCGAAAGCAAGCACTTTATATGTATGTACGCAGCTGGCGGTAGAGCTCAGCCAGCCAACGGGAAGGAGAACAGTGTGCACTCGAAGCGCATGGCGCCGGAGGGTATGTGCCAGCTGGTTGTGGAGTCGTGTCGTGCTGTGTCGCTTGCAGTAGGTTTTGGCGCGGGCACTGTTTCTCCAAGTCGAACCTGTCCGACCCATGGAAGCAGCAGAGTCTGTGGGCGGCTGCTGGAACGTGCTCTCCCAAAAGGCGGTTTTGTGTATGTCTGCGGCTGCGTTGAAGTGCGTGCGGGGACAGCGCTGCCGACAGAGCGAGATGGCGTCGTCGTCACCGCCCACTACCAGCGCACACACCACGGGGGGGGGCTCCGCAACGGCGACATACCGCGACGACATCCACGGTTCTGCAGTGTTCGAGTTGCGGATGGTCCAAATCCAGCAGCGGCAGCCACAAACCCGGTGAAGTGAGCAGTCGGACCTCCAAATACCTGGAAGCTTCTCACCAGGTGCGAACGGACCTTCAGCGGATGGTCGAAGAAGCGGCCGGACCGGGAACGCCTCGACCTCCGTGGACGCGTCCAGTGGGGTAGAGGAGGGTAAACGGCTGGTTGCGGAGCTTTCACCGCCGACCTGCGGAATATATAGTCGACTCCAGCATGCGCAGACACCAACAACGGTCCGGCTTCTCAACCCCAAGCCCGGCGGAAGAGCGCGCTTCCACCAATGCACGGTCGATCGCCGGGAAGCGCTCGCAGTCTTCAACGGTTCTCCAACCCGCGGGCCGCGCACGCGACTGCTCTTGCGCCTCGTCACAGGCACACACTGACTCGCACGGCACGGGGTTAGCCACATCTCTCATTCGGGATTACGGACGCGGGGAATGCGAAGCCCTGGGTCTGTCGCTGCTGAGGATGGGCGAGGCGATGTGTATACATACAAGTGCGTTGCTGCCATGACCGTCGTGCCAGAACAGGTACAGGTACTTATAACTAGAAGCGAGAAACAGGTAACTAACTAGAAGCGAGACGCGCTGCAAAATTCTATTACCCCCCGTGCCAAATCTCCCTCTAAAACGTCGCAACGGAGGAAAAAGAGAAATACCAAGAAGATAGAGAAATAGAGAAGCAGATGGAGAAATAGAGAAGTAGATGGAGAAATAAAAGATAGAGATACAATCGTGACGGCAATTTTTTTCTGCCGCGCAGATCTGATGTCCAGTGCGTCGAGGCGCGCACACGTCCACCAGATAATATCTACTTCTCCCTTTGTTCATTGCACCAACTCATCCCTAGGGTCTGTTCGGGGGCCCTCGGTTTGGTGCCAGAGGTTCAATGAGAACCGGCCCCGACCCGAACCGGTTGCAGGGGCGGGCATGTGGCCACGGCAGCAGAACCACCGATGACCTTGGTCCTCAGGATGTCAAAGGGGTTGCTGTTCGATGTGCGGGGGGTCAGCAGGACAATAACTACCAGTCTTCCGGAAAGCACACTCTCAATGTTGGCTTCTGCACACGCTCGTGCCCAGGCCTTCTTACAGAAGGTGAGAAACTGTCGATGACTGTTACCGACATCGGCCGCCAGAAAGTAGTCTTCAACCACTTTGCTGTGCTCCTTCTGCATGCGCGAAAAGACCGACATCCTGCGACTGAACAAGGTGCGCGGAGTGCGTATTTGTAGGGAGACTGGAGACGCAGAACTGGCAGAACTTTACGTGGGCGTGAGATATCCAAGGGGTATCAGAGTTGCTTTTTGCCTGGTTGTATGAACTGCCTGCTCATTGGATCGTAGCGGAAGAGGACTGTGTATCGCGCGATCGATGACAAAGCAAAAAAAAAAAAGTGCCCGGACGAGTATTCCTTCAAGCGGAGACGTCCCGAATGGAAGAGAGCGAACCAGGGAAGGATACCATGTAGAAAGTGCCGACCAACTACTGCCAGCGAATCTTCACACCGATAACTGCATGCAAGAAAGCGTAACATGTAGATGATCAGGTAAACATACATAGAGCCTCATCGGACTTCCTCCACAGAGGCCGGCTCCCGCCCACCTGATACATTTCGGACATCCCGCAAGAGAAAACTCTGCCCCGTAGTCTCGCCCCCGGGCATCGCCCGCCGGACGCGGGCATAGCCGGGTGCAGGTTTTGCGCCTCCACGCAACAGCGCTCGCAGCACGGGTGGATAGCCCTGCTGTAATAGTGAGTGCGGAATGCAATACATATGAAGTGGTGCCTGCATACGAATGGAGCGAAAAGACGCGTCATAACCCCCATAGCTCGCGCCAAGCGTTCTGCCCGTCATGAACACAGAAAAAGCAGTAAACCTTGGTAGAAACGAAAGAGAGAAATGCACCCTTTCCATGCACAATACCTGTGATGGGCCCAGATACGTAAAACCAAGCCCAAGTTCGATGGGATCGCCCACAAAACAATTGATGAGTGACGACCACTGACGTCAAAAGCCATGGCTAGGGTTCTCTAGCCGACTTCTAGATATGTACATACATAGGCGGAAAATATTGCAGCCATCGGCGGTTCCCTGTGGCGATCTGCCAAGATATCTTGTTTTCGATCCACACTTGTGACATCACCGCTATTGCCCATTGCCATAAAAACCACGCATCTCCGTTGGACCGCTCCGCGCCGAACGTTCGATTCGAACACCCACATCATACCGACGATTCCAACAACCCACAACCCACATATCAAAACCCAAACGCAATGGACTACGTCACGAACCTCACTGGCGGCGGCAACGCCGAGAAGAAGCCAGAGACCACGCAGGCGAAGAGCGGAGGCTTCATGGACAGCATCAACGGAGCTCTCGGCGGCGGCAAGAAGAGCGAACAGAAGGAGGATGTCCTCGACAAAGGTCCGTCCTGAACCGCAGTTTTCCATTTGCAACATGCAGGAACGGCTCCAACTGACGAGAACCGAATGCGCAGGTATCGACTTCGTCCAGGAGAAGTTTCTCGGTGCTGGCCCACAGGACAACGAGAGTGCGATCGAACAGGCCAAGGACGAACACATCAGCGATTGTGAGTTGCTTCCTTTTCGATATTGCCTCCGCCGAGGGTGTGGCGCCGCGTCCTTAGAACTAATGCGAGCTACGCAGTCATCCGCGGTCAATACAAGTCGGCCACCGGCAGCGAGATTCCAATCAAGGATAAATAGGTAGCGGAGCTGGGCTTTGGCAAGAATATAGCAGTCTCGGAATAAATATCGACGTGATTTCCGCTGGGCTTTGGCAAGAACAGCAGTCTCAGAATAAATATCGACGTGACTTCCGCCTGGCTTTGGCGCAGTGCATCGATTGGAAACATGCGAACCTATCATGATGTTTGCGCTTCGCTGAACTCCCCTCTCGGACTGCATCATAGGTCCACAGCTGTAGGACCTTTTCGGTGGCGAATAAAAGGAGGGAAGAGACAGCATTTCATACCCGTAGCCGCGCTTAGCCGATGCCTCAGTAGGCTACGGCGTACAGACGGCAGTCAAACGAGTTTCCGATATCTTAAAAGCATATAGCGGACGCAAAGCCTTTCTTTCCCGTGTTGGCACAACAAACTGGCCAGCTGGGTCACGTCGTTGCCATCTCCATGCAAAACGTGTCTCACTTCAGCCCGGTCTTGGTTCCAACCCCCAGCTACAACCCCTGTGACACTCTACACCTTTGGGTGGATTTCGCCACTCTCCCCTCTTTAATCTCCCACCGCTGTCTCCACGAATATTAGCCTTCACCCTGTTCTCACAATCCCTATCAACTTAAACCCGCTTCCGTTATCGTCGCTGAAGACTCGTCCTCGCTCCGCAGGAACTCCTTTCAACGGTTCCGTCACACTACGGCAAAGAATCTCTCGAAATGCCCACCCGGTACCCAATGGAGGTGTGGATAGGAAACGAGTGCTACCAGATCCGTACAAAAGCAGAGCTGGAAGTGGCGCTATGTGAGATCGACACGGTAGGGGGAGAGCGGGTGCCGCTTCGCATATTCCATCGCTGACGAGCAGGCAGAGAGATGGAGCGGTGGTCTTCAAGTTCGTATCTTCCCGACAGGTGCTGGTTCTGTGTCCATATTTACTCGATATAGCTTCACACAGGACTTAGAGGCAGATATACTACTTCCCCTCTTCTCCCGATTCGGGGTGTCCCTAGGGCTGGTCAGGCTACCTTTGATTCCAGGCTCTTTGAATGCGCCAGAAACAGGCGATCTTGCAAATTTTTCGGCTATGTACGAGAGCCCCAGCTGCTGCAAACCGTGCTCTGGGTGTCTTAGGTGTCCCTCATATAACTGTGATGATTGCCCGCCCGGGGGCTGCAGCTGCAACAATGCCCGGGCGATCTCGCGCCCCGTTGCGGTACGCGCCCTGAACTGTTTGCTGTCGACATTACTGATCGAAAAGATCGTGTTTCTTGGGTACAAATTCCTGCGTACGAGGAGGTGCCTTCCCAGGCGGGACAACAGGCACCTCCAGGCGTCACATTGGCGCATATCACCTCCACAGATAATCTGATATCGTTGTATACCGATAATTCAACGTGAGTTTGTGGACCAGTGTAGCAAGCACAAAATCCTGACATGAAGCCGCAATTTTATCCGCCGCAAGCGCCTTGCCTTCTGGTTCCTGACCGACAAAGCCGGCCGCAAGTATTTCTTCAACTACCGTTGGAAGGCTAGCGAAAACTAAGCCATACACGCAACCACGCATGCATCGATTCTAGCTTCCTGTCTCAATGGTGTGTGCGATGACTGGGACAAATTGATCGATTGCTACAAGCAATTGCTGACCGAAGCAGTACGTCTTTGATGCCTGGAATGACTACATAGTGTACGAAACTCAAGTTGGTGATAGAGCAAAAAAATTATGAGCGATCGCGAGTTGAACTATCAACATTTCATTCGGTTGTTGGTCAGCATCGCCGACGTAGCCTCTAGACTGGAAACTGCGCAGCGCGAACAAATTCAAAGCACCAGGCAGCTCGCTAAGGACTTTGATATGAAGCGGGATCAACGCCTGGGAATCGAGGACGAGGCCTTAGAGCGGGGAGAAGAAGAAATTTCTGACGTGGAGAGCCAGCGCAAGCCTTATCGTCCAAACTGATCCCGCCGCGCCGAATACCCCTACGGAAACTATCATAGGCTGCCGCACGCCAACCCGCTTTTGGGGTGGCTACCAGCGAGAGTTCCACGGAAGCACCGCCGACATGAGCGCAAGGCGCCACAAGCAGAACGAGAAGGAGGCGGCGGTGATCTGATTCGAGCGATGGAACGGCTTGTGGGTGTCAGCAACACCTTCATCAGCAAAAAATCGAAAACTGCTCCCGGTGCTCCCGTAGCTCCCGTAAGGATTTGGAAAAAAAAAAGTTGTTTATTTTTAGCGAAATGTTAGTTCAAATTTATGTCTCACATGTAAAAAAAAAAAAAAAAACAATATACTTCAACTTTCCGTTTTTTTGCTGATGTTAGAAAACGGGGTGGTCAAGAGAATCGACGTCTTGCTTCAACGAGTACATATTCCATGATGTTGTTCTGTTGCAATGGTTCATCTAACAATCTGAACTTAGGCATCCAACATCGTCTCCATCGACGAGGTATATAAAGCCCGAGAGCAGAATTCCAGCATCAAGAGGCTGTCATGGATCACCGTACTCCTACCTACCGTACTGTTCCAGTCAATATAGCTAACCATGAAGCTCTCTTAGTTCATTTTCCTGCTTTTACTATTCGTCGCGGTAAGCCATCCTCTTCCGAAGACTTAAGGAGTAGCAATTATCTGACACCCTAATAGAGCTTGTACGGCATGAATGTGGACGTGCTTGCGAATAACCCCAGATGGACCACCTATTTCTTCATTGCTGTGCCAGTGTTTGCAGTCGTGATGACGGTGGTCATACCACTGAAGCGCCTGAAAAATGCCACCGAAAACCCACCGGGGGTCATGGCTGGCATACTGAAACTGATTCGTCGGCTCAGACGCAAGTCTAAAATTTCTGACGAGGAATGTCAGTTTTCTTCGTCTATTGCGGATCCCCGGTACAACAAGCCCTTCATTGATGCAATCCTCCCAGGAAACAATGCAATGGTCAAACATCTCCTGAGTCTTGGAATCGTTGATGTCAATTTTCATGACGGGAAAATGACAGGATCGCAATATGCAGCTACCGCTGGCAATAAAGCTCTTGTCCAAAATCTACTGGAGAACGAGGCCAACGCCGACGCAGGGGCAGGACGAGTTGACGGAACAACAGCCTTACAGGTAGCATCGGCGAGAGGCCACCTTGCAATAGTGGATCAGCTTCTAGAGAAGGGGGCCAGCGTCAACGCAGAGGCAGGAGATGGGTGCGGAACAACAGCCCTACAATCAGCATTGGAGGGAGGCCATCTTGCGGTAGTGGATCGGCTTCTGGAAGAGAGGGCCAACGTCAACGCAGCGGCAGGAGGCGATCACGGGAGAACAGCTCTACAGGCAGCTTCGGAGGGAGGCCATCTTGCGGTAGTGGATCGGCTTCTAGAAAAGAGTGCCAACGTCAATGCAGAGGCAGCAGAGTGTCACGGAAGAACAGCCCTTCTCCGCTCGGACGAGCAGATATGGCCAGGGCGCCAACACGGTTCATCACTCGGCCGCTCACAAAAAGGAGGAAAGGTCCATGTCCAGTCCCGCGCCCAGAACGAAGAAGAGATTCAGAGCCAGGACTCGGACCGAGGGGGGCGAAGTGGAGGACTCCGAGCGGGGGGATGAGGAGCGGGGGGATGAGGAGATGGAGGACGGAGACGGGCTGGGAGAGGAAGAGGAGTTGGAAGGCGGGGGCGCTGTTCTTTCTTTCCGCTTTCTTACTTTCCTCGCCGTCTGTGTTTTCTCACTTTTGTCTTTCCTTCTGCCTACGAAGTGGGGATAGGCCAGGTGGGGGTAGAGGGGAGTTACTGCTGGCCGCCTGCGGATTGTTCGAGGTCGGGGCTGACGGGAACAGGAACGGACTGTACATGATATCGCCATGATCCGATAGGGTCGCGTGCGACTAACGAATCATCATCATCATCGCCCCGCGCCCGGACGCTCTTCGTGGTAAGTGGTGGGGTGGGGGTGGCAATAGCCCGGCTGCGCGGTGAAAGATGAGGGAAGGGAGGTGGACATCGTGAGCCTCACGGGGAAGAATAATGGCCAACTGGGTTTCTGGTCGAGCATTCCTTCCAATCAGCAAGAAGAGACATACTGGGTGGAAGACAAGTGAATCAGGGAAGGATACTATGTAGACAGTGCAGACTAACACTGCCAGTGAATAGTCATCCACACCGATCGCTTCAAAAAAGCGTGGCATGTAGATATTAGGTAAGCAGGTACGTATCACCTCAATGCATTGCTGAAGTCGACTCCTTCCTCCACAGACGCCAACTTCCGCCCACATCCTAGCTACTCCCTCCGCCGTATCGAGAATCCACAAGTGTTTGCTTCCGCTCTGGCTGTGCACAGAACCGTGCACCGCGCATTTGGGACATTCCGCGCGAGAAAAACTCTGCCCCACGGTCCCGTCACTGGGCATCGCCGGACGCAGGCTTTGCGTATTCAAATTACAGCATCCGCAGTGCGGGTGGATAGCCTGCTGGAGTGGCGAGTGCGGAATGCGGAACCCGGTGGTTCGACGCAAACACGCAGGCCAACTAGATATCCTGCGTCTTCGTTGAGGACGGCTCCATTCCGTATTTAGATATCTCGAGAATGAACGTCAATGCGGGGTCTGACGCGGTAGATATTATTTTTATTTTTGTTTTTACGCCGCTTGGCAGCGCAGGGAACATTCCACATCCCGGTATGTACTAGTACATAGCTATGTGAAGTACATATGCGGCTCGACGGGCGGCAAGCACATTCCTTCGTTCATATGGTGTTCGGCTGTTATCGAAATATCCTGAGTACATGCGCCCTTCATTTTTTTAAAGGCGCCGCTGATACAACTGCAAGATTTCCTTCGTTCCGTGAGTTCTTTTCCACTCCAAACTAGCTGTGCGGATCGTGGCATGTGGCAGCATAATGGCCCGGTTGACCACTGGCGGGCAGCGGGGAGGCGCCTTGTTGGGTATATCACCATCCCATCGTCCGCATCCAGAGACACCGCGGGGAGTAAGGCATGCCGGAGCTTTGACGGGTGAATGTACCGTCCAGCGCAACAAATAGCACGGAGTGGTTGAGCTCATTAATGCTACTGGGTGGCCGCATGGAGATCCGTTAGAACTGAGGCATCCGAATTCACTAGCAGAAAGGGCGACAGTTGGATCTACATACCTTGAACACGACAGCAACGAGGAGACACCAGCTGAAACTGCTTTCGTTGCACCCGGACATCATTTCCGTGCGCCATGAGCAGTGCTTTGTGCGCGGCTTGGTAACTGATCCCGAAGCGGTGATTGTGTTGGACTGCCCGCACGACATCGGCTGGTATGGCCCCGTAGCAGCTCAGCGGTCTTCAAGTCGAAGTCTTTCGGAAAGGACTGCTTACCGGCCAGTGCTTTGATCAGCTTCCTCAATGCAGGCTGTGGGTGCTACTTCCACCACAGTGGTCTCACACTTGGTTGCTTTCGTCCGCCGTGCACCGACCCTAAAGCCGTTGCTGCAGACTCCGTTTCGGCGTTCCCTGTCCGCTGTCCGCGCACGGCGGCTCTACGCCCTCCGCCAAAGAGAATGGAGTTTGCGCACCTAGTTTGTGTTGTGTGTCAGAGTCATACGCATGCACCTCGTGCTGTTCCGCCCCAGTGGGCCGTTCGATGTTGATCTTTTTGCCTGCGGAGTCTCCAGTTAGTTGCGGGGCACAGTGCCCAAGAATGCGCCCATGGGCGAGGAAGCCAATGAAATGTGAATGGAATGGATGTTGACTGTATCTAGCTGCGGATACGCGCCCGAGTGGAGGCTGCGACGCGGGGTGTTTCGTCGAGTGCTGCGGAGAATGGCCGTGTGTTCAAGATCACCGCTTAACTATACCGCCCTTTCTTCTACGACTCTGCTGCAGCGTGTTAGCCTATTGGTCGCTCTTGCCGTTCATTTGAGATGTGGTCAGGTATGTAGGTATGCAGAGTGCAATCCATGTACAACATGCGTGCAGAGTAACGCGAGATGTTGTCGTTCGACCGGCGAGCCTCAAACGGTCAATCAGGACTCTGCAGCCCGCACTTTGTGGAGCTGTACACTACCCCGCACCCCTCCTTGCGAAACCCCGCTCTTATCGCTCACTGGAAACCCCCCAAACACGCTCGCTGTCCGAATTGAACAACTGCCTTCAAGATTGCCGTCTGTCTCGTCCTCAATCTCGTCTTCATCGTATCGTCTTCACCGTATCGTCACCGTATCGTCTCCAGCGTATCGTTTCCACCGTATCGTCCCCACCGTATCGTCTTCGCCGTATCGCCTTTTGGCTTCCTGCTCCGTCCCACCTCGTCCCCCCCCGACGATACATCTACTCTACTACCTCTCATTCTCCGGACGTCCTATACACACTTTTGCGTCGTGAGGGATGGCCGCTCCCCCCGATCACAAGCGGAAGAGCAGACTCGATGGCTATTTCCAGGATGTCCTAGCTGGCAGGAAGGTGGTGATGTCCAGCACTGATGGCAACCGTTTTTTGGAAGCCGTCAGAGTACAAGACCCAGCAACTTGCATTGCGAAGCTCCAAAGTACCGGTCTTGCGATTATCCAAAACTGCATGCGCTTCAACACCGACACAAAATTCCTGAACAAAGATGCTGCGTGGACCTTCAAGTATCTGCAAGAACCATGTCTCCTGACTATCTGTGGTGGCGAGCTTCTTCATAACATCCTCTTGAAGATAGTTGACCCGCCCATCTTGTGGGATAGCTTCGTGCGAGCGTTCAGGGAGGACAAACTCGAGCCACAGGCGCAGCAAGCTTTTGCGTGGCTACTTCTCAAGCTCGTGTCGCTTCCCGGAGAGAAGGCGGCGCGGTACACTCAACTCGCTCAGGAAGAGGCCCTCCAGAAGCGTCTGCTGAATTCCCCTGAAGTTGATGTCCGCAATCTCGGACAGAGGATCAAACACATCCTATCGACGATGGATACGCAGGCCACCTTCGACGGGGACGGCGGTCCTGGCGGGCGCCACGACAACGATTTTGCCGACTTTCGAAAGATCACCATCATGCCAACCGCGGACGAGCTTCAAGCGGAAGAGAAGCCCTTCATGCGTCAGGCGTCGGCCATGGAGGATGCTAAGGACGAAGACCGGCTCGGAATCCATCTGGACAACCAATTCCGGTTATTGCGGGAGGATATGGTCGGAGAAATGCGCGACGAGCTCCAGATAGCCCTTGGGATTAAGAAGGGGAGGCACCACCGTGGGCTGGTTATCGACGGCTTCAAGGTTCTCGCGATCGAATGCGATCCCGTTCGCCAGCAACCGTGGGGCTTGACGCTGGAGTGCTTGAGGGACCTTCCTCAACTCAGCAAGCACCAAACTGCGGCACAGCGGGTGAAATTCGTCACCAAAAACAAGAATTTCATGAAGCATAACTCTCAAACCTGCCTGATCATCGACGATGAAGTGGTTGCATTCCCATGCATCCACCGCGACGAAAAACTCCTTGTCTCTATTCCGCCGATATTGTTGCTGCAATTCTCCAGCAACCAGAACACCCGCAAACTATTTCTCAAGCTCAAGACCGGGATCAATATCAAGCTGGTTCAGATTAGCACTGCGGTTTTTGCATATGAGCCGATCCTCCTCCGTTTGCAGGCCATCAAGGAAGTAGAGCTTTGTGAAGAGTTGCTTTCGTGGAAGCAAGGCGCCACTGTGCAGCCACCTTCGTTTGTTCCCGACGCCTGTGTTCAGAAGATCGAAAGCGACCAATCGCAGGACTTGCGTGGGCTTCTTGACATCAAGCAGTCGATGGAGATCAAGTTGGACGCGTCTCAGAGCGCGTCTCTGCTTGCGGCATTGACCCAGAGGGTCAGTCTCATTCAAGGCCCACCAGGTAAGCTCATCGGTGCTTAGCCCAGCGTCGCTTCTGCTAATTGTTCCGGTCTAGGCACCGGTAAGTCGTTCATCGGAGCTCTCCTCGCCAAAGCCATCCATGACTTCACCAAAAAGACGATTCTTGTGGTGTGTTATACAAATCATGCCCTCGATCAGTTCTTGGAGGACCTGCTCAACATTGGTATTCCTGCGTCGAGTATGGTACGGCTCGGATCCAAGTCAAGTATCATGACGAAGGCTCTTACCCTCCAGACGGGCGGGGCCAAGCTTCAACGGGAAACCTTCAAGGTCATCGACCAACTCAAGGCAGATGCTGCTCGTATGCACGCCCGGCTGAAGGAAGACTTCCAACAATACATGTCCTCCTACATTCGGTGGGATCAACTCTTGGACTATCTGGAGTTTGAAGTTGGTGACGGGCCGGGCTGGTCCGGTGCTTTCAGCGTGCCTTGTGCTGGCGACGGAATGGCTACTGTCGACAAAAAAGGCAGGGCCATTGCGGACCATTACCTTGTCGAACGGTGGTGTAAGGGGTTGGATGCTGGAATTTTCAGGAAGCAAGTCACCCGGGAAGCGCGAGAGATTTGGGGAATACTACCCGCAGACCGGGTGGCTGCACACCGGCGATGGGTCACAGCGATATTGGGAGAACGGGCACACGACATCAGTACGGTTGCCGAACAGTATAACGAGTGCCAGGCCAGCATCAGACGCATGTACAATCAAAAGGACGCCTCGGTCATGCGGGAGAAACGCATCATTGGCTGTACCACGAGCGCGGCGGCCATGAAATTCGAGGAAATACAAGCGGCGGATGCAGACGTACTTCTAGTGGTAAGAATCCGATACGCTGAAGATCTAGTTCTTGCTGCTGATTATCCGACAGGAAGAAGCGGGAGAGATACTGGAGAGCCATATCCTCACTGCTTTGGGGCCAAAGGCCGATCAGTTGATCCTGATCGGTGACCACAAGCAGCTGCGGCCAAAAGTGAGCAACTATCAGCTCTCCGTCGAGAAGGGTGAAGGATACGATCTCAACAGATCCTTATTCGAGCGTCTCGTGCTGAAGGGGTTTCCCCACCAAACCCTTACCGTGCAGCATCGCATGCGGCCGGAAATATCCGCACTAATAAGACAGCTGACTTATCCGGATCTCATCGACGGACCGAAGACCAAGGGACGGCCGGACATCAGAGGGTTCGAGAATGGCAATCTGATCTTTGTCAGCCATAAAAAGCAGGAAGACCACAACCCGCAGCTAGGAAACCAGGACGGACTGACGTACAAATCTTCCAAACAAAACACATTCGAGGCTGAAATGGTTTTGAAGTGTGTCCGATACCTTGGACAGCAAGGATACGGCACGGACAAAATCGTGATTTTGACTCCCTATCTTGGACAGTTGCAACTGCTCCGAGAGAAGTTGAGCGAAGACAACGATCCCATTCTCAGTGATCTTGACTCTTACGATCTGATCCGTGCTGGGTACGTTCACGGCTGCAGAAAAATTGTGAGATGGTGGGGATTCTGACGATTGGACAGATTGGTACCAGCTGCCAGTGCTGATGTCGCCAAGAACCCTATCAAGATTTCGACTATCGGTACGCTTTGACCAGCTGCGCCAGAGGTACTCAGGAGCTAACTGTCGTCAGATAATTACCAAGGCGAGGAGAGCGAGATTGTGATTGCCTCCCTCACGAGGAGTAATAACACCAACGATATCGGCTTCATGTGTGCTCCGGAGAGGCTGAACGTTCTTTTGTCTCGGGCCCGAAACGGTCTGATTTTAATTGGGTACGTCCCTAGTAGGGGGAGGTATTGAAGCATAAGTAAGTGCTAACTTTCGCAACCAGCAACCCGGACACCTTCCTCAATTCCCGCAAGGGTCATCAAACCTGGAAGGTGTTCTTCGATCTTCTGACGAATGGGAAATTCATTCACGACGGATTTCCCACCAAGTGCGAGCGGCATCCGGACAGAAAAGCTCTGCTTCGCAAGCCTCAAGACTTCGATGACGAGTGTCCCGACGGCGGATGCAAGGAACCATGGTAAGGGCTCCTCTTGGTCCGTTACGCGGTCCGTGCTAACGCCGACTCGCAGTGGAACTGTCCTCAACTGCGGACAGCACAGTTGCCCTCAGCGCTGCCATCAGCTGTCCGATCATTCAAAGATGTCTTGTCAATCCGTCACACATTCGAAGTGCAGCCAAGGTCATCCGCAACAATGGAAATGCCACAAAGGACCTCCAATCATGTGTCCCAAGTGTGAACGGGAGCAGGAGGCTGTCAAAAAGAAGCAAGATAAAGCTTTTGAGTTGCAACAGAAACGCGAGGCCGAACAGAAGGAGCACCTCCGAAAATTGGCACAACTCGACGAGAAAATTGACCAGAAGAGACAAGAAGTGATCGATGAACAAGAACGCAGAGCGAGGGAACTGGCCATCGAGCAGAAGAAGCAGGATCTGGTGGATGCTGCCATGGCTGCCATGGCCGCCAAGGCGGCAGGGCGGGCACAAGTCCCTCCCCCACAACAACCCACAGCCTCCTCTTCTCCGCAAGCCTTTCCGGATCAGCAGTCCTCGCATCCGCCCTCTTCAGCATCCAGAGGTCCAAGCCCAAACAAGTCCGCTAGCATTCCTACAGCTACTCACCATCCCGCCGCTTCAACTCCAAACACCGCCCAACCAAATGCCGCCCAACCAAATGCCGCCCAACCAAATACCGCCCAACCAAATGTGGCCCAGCCAAATGCTGCGTCGCGCAAGTCAGGTCCAGATTGGGTGGTCGCCCCCTCACCCTCAGAGAAAGAATGGAAGCGGCAGAAGGATTTCGAAAACGCCAGCAATAAGGCCCTAGATAAGCTCATGGATATGACCGGACTGGAGAATGTCAAGGAACAAGTTTTGAAAATCAAGGTATTTCTAAGCGATGAACAACTCCTGGACGAAATCGCTGAATGTGTCTCCGTAGGCCAAAATTGACACTTCTCTCCGTCAAAACGTCGATTTCAAGAAAGAGCGTTTCGGAGTGGTAATGCTGGGAAATCCTGGCACGGGTACGCAGTCCCCATCCATACCTTGATGGCGTAATTACTGACGGTGTTCGGCAGGTAAAACAACCGTGGCTCGTCTGTATGCCGAGTTCCTGAATTCCTACCAGGGAGTTTTGCCTGGGAGTGAGTTTGTGGAGACCACTGGCTCTCGTTTGGCCAACGATGGCGTTCCTGGAGCGAAGAAAATTATGGAGGACATTGACAAGGCTGGAGGCGGCGCCCTCTTCCTTGACGAAGCGTACCAGCTCACCGAGAAGCAGAGCATGGGCGGAGGTCAGGTCCTTGATTTTCTTCTCGCTGAGATTGAGAACAATGTAGGAAAGATCGTCTTTCTGTTCGCTGGCTACTCCAAGGAGATGGAGACCGTGAGTTACAACTATCTGCTATCATGCCACTGAATATATTAACGCTAAGTCGCACCCAGTTCTTCGAGCACAATCCGGGCATCCCGAGTCGAATCCCGTACACACTCAAGTTCGAAGACTACAAGAACCCTGAGCTCCTCCTGATGCTGCAAAAGATGATCGACAAATGGTACACCGGCAAGATGAAGGTAGACGACGGCATGGGCGGCTTGTACATGCGGATCGTTGTGCGGCGCCTCGGAAGAGGTCGAGGCCGAAAGGGGTTCGGGAATGCTAGAGATCTCGCAAATGTCTTCGCCAGGATTAGGGAGAGGCAAGGAACCCGCTTGAATCGAGAGAGACGAGAGGGGAAGAAACCGGACGACTTTTTCTTCACGAAGGAAGACTTGATCGGACCAAACCCTGCGGAGGCCCTCGGAGAGAGTGAGGCATGGAACAAGCTAAAGGAGATGATAGGTCTGCAGACCGTCAAGAAGTCGGTGCAGTCGATGGTCGACATGATCCAAACCAACTACCTCCGGGAGCTCAACGAAAAGGAGCCTATGCAGGTCCCATTGAACCGCGTCTATCTTGGATCTCCCGGAACCGGCAAAACCACGGTGGCAAAGTACTACGGCCACGTGTTGAAAGATTTGGGCATGCTGAGCAATGGGGAAGGTTAGTCATAGTTCCCGGAAGTGTCCATCCCGATCACTGATAGTTGTGCAGTCGTCGTCAAGAATCCATCGGACTTCATCGGGAGTCATTTGGGACATTCCGAAAGCCAAACAAAAGGAATACTTGCGACAACTGTGGGCAAGGTGCTCGTGATAGATGAGGCATACAGTCTGTATTCCGAAGGAAGCGGAATTGGCAAACAGAACGATCCATTCAAGACAGCTGTCATCGACACGTTGGTGGCCGAGGTTCAGTCGACACCGGGCGAAGATCGCTGCGTTCTCCTGCTTGGATACGAGGAGCAGATGAACGCGATGTTCCAGAACGTCAACCCCGGGCTCGCGCGCCGATTCGCAATAGAGGATGCGTTCCGTTTCCTCGACTTTACGGACGCAGAGTTGAGGGAAATCCTGGAACTCAAGCTGAAGCATCAGAATCTCGACGCCACTGCGCACGCAAAGGACGTGGCCTGTGAACTGCTCGGCCGCTGCCGGTTGCGGCCCAACTTTGGAAATGGCGGCGAGGTGGAAAACATGCTTAGCAAAGCGAAGACGAACTTCCAGACCCGGCAGAGCAAGAAGCCGTTTACGGAGCGCCAGTTCGATGTCATCTTCGAGCCTGAGGACTTTGACCCAGACTATGCCAGAGCGGCCGCTGCCACGACAAATTGCAGGAAGCTCTTCGAAGACGTGATCGGATGTGAGGAAATCGTTGCTAAGCTCGAGGGCTATCAACAGATAGCTATCAATGCGAAGGCGCAAGGCTTCCCACTGCACGAGTTCATTCCGACGAACTTTATATTCAAGGGTCCCCCAGGTTTGTCAACACCTTTGACTTCACGACGGTATGCCCAGGCGGCGCTAATCCTTGTATACAGGTACCGGAAAGACGACAACCGCTCAAAAAATGGGACAGGTTTATTACGACATGGGTTTCCTATCGACTCCAAAGGTCGTGGAATGTTCCGCCACTGATCTGGTCGGCCAGTATGTGGGGCAAACCGGCCCGAAGACGCAAAAGCTGCTCGAGAAAGCCTTGGGTCAAGTTTTGTTCATAGACGAAGCCTATCGGCTTTCAGAGGGACATTTCGCAGCGGAAGCCGTCAACGAGCTCGTCGACCTCCTGACGAAGCCCAAGTTTCTGGGAAAGATAGTCGTGATCCTGGCTGGCTACGACGACGACATGAACCGGCTCCTGAGTGTCAATTCCGGTCTTTCGAGCCGATTCCCAGAGGAGGTGCAGTTCGTCAACATGTCGCCAGAACACTGTATTCAGGTCATGGCGAGTGACATCGGGAAGAAGAAAATCACTGCGACGTTCCTGCAAGATAAGAGATCTCCCAGCTACCAGGTGCTTCTGGGTCTCATCGGAGAGCTCACGGTGTTGCCGTCCTGGGGTAACGCCCGAGACATGAAGACGCTAGCCAAGAAAATGGTTGGGGTCATCTACAACACCCCAGCATCCGCAAGCTCCGTCCCGGACGTGCCTGAATTGCCCGCTGAGGTCGCGCTCAACTGTGCCAGGCAATTACTGGCCGAGCGACGATCACGGGCGAACATGGGTCCAAATGCGAGGCGGTCGTCGTCCCATACGCCCAATGACGCTCGGACACTACCACCTCCGGATGCCCCAGCCCCGCCGTCCGCAACCACGGAGACGACCACGACGCAAGCGCCGCGCTCCGCCAAGCCCAAGATTAAAATACCGCCGCCACCGCAGGGCGACGGCCGCGATCCCGGGGTGTCGGATGCGGACTGGAACGAACTCCAGGCTTGCAAGGCAGCCGAAAAAAAGCGCCTCCAGGAAGCCCAGGAGGCCATCGCGAAGATGGAGGCCGAAGTCCAAAAGATGGCGGCGATAGAGGCAGCTCGGAAGCAGGAGGCCGAGGAACTGAAGAAACGCGAGGAAGCCGCCCAAAGGGCGAAGGATGCTGCCGCTCTTGAGGCGCTGAAGCTCAAACAGGAGGCTCTGCGGCTGGCTGAACAGAGGGCTCGCATCGAACGCGAGAAGGCGGTGAGGGAGCAGGAAAGGCTCAGGGAGCTGGAGCGGAAGAGGCAGAAGCAACAGGAGCAGGTGCAGATGAAGCTGAGGCACATGGGGCTTTGTGTGGCAGGATACCAATGGATCCAGATTGGCGGTGGATACAGGTGCGCGGGGGGCACACACTTTGTTTCGAACGCTCAGCTTGGGATCTAGATTTACCGCTTCTTTCATTACTTGGTATCTTGGCGGCTTTTGTTTTCTTTCATTTTTATGCAGCAAGTATGTACATACATATATAGGACAGCATACGATATAGTTAACTTTGGGTTTGGAGGGAGGGAGAAAACGACTTTTAGGAAAAGAACAGGAAGTTGGATTGAGGTCCGGGTGACCTAACATGTCGATCACGCCACCGTCGGCCGTGCCGACGACGGATAAACTAAACAAAAGCCCAATGCCAGGGGCTTGGCCCCGCCTCACAGCGTGCACGCAAGCCTTGCATATCCCCCCAGTGCATCCTTGCAGGCGCGATGTGCGATATCTAGCTTGTTCCGGGAGACGAGTGCCAGACATGCCGCCAGGGTTTGGGCACCAATTCTCTTGCCCTCTTCTCCACCACAAAATAAAAAAAAGGAATTAATTCAAGAGCATAAATGGGGGATAGCCTGTGGGCATTCACCCTACGCTGGCAAATATAAAACAAGACATCTCTACCTGCTCTACGATTCGACTTTTATACTGATTTTCTGCATACTCACGCTGCGTTACCGTCAGGCCATTGATACCTGCCATCATCCTCTCTTACTTCGATCTGCAAATCTCCGAATAGTCCACAGCTCTACCGATCTAAAACCCGCTTACCTCGTACCTACGTTCAAGTTCCATAAATGTATACTGACGGTTGGTCCATGTGTATCGACAACCGCAGCCCAATGATACTCAATATCGTTGGGTTCGCAGTGATACTTTAGATAAAAGATGACTCAGTGTGGGCGCGATTTGACATGCTCGACAAGGCAATCGCAGCAGGGCAGTAATCAAGTGAATCCGAGAAGATCTTATAGCCCAGTGGGGGTAGGATTTTGGGTAGCCAGGGAGGATTTACTGGCTCATGCATCGTCACTCGGGAAGACATGGTCACCAAAATCTTCAATTTGTAGATATTTGCCCAGACGCTAGTCCGTTGGGGGAGGCATCAATTTTATTTCGCGTTTATAGAGAGGGTGTACCCAAGTCGAGCACGTACGTAGGTCGAGCGCTAACACACTAAGAGGGCACTAGTGTACTCTTGGCGCGAGTGATATTTAGGTACAAATATTTTCTTTTTCTTTAGCGGTAAA
>Ga0307516_10001178_pt1 | contig 36531 bp, 24 predicted proteins | sample 19_EM_MG_FD_203310 | JGI IMG/M metagenome (GOLD analysis project Ga0307516, IMG submission 203310) | Populus trichocarpa ectomycorrhiza microbial communities from riparian zone in the Pacific Northwest, United States - 19_EM | ecosystem: Host-associated > Plants > Roots > Unclassified | place... | reverse complement strand
TGGATGTTAGCTTTTTAATGCCACTGGAATCACTTCATTTCAACCTCTAGAGCTCACGCTCTGCACAAAACATCGACTGAAGGTCAAATCTGCCAATTATCTCCAATTTACTCCTTTTTGCATCTTTAATCCAAAAGTGCCTTCAAAACATAAAACAAAGAATATCAAGGAACTTTATATATAAAACATAAGTAAAACACTAGTTAAATGTGGGTGAAACTATCGAATAATATGGTTGCATCACTCACATTTATAACTTGCCACCGAGGATGTGTATGAGGCCGGAGTTCATATTTTTATCTACTGTCATACCCGGTCCGAGCAACCCAGGCTGGAATATAGATGTTTGTCTTCGACCGTTGATTGATGAGTTCATGCAGTTGTCGTCCTCTAGAGCTTTGACTTATGATATATTGAGGAAACAAAATTTTGTTATGAGGGCGGCTTTGATGTGGACTATCAATGATTTTCCAGCTTATGGAATGGTTTCTGGTTGGAGCACGCATGGAAAACTAGCATGTCCATACTGCATGGAAAACAACAAGGCATTCATGCTAACAAACAGAGGTAAAGCTTCTTTTTTTTTCTGCCACCGTTGTTTCTTGCTACCGAATCACAAGTACAGAAAGAACATAAATGATATCTTTGTTGGTAGAATTGAAAAGGATGTTGCACCCCCGCATCTTTCTGGTGAAGAATTGCATGATGTTGTATCAGAGTACGGTGACATTGTGTTTGGTCTCCAATCAGGTAAGCAAAAGTTTCTTGGTTTTGGTTTGACCCACAATTGGGTAAAGCAAAATATCTTTTGGGAGTTTCTTTATTGGAAGACCAATTTCCTTCGCCATAACCTTGATGTCATGCACATAGAAAAGAATGTGTTTGAGAACATTTTCAATACTGTCATGGATGTGAAGGGGAAGACAAAGGACAACATCAATGATAGATTGGATATAGCTTTTTCTGTAACCTTACAAATATGGAGTTAGTTTGTGATGGGTCACGGGTCGCAAAACCAAGAGCAAGCTTCGTGTTAGAGAAAAATACACAACTACTAGTCTGCAAATGGCTTAAGAGTCTGCGTTTTCCTGATGGACGTGCCTCAAACATATCAAGGTTGGTTAATATGGAGGAATGCAAATTATATGGAATGAAGAGTCATGACTGTCACGTGTTTATGCAAACACTCATTCCATTAGCTTACTTGAAATGATATTCCCTCTATCGTTTTTTGACTCAATGGAGCATCTGCCCATACATTTACCGTTTGAGGCAAAAGTTGAAGGACCGGTTCAATATAGATGCATGTACCCATTCAAACGGTTAGATATTACAGTTGCAATGTAATTCATATATAAAAGTATTTTCTTTGCTTTTTTTAATTGAAAATTTTTGATTAATTCAATGCAGATACTTGTTCAATCTCAAGAAAAAGGTTAAGAACAAGACACATGTTAAGGCTTCGATATGTGAGACCTATATTGTTGAGGAGATATTAATATTTATCTTGTACTATTTCGAACCTCATTTAAGAATGAGAATCAATTGCATTCCACGGCATGATGATGGTGGTGAAGTGCCTTCCAGTGGAAACTTGTCAATATTCTCCAATCCTGAACGACCCACGCCTAAAAATGTCGTAAGGGGAAGATATTTGTCGGAAATAGAGTTTAGACAAGCACACAATTATGTTTTGACTAACTATTAGAATGACGCAATGTGTAAAGCATTTTTTTTCATGTAATATCTATTATGGATGATATTTTGTAACACGAAATATTTATTTTATAAGTGTTAACTGTTATTATTGTTTTGTGCAATGGACAGTTTGTAATTTAAGTGTTTGCAGGAAGGTAAATAGGCAATACAAACATAATCTTGCATGCGCAGAGCATGATCACCAACTTCCATACCGCGGATTACATGTCCGTTGGCATTTCACAGAGAGTTGCAAAATATTTACTGGAAATGCCACAATCACCGACGTCCATACCGACGAATTACACGTCCGTCGACATTTCATAGAAAGTGGTTGAAATGTCACAATAACTAATGACTTTGCAGACGGATTACAATTCGTTAGCATTTGTCGGCAGTTCACAATTACTGACAAATTCATCGATGGACGATGCGAATTTCAAAGGGCAGGTATTAAATGCATCTCTGACCATGTGTCGTTGCCGATGAAATTACCGACGGACTGCGAAAAATATGGAGGGTGATTAAAAATTCTATTGCGAAATTCAAAATTTACTGATGGATTTTCGACATATCACCGATGGAATAATTAAAAATAATATTATTTAAATTGGTCGTCGGTAAAACTGTGCTATAAATCCCAACGACCGCCCCTTCAGTTCATTTTTTCATCTCCTTTGTTTCACAACTCTCATTTTCATTTTTTTTCCCTTTCATTTACTTCAAATGTCTTGTTTTTTTATTGTAATCTTTAGTTATATCTTCAACAAATTAAAATGTATGTATTTCCTTTACTTCATTCGCTTTAAGATTTTTTTTTATTTGTTCTTTGTTTTAGCTATTGTTATTTTTGTTATTTTTTTTGTTTTGGTGTATTTTTATAAAGTAGATAAAGTCTTGAAAAAAAACACATTATTAAGGTAAGCATTTTTCATTCCTAAAGTCTATAGTTTTTTTTTTAATTTGTTCAATATATTTTATTGTTTGTATTGCCATAATAATTGAACACTTTGTTGAATTTTAATTTTTATTGTTGAATTTACCTTGTAATTAGTAATAGAATATATAGGAATAAATTTAATTATTTTATCTTGATTTTACTCTATTATTGCATGATATGTGTTTAAGTATTTCCATTAATTTTAATTGTTATTGTTGAATTTACCTTATAATTAGTAATTGAATATATAGGAATAAATTTAATTATTTTATCTCAATTTTACTCTATTATTGCATGATATGTGTTTAATTATTTCCATTGATTTTAATTGTTATTTGTATAGATGTTAGGTTATATACAAGATTTTTGAATGGGGTCAATTGGTTGTGGCTATTGTCAATATTTACAGGTTTGAAAAATTTGGGTAGTCTCCAGTGTAGGGGAGGTGCTGCTGAATTTTTTTTTTAACAATCAAATTTAATTATGTAATTATTCGTATAAAATTGTGTAGATGCGTAGAACGAAATCAACAGTTCGTCGCTCACATAGGGTCACAACTAGTTCTTCTAGCAGCGAGGATGACATGTCCTTAGGTGCCAATCAAGAAGAGGCACCTGCACCGTCTACCGATACTGCCTCTTCCAGCACGGTTTCATAGAGCAGAGACGATATGCCTTCACAACGGAATCAATTCACTTGCAAGTACGAGGCACAGTGGAAGGACGACCTTTCAATGTAAGTTTGTTTCGGTTTTAGTTTTTTAATTATTTATTATAACATAATTTATGAAAAACTAATCAATATTCATTAATTTAATTTATGTTCAGGTTCACAAACATTGAGGCCGCCCGAGTAATATCATCGGCGTTTAAATCGTCGATAGAGATTTTATTATTTCAATGGAGTCAGGTATCTAGACATCCTGAATGGATACCGAATATCGATGCATGGTTTGACAAATTTGAGGTTGATGTTAATTTCTAATTTCCAGCTTATTCTTAATAAATCATTAATATAACTGTAAATAAATTATTATTTTTATTTTAAATAAATTACTTATAAACAACACAAATTCGACTGGGACAGCGCGTATGATAATGTTGTGAGGAGGGTGTGAGAAAATCATGCGGCAACTAGGTAACATCGAAAACAATATGATATATTTTTTTTTTAAAAAATTATGTTTTAAATTCTAATTTGTCACCATGGAAGTAGGTTGCGTGATTTTTGGTATGAAGCACAAAAAAAGACAAAAACAAACGTGAGAGATAAAGGTCTCCAAGGCTGGAACGACGTGGTGGTTTGGAGGGATTTCGAACCGCTACACATCCCTAAAGATATTTGGCCACAATATATTAAGCACGTGATGTTTGAGTGGTTCACACGATGTTCACAGTCTAGTGCTGGCAACCAGAACTTACAAATTCGTTCTTTTTGTTGCACATACGAAACAGATGGTAAAATTAATTTAAATGAAATATATCGTTAAATAATTTGTTGTTACTTAATTAATTTTTTTCCTTACATGCTATGTCTCTTGGACGTGAGCTGAGTCCAATGGAGTTGTTTGTAGAGACGCACATGCGGAGTCAAGACCGCCAAAAGGAGGTGCAATAGTTCGTTGACAACCACACTCAACACTTTGTGGTATGTTCATTCAACCATTTTATTTTGTAAGTTATTATTTTTATTGAATTGAATATGATGATTTCTTTTTTCATTTTCAAGAAACCTATAATAGCCGGTTGAGAGAGAGAGATATGGGGACGATCCTTCGACCCATCCAGATTTCGATATGAATTTGTGGATGGAGGTAGGATCGTCTGGTGGACCCGATAAAAATCAGGTGTACGGGCTCTCAAACACTACGGCCGAGAACTTGCGGGCGGCCTGTATTATCTCAACCGTTGGGAGCTCCCAATCAGTATCAAGCACTCAATCTAATGAGTTTGTGGCCTTGCAGCAACACACAGTTCATCTCCCCGAAAAATACAAGCAACTATCGATGAATTATAAACAAAACACGGCTCACACGACTCACTCACCGAGAAATACGAGCAACTCTCGGCGAATTTTGAACAAGTTCGCCAAATGGTCATGAACTTGACATCATAGAGTGGTGATACATGTGCGCCCCTTTTTTAGCCGTATGGTTCCAGGAACAACCAGCCTCCTCCTCCTCCTCATCCTCCAGCTCCGCCATTGTGCTAATTTAATATTTTTTAGGAAACACATTCAATTTGTAATGAATATTATTTAACTTTATTTTTTTTTATTTTTGATGTTTAATAAAATTTTATTTGCAGAGTTGGTTTTTTTTACTATTAATTTATATAATTTTATATTATTTATTCTAAATAATTTTTTTAAAAACAAAATTAAAAATACACACTGACGGATTTACAGACGGAATATATCCGTCGGCATTTTATAGAGAGCTGAAAATGCCACACTCACCGATGAATTTACAGACGGATACCGTCCGTCAACATTTCATAGAGAGGTGGAAATGCCACACTTACCGACGACTTTGCAGATGGAACGATTCCGTCGGCATTTTACCGAGAGCTGAAAAATATTTACTGGACATGACACTATCACCAACGGAATAAATCCGTCGTTATATTTCCATCAGAATTTTTTTTTGCCCTTATTTTCCGTCTGTAAAACCATCAACAATATTTTTTTTACCGATATACTTAGCGACGGAATGTGGTATTACTGACGAAAGGAATGCCGATTGACATTTTCTTTCGGTGATTTAGTCGGTAAAAAATTTACCGACAGAATCTGAATCTTACACTGACGGGTTATATCCGTAGGTAAAACTGTGAAATCTTATTGTGCAAAAGAAAAGAGAATTTGCAATGAAAAAGAGTTACAAGATGATTTGGATAATTTTATAATTGAGCTAAGTCATATTAAGAGTCAACATAAAGTTTTAGAAAACCAATTTCTTGAAGAGGACAAGATGGAGGCCTAGGGGTGAGCAAAAAAAACCAGAAAACCGATTAAATCGAGAAAACCGAAAAAAAAAACCGAAAAAACCGAACCGAAAAAAAAACCGATTAAACTGATTAAAACTTTGAAAAAACCGGCCAGTCTGGTTCGGTTTCGTTTTAGCAAAAAACTGAAAGAACGGAATCGAACCCAAACCGAAAAAACCGAGCCAAACCGGAAAAAACCGAGCCAAAACCGAGCCAATACCAAAAAAACCGAGCCAAAACCGAGTCAAACCGGTTTTTGTCCTTAAAAAACCTAACCGAACTAAACCGAAACCAGTCGGTTTGAACCAGTTTCGGTTTTTTTAAAAAAAATTTCGGTTTGGTTAGTTTTTTTTTATAAAAACCGAATAAAACCGAAAATGATCACCCCTATGGAGGCCTCTTTAAACCAATAATTAAAAGAAAGAATAAAAAGATAGTTATGTTAATACGAGATTTGGAATTAGGAAAAATCAACCAATGGATGATTAGTGAATGGCAAGACATAACCAAGAAGTCTGAAGAGATTGCACAAGGTATCCAAAAAAGATGATCAGGTATGATGAATTGACAAATAAACATGTAATGATGGAAAAGGAGCTAATTACTCTAAAAAGGGCTTCCAAAAACAAAGTAAGTGCTGAGAAATTAATTTCTTCTCTAAAAAAGAGAAAGAGATAATAGTAAAAGAAGACTGTAAGTTGAGAAAGAAAAGAACAAGTTGGCTAATCTCAATATTGAAGAAAAGGGAGGACTAAGAGCTCAATATAAAACTCAAGCTGACAATGAAAGAGAAGTTAGAAAAGTGGTTAAAGCAAAAATAGGAGATTACCAAGATAGAATGAATGCTTTAAGAGAATGGGTCACCATGGTTCAATTTGAGCTAGAATTTTGAGAGGAGGAATTAAAGAAGCTAAGAGGGCAATATCTAGAGGTCGAGGAATAGGTTAGTGAACGAAGATATAAATTCAAAAAATAACAAGATTACATCAGCATATTTGATGTCTAGATGAACACAAAGATAGTTGAACTTGATATTGAGCAAGAATAACTTCAAAAGGCTAAAGACCTAATCCAACAACTTAAAAGGAAATTTCAAATACTGAATTAAAACAATTAGTCACTGGCCACAAGCAATAGTATGCTTCTTTAAGACAATAGTTTGTTTTATTATAAGATAGAATAAATGAACATGTTAATTGATAGGATGGCTCGAAAGACAAGTGAATTGTGGGTAAAGGGCTCTCTTATTAGCAACAATGCTAGCATATACCAAGAATACTTGGATGATGTTTTGACCTTTATTAGAAATGTAGCTCATAGGGGTATTATTTTTTATCTTTCAACATGTAAAAACTCATCTTCAAATGTAAGAACTATTTGTCTTTATTGAATGAAAGGGGATCAGACCCACCTTTTTGTATTGCACTCTCTAATGTGTATGAGATTTAACTCAAATGAGGATATGAGAAAAGATCTCTTCAGATTCATCTGATTATAAATTTTACTTGTATTCAACAAAGAAACCATGGATTACCTCTTTGAACATGCTAATCCATATTCAATGTATATGTATATATACTCTCATTTGTATTCATATATGATCATACAATGTTTTAGGGTTTTAAATGTCATATGTGCATGTATAGGTTAAAATATAGGTCCCTAAAAAATCCAAACTCGTAGAATTTACAACACTAAACTTTGACAAAGAAACATGGAAGATGGGGAACGTGTCCATTATGATGCTCATTTTCAAGGGGAGTTGGATTCCTTGAAACTCAATATGGCTTGCATTACTATCTTACTCAAGTAGATGCATAAGAATATCTTTGGCGAAGTCCCATCTAATCGGCCTGTGACCTTTGCCCAGACTCAGGCTACAATCTAACATGAAGAAAGGATAGGTGGCTAGGGTCAAGAACCCTACTATAATATGGAATTCGTGTAACCAACTATACCAGGTGGCTAAGGTCAGGAACCTCATTCCAATATGGTATTCGTGTAGTCGACTATACCTGCACCAACCCAGAAACTTATGGATGGATCTGCTAATGACATTGAGTATGATAAGATAGAAATATTAGTGGCAAGAGTGAGGGCCATTGAAGGTGTTGATTTATATCTAAGCTATCGAGATGTGATTTGTTCGAATGTAGTAGCGCCAAAAAAGTTATATACCTGAATTCATAAAGTATATTGGAACTTAATGTCCTTCCACTTATCTCAAACCTTATTGTAATAAGATGGTAGAGGTTATGCATGATGAAAAACTGTTAATGCATTTTTTTTCAAGATAGCTTGAGTGGAGTTGCATCAAGCTAGTATATGAAGTTGGATAACATGAAAATCTAGAGGTGGAAGGATGTTGTAGATTCTTTTATTAAGCAATACAAATACAACATAAACATTGTTCCTAATAGGTATAGTTTGTCTCTTTAAGAAAAGGAAGATAAAGAGACTATATGTGAATATGCTCAACGGTGGAGATATTTGGTTGCCTAAGTACATCCCCCACTCTTGGATAAAGAGATGGTCACTTTGTTTGCTAATACCCTCAAAACACCCTATTATGAACATGTAATGAAAAGCTTAACTGAGTAGTTTACTGATGCTATGGTAGTGGAGGAGTGTATTAAACAAGAAATATAAAGTGGAAGAATCTCTACACCCATCGAGAAGGGTTACGAAGGGAAAAAGAAATGTATTGATAATGTAGAAGGTGGCTATAAAGGCAAAAAGAACAATTTCCAAAATTATAGCACTTAAACCCCTTCATCCCAAATAGGCAATATTAACTTCAACTCATATTTTCCAAAAACAAACCTGAAGCACAAAACAACCCTATTAATAACCAGATTGAGAACCGACCTAGAAAAAATTACCAAACAATCAAAGAGCAATTACCCTCGCTATCCCTACCTTTGAGTGAAATGTACCAGAAGTTACTGAGTGTTGGAAAAGTAGCTCTAGTTCCTCTTATACCACTACAACCACCTTATCCTAATTCGTACAAACCAGATCTCACTTATTAATATCATATAGGCGTAGCTTGGCATAACATTAACACTTGCAATGCATTCAAAAACAAGCTTTTACAATTGATCAAAGCAAGATGGATAACATTTAAAGAAGCTCGTAATATGAATACAAATCCTTTACCTAATCATGCTATAAGTAGTGGAACTATAAATATACTAAAAAACAGAGGTCTAAGGACCTTAAAGGTGTTTATGGATGAGATCTATGAAATGCTTGTAAAAGTTTGATTTAGAAAGGGTAGTTGTGAGAATGGGCCAATAAGTAAGAGTTTCTATATGTATCACTAAAAAAAGGATCATATGATTGATTAATGTAAAGATTTTCACTATGAAGTGATATAGATGTTAACTCAAGGTACAATGAGGATCGAAGACGCAACGACTAAAAACATACTTGTAATTGATGAAATAACAAAAGTGAGGAAGTTTGTCAAGTACAATTTACCGCCAATAGGTTACCCAAATTGATTTTTTCCAAACCCAAAATAGTAAGTAATGGGAGTTATAATCCCTTGCCATATAATTATGGGTATTCCTTCTAAAGCACACAACCAACACCTGTTTTTCATAAAAGAGTTAGAGGCTTGACTTTGTAGTGGAAGGTGCTTTACCATTAAGGAGCTTGAGAGACAAAGAAAAGTAAAAGAAAAGATGTGGTTGACTTGTCTAAGGAGATAAAAAAGCTTGTGACCAAAGAAGAAACTAATGAATTCCTGAAGTTAATAAAGCACAACGAGTATAGTGTCATTGAGCAACTTAAAAGAACTCCTGCTAGGATATCTCTACTATCTTTGATCTTAAGCTCTAAACCATACTGAAAGGCTTTATAAAAGGTGTTAAATGAGGCATATGTGCCCTAAGATATCAATCAAGAGACCATAGAGCACTTGGTAAGTAGAATCCAATCCTTAAATCATTTGTATTTTACTGAAGATGAGTTGGACCCTAAGGGTACTAGGCATAATAAACCATTATATATCACGATACGACATAAAGACATTTTGATAGGTTAGGTATTAAATGATAATGGATTAGTATTGAATGTGTTACCAAGAGATATAATAGAGGATATGCCTCTCGATGTATCTCATGTGAAGCCAAGTACCATGATGGTAAAGGCGTATGATGGCTCATCAAGACAGATAGTCAAGACTTTGGAAATAGAGTTGTATGTGGGATTATAAGTGTTCATGGTGACACTACAACTGATGGGCATCTATTTTTCCTATAACATGTTGTTGGGAAAGCCTTGAATTCATGCGGGTGGGGTAATAGCTTTATCATTGCATTAATACTTGAAGTACATTATGAATGGAATATTAGTAATGGTTAAAGCTAAAGAAACAGTTTCAATGATAAAAAAAAATGGGTGTGCTTTTCCTTGAAGTAAAGGATTGTAAGGATGAGGATATTCTCGCTCTTGAGATTTTGATTACAAAGTAGGTTTCTAGAAACATTGTGCTAAGAAAGCCAAAAATCTCTGAAGTAGTAAGGATGACAACTAATTATTTCCTAAAACATTGAATTCCATTCCAACATAACCTTAACACTAGAATGCTAGAAAAGATCAATTTGATGAAGATGAAATGAAATATATTGATTAGAGGTTCATACTTGGATATAAGCCCAAAAATGATGACTATAGATGGGTTGCCAAGATTAAAAAAGAAGCAAAAATAGCAAGAATTGAGAAAAGAGAGCCAGAAGAAAAGGAGTTGACAATCCCACCATTATGAGTAACTTTCCCAAGACTTGTTTAAGTGTTAAGATTTGATGTGAGGTGTTGAAGGAAGCTGATCTCTACATTAACACTTTAGAGTCTAAGAATAAGGGATATATGGAGAAAAAAGTTAAAGTGAAGGATGAGATGCTGCCTTAATTGTCCATTCACACAGTTGAGGAGATTTTTGCAAGAGCTTTTATGAGGAGGCTAGCAAATGGGAATAAGTTCTAGAATTGGAAAACTAAGCCTATTTCTTTTGTCTTTAAAAACTAATTATTCTTATTTGATCATCATACATGTTAAAATGCTTTGTCTTTGTTTTGCTTTGTCTTTTTTTTTTTACCTTTTTGATCTTGTTGGCAATCTAGCTCATGAGGCCACAAACTTTCTCTTTGTCAATAAGCCTTTATTTTAATGAGATTGTGCACTTTCTTTGTCAAAAATATGTCTTGTTTCCTTTCATTTTCTATGCAAATACACACTTACACAAGCACACCTTTTGTTTTCAAGAATTCTGAAAGTGAATCTTCCACCAATCTACAAACCTACTTCACAAAATGGGAAGAAAAAGACTTAAATGAATTTACCAGGCTAGTTGAAAAATCTGAGAAAACTTGAAAACCTGCCAAGGAATTAGAAGTAATAAATATAGGCACGGAACAAGATAGAAAATATTTGAAGATTGGTATTTTTCATTACGGTTAAGGAAAAAGATGGTGTGGTCTCCTTGTTACAAGAGTATGCAGATGTCTTTGCTTGGTCATATGTAGACAAGCCTAATTTGGATACTGGCATTGTGGTACATAAAATTCCCCTAATAGAAGGTAGCAAACCCGTTAAACAGAAGTCAAGACGGATGCACTCGAACATTCTACTCAAAGTAAAGGCTAAAATTCAGAAGTAGCGAGATACAAGATTCTTGGACATAGTCCATTACCCCCAATGGATGGCTAACATAGTGCTGGTTCCCATGAAAGATTGCAAGATTAGGGTATGTATAGATTACAAATATCTAAATAAGTCAAACCTAAAGGATAATTTTTCTTTACCCTAAATAGATGTCTTAGTTGATACTGCTATAAAAAGTGCCACCTATTCATTCATGGATGAGTTTTTAGGGTATAACCAGATTAAAATAAATGAGGAAGACAAAAGGAAAACTATCTTTGTTACATAGTAGGGAACGTTTTGCTACAAAATGATGCCATTTAGGTTGAAAACATTAGGGCCACTTATTAAAAGGCAATGTAACCTTATTTCATGATATGATGCATAAGGAAGTATAGGTATATGTGGATGATATACTTGCTAAATAAAAAAAAAGTAAGATCATGTACAAGTCTTTAGGAAGTTGTTCGAGAGGCTGCGAAAACTATTTCGATTATGATTAAATCCTGTAAAGTGTTTATTTGGATTAACGATATGGAAACTATTGGGCCTCATAGTATGCAGCCAAGGAATAGATATTGATCTAAATAAAGGAAAGGCTATCCAGGCTATGTTAGTTCCTAAGATAGAGAAATAAGGGTTTTTCTTCGGCATTTGAATTACATAGCCCAATTTATATCCAAACTTATGGTGACTTTTGAGCCAATATTTCAGTTGCTTAGAAAGAAAAATCCTTTGATAAGATCAAGAAGTATTTATAGAACCCGCTTTTGATAATACTTCCTATGTTGAGAAGACCTTTGATCCTATATCTGACAGTAACAAAAACAATTATGAGGTGTGTTAGGCCATCATGATGAATCTGGGAGGAAAAAACAAGCCATTTATTACTTGAGAAAAAACTTTAATGATTGTGGGTCCCAATACACTATGATAAAAATGTTATGTTATGCTTTGGTTTAGAGTGAAAAAAGGCTTACTTGTCAAGCCGAATAGCAAGTGGCAAGTGTTATTGGCAGAATATGATATCGTTTACATAACAAGAAAGGCCATAAAAGGGAGTGCAATTGCTGATCATTTAGCAAATAATATTGTAGAAGACTATGAGCCACCAAATTTTGCTATTCTCAATGAAGATGTGTTAGTAGTTGAGGATGATGATGGAATCAATGATTGGTGTACCATGTATTTTGATGGAGTTATGAATGTATCAGAAAATAGGATTAGAGTAGTAATAATTTCCTATAAAGGAAGCAATATACTATTCTAGTAAGCTTACAATTTAAATGCACCAATAACACGACCAAATATAAAGCTTGAATCATCAGTTTAGAAGTTGCTTTCGAGCTAGATGTTGAAAAACTTAATATTTATGGAGATTCAATGCTAATTATCTATTAGGTGAAAAGAGAATGGAAAACTAAGGATGAGAAACTCAAGTCATACCAAAATTATCTCTCAAAGTTAGCTAGTGAGTTTGACAGGATAAAATTCACTTATATGAGTAAAGATAAGAATCAATTTACTGATGCCTTAGCTACTCTAGCCTCAATGATTCGTATTGATATTGGAGGCAGAATTCAACAATAAACATTGAAGTCATAAATTTTGAAGCTCATTGTTGCTCGCTTAAAGATATAACAGATGGAAAATCAAGGTATAATGATATCAAAAGGTTAATCTATTACCCAAAATATCTTATAGGAGCATTCAAAACGAATGCAAAAACTTTGAGAAGGATGACGATAGATTAATATTTGGATGGTGAAATCTTGTATAAGAGGTCATTTTATTGGAATTTGTTAAGGTGTTTAAATGAGAAGGAAACTAAACAAGCATTACAAGAAGTCTATAAGGGAATAGTTCTAGTTAACTATGAAAAGGGATTGTATCGATTATGTTAGAAAATGTTATAAATGTTCAATATATGGCAACAAGATAAATGCACTCCCAGCACCTTTATTCATTATGACTTCATGTTAGCCTTTTGATATGTGGAGATTGGATGTTATAGGACCGATCAATAAAAATACCAGCAACGAGCATAGATTCATCTTAGTGGCTATCAACTACTTTACTAAATGGGTAGAAGCTAGTTCTTACACACATGTGACACAGAAGGTGGTCAAGAAGCTTATTGAGAAGGATTTGGTTTGTCACTATGACTTATCGACAAAGTTGATAACTAACAATTCTCATTGTTTTAATAGGAAATTGATTCTTGAACTTTTCACGAAGTAGAAGATTAAGCACTCAATTCTTCTATTTACACACCTAAGATGAATGGTGTTGTCGAGACTTTTAATAAGAATCTCAAGAAAATCATCTAAAAGATGATAATCATTTATAAAGATTGGCATAAAATGTTTTCATATACATTTCTTGTATATCGCACTACATATACAACTTTTATAGGTGTAACTCCTTACTTGGTATGTGGGATAAATGCAGTGATGCTTTTAGAAGTAGAGATTTCATCATTGAGGATTTTGATGGATGCAAAACTGGAAGAATCAGAATTAACGAAGTTGAAGTTTGAGTAGTTGAATCTAATTAGTGAGAAGAGACTAGTAATTACTTGTCAACACCAGCTATACTAGAGCAGAATAGCTAAGGCATACAACAAAAGGGTCAGACCAATGGTATTTCAAGAAGGAGAACTTGTATTGAAAAAGATCTTGCCAAACTCAGGAGAAAATCATAGCAAATAGATGTCAAACTATGAAGGATCATATATGGTGAAAAAAGCCTTTTTCTAGAGGAGCTCAAAATGGATGGAGATGATTTACCTAATCTTTTAAACTCTAATGTTGTAAAAAAGTACTATGTATAATTTATTATGTCAATGAATCAATAAAGATCAAAGTTTGGCTAGAAATCCTTTGGTGTATTTTCCTTTTTATAAACTTTGAATAGCCTTTCACATGATCTCATAGGCTTAAAAAAACATTGTTTTTGCTAAAGATAAAACAAATTTCAATCAAATTTTTTTGAAAATCAAAGGTATTAGTACAAATTCAGAGATCAAATTGGTGTTTGTTTTTAGCAAACGAGTTTAGAAAATTCAAGTGATCTCCTAGTGAAGTAACTATACGCTTAATTAGAAATTTGAAAAATGAACAAAAAACCATTCAAACTAACTTTAAAGTTGAGTTTTAGTTGGTTGAATAATGATTCATAATTGAATTTGCAAATTATGATGGAAACTATTTTTCATGTCCAACTAATCACAATGGAAGGGAGCAAAGCTTACTGATCCTAAATGCGTGCATTTGAGATGATGAAAGGCCATCTTTGACAATCATTTACAATACTTGAAAAATATCATTTGCAAGTCCCTATGGAGCCTAGTAAAATGTTTCTTGCAAAGAAACCCTGACATACATCACACCTCACAGTAGGGGCAAGTAAGAGGATTATAAAAGCAATATTGACAATGGAATTATACAAAATGGTCCTCAATGATCAATGAAAAAGACCAAAAGTGCCAACATAAAAGTTGGGGACATTTAGTGATTCAAAGATTAAAAAAGGATAAGCACGTCGTGTAAGAAATAGATCATTAAAAAAAATAAATATGATGAGGATAAGGATGATGATGATGCTCAAAATAAAATGAAGAAACCAAGGGTAAGAAATCCAAAATCGATATTGAGGAGCATGACAAGTTCATTTTACAAGATAAATCCTAATGAATAGGAGGCCATTAACCATAATGAAGAAAAATAAAGGAAGGCTTAGAAACGAACACTAGCGATCCTTAGTTTTGAGAACTATTAAACACCCTTTGAGCTTGTAAATATTAGTTTCTTTCATAACCAAGAGTCAAGCCCCATATTACGTGCCTGATAAAGTCCTTTTTAATCTAAAGCAAGCAATCTAGGTTCGTAAAAAATGCTCTCCCAAGCAAAATGACATCTTCAAAAGATTATGTTTATGCTTTATTTTCATACAAGTAAAATGAATGATTCAAAGATTTTCTTTTCTTTGAAACTCTTGAGTTGAAACTCGATCCCTTTAACCAACAAATCATGAAAACAAAAGGTCACCTCATATTTTTACTAAAAGAAAAGGCTACAACAAAATCTAAAACTCAAACTTCATGAAACCCTATCCATGGGAGTTGCTTGAATTATTTTTTTGAAATAAATTTGCATTAAACTTCTATCGAAATGGTTTTTGTGTTTGGAAGTAGCTGTAAAATTCTAAAGATTTTTATGTGATATTGATCTTTTATAAGAACCAAACATCTTCTGCATAACATCTTCCTTGAGAAAACACAAGTAAACAAAAAAAGTTAAAAAAAAAAAACTTGGGGGTATGATCAGGTTAGGGGAAATTCAAAAAACCCAACAAGGCTACCTACATAAATCTTTTTCTAGGAAAACAGAAAATGAAAGAAAATTGTTTAAATCCTTAAATGTCTTTTGAGAACTCAAGAGATAACTGGGAAAGTTGGTATAGGGCAAGCATTGTAAATACTGAGTAGTGGTCATAACACCTTTGTAGGGGTACCTATACAATTATAATGATGAATATAGGAGACTCGAAAGGTCACAATAAATAAGGTAAAAGTTCCTAAATAATAGGATGGGCAAGGGTCATTTGACCTCATTAAATGAGCATCCCTTTCTTAAAAATCAAGTCCATAGGTTGTAGCTCGAGAAGGCTAAAGCGGAGGAACCATGAATGTTTGCTACAAAAATTGAAGCTTTAAAAGACAGATTCCATGAAGAAAGAAGACCTATGTCTATGAGGTAAATATTTACACATATTAACCCCCAAAACATTGCATATTTACTCTTATAAGGAATCTAAGGAAAGAATTCTTGTGAAATTTGAGTATTTTCCAGCAAAGGAAGACTATCAAAGGTTTAATTCCTGCCAATACAAGAACAAATAAGCTTAATTTTTTAAAAGATGAGATCGTGAGATAACTTTAAGGTTATGTTAATGCAACTTTGAAAGTATATCTTTTTTAGTGCGCTTTTAATCCACTTACCTTTAGACAACATCTTTGAGACCATCACCTTTTAGAATGTGCCTTTGAGCCCTCGCCTTCAAGTTACTGTGTTGTTTAGCAAATTGAACTACATGAGATTATACATACAACTAAAAATATGCCCTAAGAAACATGGGATGTGAGATTTTTATTTTTCATGTCTTGGTTCAAAATTGTTTGGTCTCCTTAATTTAAGAATTGCTTGAATGCCTTGTTTGTCACTTTACAAAAGGGTGTCTAAATACCGTTTTAAGCAAACATCAAATTTTTTCTAAAATAAAAAAAAAAACTCATGATTATTTTGGAAAAAGGATTTTTTACAAAACTGATGTGGTCAAAATATTTTGAATAGAGCCATGTGATCAGTTATGAAAGTTATTTTATGAGTTTTAAAAAGGTGGTGATTGTCGCACGTGTGTGGCGTCGCAATGAATACGTCCACTCTTTGATATATGAGTAATCAGGAAATGGGAAAGACAAGGATTTCTTATCTTTTATCAGTGGAAAGAGGGAATGAGAGTCGCTGCCTAGTATTTTGGTCACTAGGAACCCTAACTGGTCTTATAGATCGGGCACGGGGGCTGTTTGTATAAAGGGAAGATATTAGCACCCCAAATATGTCTTACCTAAGGTAAACTGCATTGTTTGATTGTCTGATATATCCTAAGGTGCTGTCATGTTTTCTAATTGTTAGTTTGTATAAGGTTTAAGAAAAGTCCTCCTCAATAAGGAGATCCTTATCTTATCAGGTAAAAACCTAAGCGTTCTAATTTCTATATAAAACAACTATCTTTTTAATATCAGGAATACATCTTACATATAAGTTTATAATCTCAAACACTCAAAGAAAACAAAATATTTTTTTTGATATTTTTTTTTGAAATATTGGCCTAATTTTCATGGCTTTAATAAATTAGTTATTAAAGCCCTAACATGCATCTTCATACATATAATTTTTTGGATTTTTTTTGTATGAAAATATGATATGAATATTTCTTATATTTTTGAGAGACTTGGTTCTACGGATGAAAATAAGACATTTTTTTTGTTTCTTTTTTATTTTTTATGTTTCGAAGAAAACTGAGTATTTTAATATCAGATTTGTATCTTTACAGTATATAAATACAAACTGATCTTAATCAAAAGAGGTAGAAAATTCTACGAGAAAATCATAAATTTTTTGAAAGGATTTTTGAAATTTTTTTATATATAATATAATATTATAAATATATAATGGGATGGGCTTGGCTCAATTATATGGGTTGAGCCCACACTGACTGGGCCAAGATTCATCCCAAAAGATATTGGGTCGAGACAAGCCCAAGAGGAAAATGGGTCGCAACCGGCCCAAACAAAATTGGGTCGAGGTCGACCCAAAAATACACTAGGCCAATATTGGGCCAAAAGATGAATTTTTTTATACATAATATAATAATATAATATTATTATATTATAAATATATAATGGGATGAGTTTGGCCCAATTATATGGGTTGAGCCCACCCTGGCTAGGCCGAGACTAGCGCAAGAGGAAATTGGGCCGCGACCGGCCTAAAAGGAATTGGGTCAAGGTCGGCCCAAAAGAGCACTGGGACAATATTGGCCCAAAAGATGGGTTGGGCTGATGTCTACCTAACATACTTTTCTCAAGGAGAATTGGGTCAGACCCGGCCAAACATTTTAGTCTGGGTTGGCGCTGATCCGACCCAAGAACAATGGCTCTCAACAGTTCATTAGCAGAAAATGGAGCTGGTGAGGGGGGGGTGAGGAAGAGAAAGGGAGGCTAACTTGACGATGGCATTGGTGGCGTTGTGGGGCGGCAGACGGTGGTGTTGTTGTTGTTTTCTTTTTTGTGTAGAGGCACCAATTTCTTCTTTTTCTTTCTTTTTTTCTGTCTTTTTCTTTCTATTTTTTCTCTCTCTCTTGTTTCTGTTCTACCTCCTCTTGTCCTCTCTTTCGTGTCTTCCTTTTCTCCCTTTTCTTTTACTATTTTTCTCCTTGTTCTTTTTCTTTCTGCTTCGATTTCCCTTCTCTTTCTGTCTTGTTTTTCTCTCTCTCAAAATCTCCCTTCCCTTCCTGTGTCTCATCCTCTAGTATTTATAAAGGGGGAAAGGGGAGATAGCCACCCTACCCTATCCAATCGCGCTTAATGGGTTGGGTGGCCAATGGGCAATTGCACACAGGGCTTGTCCCCTCTGCCATTTTCTTCTTGGCAGACCAATAGGTGGGGGTCTTGTCGGTTTTGGGTTTTTGGAAGCGAGAGGGAGATAGGTGTTACAGGAGATAAAATCTTCTTCTTCCTTTGTCTATGCGCTTTAGGGGAAGAAGAAGAAGATGCACAGTGCCGTACAAAACAACATTGTTTTGAGCATCTTTTTTTTTTTAAAAAAAAAGAATAGTGCATGAAACGGCATCGTTTTGAACAAAACGTGTTGTTTCATTTAAACAAAACAATGTCAAAGAAAGCCTTATTTCCAAATCAGTCCTTATTTTTTAATTTGTTTAATAAAGTCCTCAATTGCAATTTTTATTTTAAGAATCAATTCAATTGCATCCATGTTTAATTCAAATGTCAGCCCTGATGTTGACAGCCTTTTTCAATTTGATCATTGGTCTTAAATTTGTGCAATTTAACCCCTAATTGATCACCAAACTTTCAAATTTCTTAAATTTGGCCCTTGATTCTCGTCAATTAGGTCCCTAGAGTTTGACGCCTTTTGCAAAGTGGCCCTTGACTGTGAATTTCTTCAATTTAGCCCTTAATTGACTTTAAAACTTTGATTTTCTTGCAATTTTTCACCTAATTTCAACAAAGTGACATGGTAAAAATTAAATTTGGTCTTTTGAAATTCCAATCTTGTTAATTAAACCTAAATTGGGCTCCTAAACTTAATTTTTCACCAATTAAGCCCCTAATAAAATTAATTTGACTCATTTAAAGTACAATTAAGTCCTTGTACTTGATTAAATCTTTCAATTGGACTCAAATTAATTCTCAAACATAATTAAAATTTAATTTGGCCTATGATTAAATCAAATTGACCTATTAAAAATTTAATTATACCCTTGGACTTAATTTCTATGTAGATTCGTCCAATAATCATTTAATTTGACCTTGAAGCTACATTGTTTCTTTAGTCTTGAGTATAATAGGGTACAATTAGGCTTCAAATTTCATCCAAAATTACAGCTTGATTTTCCAATATGTTTGAGATCCTCGACCTGCTTTTTTCACGTCGTCAATCTTTATTTTATTTTTTATTTTTTGTTTTGGAAGAAGAAGAAGTGGATTTGGGGAATAACAAAAAAAATAGGTTATGACAGAGGCTACCTTTTAGCATCTTGCGTGGAACATTTTAGGGTTCGATCAATTCTACCAATGTATTTATCCAATCATGGACAATAATATAATGCAAAGTTACTACTTTTACAAAAACATCTTTTGATTTTAAAACAACAAAGAGATTTAAAAGGCATATAATGCAATCCCAAAACCTTTGATGAACTTATGGTGTTAGAAGAAAAAAATTATGAACTTTGATTAACCAAAAAAGTATTAGAAACAATCTTTTGATGAGGGTTTGAAGAGGGCCAAGGGGTATATACATAGTAAACTTCTTAGTATTGGCTTTCATATGTGGGGTCTTGCTTTCAAAGCAAAAGGTTCATCCTAATAGATTGATTAACTGAGCCATCTTTATTTTCAAATAGTCATCTTGCTCTATCCATGCTGAACTCTTCAATTTGCTTCTTATAGATCTTGGTAGGGGTTGACGTTTAGGGGCAGGCCTATATTTCTCCTTCAAATGAAAAATATGCAATATTGGAAAATAAATATGAGATGGTTGGAGAAAATAAAGGTAAATTAAATATAAATTCGCCCTTTAAGGTTGAAAAATGGTTGTCATTTGATGTCATTATTACACCAACAAGGAAATTCATAGTCATCTCAGTCAATTTATAATTATCCAAACTCTTATAGAATTTATGTGACAACCATTTACTACCAAAAAGTCCTAAAATCCAGGATTCTACATATCGAGCTTTCTTTGATGCAATTTACATATGACATATACAATCTATGGATAGATTTTATTCATTAAGTGAGCATGAGTATGATTTTTACCTAGTCTTAAAAAGATCTTAGATCTACCCAGTGATGGTTTTTATAAAGATAGTATGGGGGCGTTGCAAAGAATAGTTAAGGCACGTATACCCACCATTACCAAGCAGGTACTCACATATGAGTTGGGTATTTAACAAATTTGAACCCTGACTAATGGTCATAGGACAAACTATGAATCCTCTACCTAACCTAGAAGCTTGTGTGTGCTTTTAAAAATTAAAGTAGGAGATACATGGGACATTAATCCATATCTAATATACAATGCATGTGCAATATATAAAAAATTAATGCATAAAAAAATGCATGTTTTAATCCTCCACCTAACCTAGAAGCTTGTGTGTGCTTTCAAAAATTAAAGTAGGTGATACATGGGGCATTAATCCATATCCAATATACAATGCATGTGCAATATATAAAAAAATTAAAGCATAAAAAAGAATGCTTGTTTATAATAATAATATAAAAAAAGATAAACAAAAAGCAATAAAATTTAAAGTATAAATATAGAGACTAAAAAAAATATAACACAACAATCAGATAACAAATGAAGCTTAATCTACGAGATTTTCTTAATGGAGTAGTCATTATATCGCACGTGTGCAGTGTCACATCAATCATCCTCCTGAATTAGTTTTTTTTATGATGGGTCAAAAGAACAATGAATTCTTGTACTTTATCAGTTAAAAGGTTTGGAGTCACCACCTAGTATTCTGGTCACTAGAAACCCTAACTGGTCTTCAAAGTCTGGATAAGGGAACCGGTTGTGTATAGAAAGGATGTATCACCCCTACTACACCTTATATAAGGTAAGCTGCATTGTTTATTGTTTGATTACTAAGCAAATGTTCTGTTTTTCTAACCATTAGTCTGTCTATTAGTCAAAACAAGTCCATCCTAGTAGAGTGAATCATGACTTTACGGGTCTACCTTAACCATTCTGAGGCCCAACCATATTTTTTTTCATTTTACTTCTTTTAGTATCGTAAACACATGTAAGTTTGTATTTTCTTAAGTTAAAAGGTGAGAAAAGATGGTTTTATTTACATGCCAAGTTCGTCATTTTGCTTTTATTTGAAAAGGCATTTTAGGTACATATATAAGTCTAGACAAAATAATTTTTTTAGAATTTTTGAAATTTAGATCTAGTTCCCCCTATAGACTTAATAAGCATTTTATTAAATCCATGAAGCATGCAAAAATATAAAACAATGTTTTTTTATATATATATTTTTAGAAATTCTAAATCATGAAAATAATTGTTTTTAAGAAAATACAAACTATGATTTTTTGGACAAAACTTTGCCGTATGCAATTAAAACATTTGTTTAATTAAATTTTTTATCTTTTTTTACCATTTATTTAACACATGCTAATAAAATAATGCAACACACACATTATTTTTCTTACTATTGTTTTACTTACACAATACAATTGCTTGCTTACAAACAACCCAAAATTTAAAATTTACCAATAATTCAAACACACACATTAAACATATAAAATTTGCAAAATGAACCTTTCAAATATCAAAATAATACGGAGAAGTTGTTGGAAACTCAAGAACCATAGGAAGATTTTGGGATTGCATGAACAGTGGTAGTGTGTGTTCTCCTCGCGCCACTGCTATGCCAATATGTGGAACCATGCGCTGTCATCATTAAGAAGGGAAATCTGGTGGATTAGGAGATGTTTCATCTTCTTTTCCACAAAAAATCTCACCACCACCTAAAAAAAGCACAACAAATAATTGATTATATCTCTTTTTTTCCTTCTTCTCGGGTTCAAAGCTATTATGATTTGTTGTAGTGATGATGGTCAAAGATGGGAGAGTAATGAGTCAGTTGTTAAGGTTGTCATTGGTGTTGCCATGGAGTTGGGCTTTCTCGTGTGGAGGAGAACTTGTCATTATTGTTGATGATGGGGAGCTGACTGATGGCATTGGGAGATGAGTTGATGTTTGAAGAAATCAAGAAGAGAGTGGGAGTCTATAAGTTGCAAGGATGCGAACTGGACGGTTTAGGAGGATGGCTACTACCAAAGGGAGCTATTATACTTTTAATTAAGCCCCTGATTATGTTAATTTAGCCTTTTCAAGTTTCAATCGTATCTCTAATGGTTCAATCTTTGTGAATTGATCTAAATTAGGTCTGTAAACTTTATTTTTTATTCAATTAAGTCCTTAATTAAGCCAATTAAAGGTATTAAAAGTTTCATTAAGTCCATGAACATAAATAATTATTCTAATTTTAGCCAAATTGACTTTCCAGCTTAATTTTGCTTTTGATTAAACCCTAGATTAAATCAATTAGGCTCGTCAAGAGTTCAATTAAGTCCTTGAACTTAATTATTTTGTAAGTTTTCCCCCATTCTTTAATATCTTTCTTTAATTTGATCCTACATTCTCATTGTTTTCTTCAATTAGGCCCTCCATTGTTGCAATTGAATTTCCAGCCTTTTCCACTTGGTTCAATTTGGTCCTTTAACTTTCAATTTGAATGATTGAGTCCCTTTTTCCATTTTTTTTTATTTTTAAAAAAGACAATGTCAACGTCAATTCAATTAGAAAAATTAATCAATGATTTTGAAATTGACATGTTTATATATGAACGCATTGAAAATAAATTATTAAATTTTGAATCCTTTTGAAAAACACTAAAAATGATGCAAATACATCAAGAATATATTTTTTTAATTTTGTTTTTGTTATTTTTGGTTTTTTATATTTTTTTAAAAATATTGGGTTATGACAAAGGTGAAGTCTCTCTCTATGGTATCTTACTTAGTCAACAAAAGTATGCCCTTGAAATTCTTCACCGAGTATAAATGTCTTCTTGTCAACTAGTTGATACTTAATCATCTTCCTCCTCAAAATTATCAACGGTGTCTGGTGCTTTGTACTCTGATTTCACTCGGTTTAGACAAATTATTAGTGCTCTACAATATTTTACTTTTACCAAGCCTAATATATGTTATGTCGTGAATAAGGTGTGTCAATTCATGAATGCTCTCATTGAGGATCACTGGGTAGCTATTAAACATATCTTGCGTTATCTTCAGGCTATGACTTCATATGATTTACACATCACTCGAGGTTCTTTTCATGGCTTCACTAATGCTAATTAGGCAAGTTGTGTTGATGACTATAAATTTATTGGTAGGGTTATCTTGTGTATCTAGGTAATACTGCTGTTTCATGGAAGTTTGGGAAACAACAAATTGTTGCGTAGTCCTTCATTAATGGTACAATTGAGATTTATGGATTCGCTTTTTATTGTCAAAACTTCAGCTTCTTTATCCTTCTATTACTACATTGTGGTGTGATAATTTAATAGCTACCTATTTATATGTAAATCTTATTTTTCATACTTGTACTAAACATGTTAAAGTTGACTCTCATTTCATTCATAATAGAGTTGCTAAGATAGAGATTAATGTTCGGTTCATCTCTTCCAATGATTAACTAGCTGATATTCTAGCTAAACCACTTCCTTATGCTTTCTTTGCTCATTTTCGGTCCAAGTTTCGTGTGGAGTCTTCACCTTTAGCTTTAGGAAGCTTATATAGAAAGTGTGTTTTCTATGACAATTACCTTGTATTTGTATATGCCTTATATGTGTATCTATCTTATATAGTGTTGTTATCATGGTTAATGCATTCCATTATATTATTATTATTATTTTACACAACCCTAACCCTAAGTATATAAATATAAATGATGACGACTACAATTGTAAGCACCTATCATTATGCATACAAACCTATTTCTCTCAATTATCTTAACCAGTTAAAGCCAAGCTACAGATTCATGAACTATGTGTGTTTAATAATGCAATGCAAATGTTTTTGTAAAAGTGTATTTGGGCTGAAAATTTTGATGCTTTCCAAATGATTCTGGCAAAATGTGTTTTGAACAACACTTTCAAACGTAGTACAAACACATTACCCAAACACAACCTAAGCTTTGTTATTGCCTAATTTTCTGCTACCTCGTTTCATTCCCTCATGCATGGCTTGCTTGAAAACCACTGATTTTAGACCCTTCCCAAGCTGATTGATGGAGTTAAACAGACTCCGCATCCTCTATGGCATGGAAACTGGATTGATCTTAGATAGCCAAGCAAGTCTGATTCAAAAGTCCAGTCTACCTATTGTTTTGAGGGAGATGCGACACTAATCTCCATAGCTTTCTTGGCTGCAAGACTTCTACTTCGTCAGAGTTCTTGATCCTTCTTGTTGAAAAATTGCAGGTGAAATGACCTTTTGTGGTCTCTTATGACTCCTCCAAGTCTTGGTCTTCCTTGTTTTCCTAAGGATGAACCGTCCACATTTCACTTTGAAAAACCCTGTTGTGGTCTTCGTCAAAGAGTCAGTGCATGTTCGGCTTATAGTTGGATTCTATCAATTCTCGGAGTCTGATTCAAAAGTCATTACCTAAGCAAAATTCTCGTGAAGACTTTTTGCCCAGAAAACAGCTTCATGGAAAATCAAACAGTAGATACTATCCCAATCAGGCTTGCAATAATTTAAAAAACAAGTTATTTCTAGCTAGCAAAATGAATCAAAGTTCAAAGCACTACATAAAACATCAAACACCACAAAGAACGCTACCCAAAATGGAGGAGATGGTGGCAATACCAGAGGGCGTGAGACTAATTCTAATGTGAGAGTTGCACACCATTTCTACAACTCCGATCAACATATCAAGCCTGGTCGAATTTTATAATTATGTTATTTAATTAAAATAAAATAAAAGAATTAGACTTGTTTTTGTTATTTTAATTCCATACACCTTTTTTTTTAATCTTTTTTTATACAAAAAGAGTTACACATGTCTAATTGCCATATAATTAAATAAAAAATAATTTTAAAAATAAAAAATTAATAAAATCTGATAGGGTGTATGATCTGGATTACAAGTTTGACAGGTTAATTCAGATTCACTTGAGCTTTCAATTAGATTTTTTTATTAATTTTATCTTTACGGTTAATTAGGAATTAAGTTTTATAATTTATTTCAATTTGATTTATAAGGTTATCACGGTTTTATTACTCAAGTCATGATTTTGATTGACAAACTCGGGTTGATCCATGTCGTTTCAATATACTACAACCTCAATATTAAAAAAACAATATTGTCCAATATATCATCCTCTCAATATTTAAAAAATATGTCATCCTGTGTTGGGTTTTGAAGTCATGTTTTTTTTTTCTCTTAGAACACATTAATTAGTAATGTCTGGAAAAAATTTTATGTTAGAAAAAAATTATTCTGACCCGCGGTGCGGTCTGGTACTAACTGAAGTGACATGCTACCCTATTTTTAGCATAGTTATAAAATCCAATCCAAAAATCGATTCAGGGCAAAACCCGATTTACATGTCAGGAGAGTCAACCTGAATTAACCCAAAATATATACATTAAAAAAAAGATTAGAAAAATGTTATTTTAAAGGATGAGCTTTACACTAGGTTGATCGGATGAAGAATCGATCTAAGTTTTTAATTAAGTCATGCTAGATCACTATTTTTTTTCTTTTAACTTGAATTAATTTAAGTTACGAGTTTGCCAAATCTAAATTCATATCATTATACCGGCCAGTATTTTCAGCCGGTGCCCCTTTCACTTTCTTCAGCTAGATAATTCAAAACTATTCCTTAACCAATGCCCACTAAACATGGCTTGTACAATAATTTGACCGATCAAATCATAGTTATCAGATTTGATTTGAATAAAAGTTTATATCACTAAATCACCTAATCAACCCATTAAATTAATGATATACCATATTAAAAATAATATATTTATTTATTTTCAATGTAAGTTCATGCCATGTTCTAGCGTGTCCAGCTTTGCAAATTAAGTTAATGATTTGAATAAAAGTTTATATCACTAAATCACCTAATCAACCCATTAAATTAATGATATACCATATTAAAAATAATATATTTATTTATTTATTTATTTTAAATGTAAGTTCATGCCATGTTCTAGCGTGTCCAGCTTTGCAAATTAAGTTTACATAACTAGGTTCAAATTTCACAACCGGCCGCCCTCCTTCGCCCTCTCTTCTCTTTTCTCTCTCTCTGTTTTGTCTCTAATAGTTTAGTTCTTTTGGTGGATGTGAAACATCTTTGATGCCTGTTGACTAATAGGAATGATATGGACCAGTATGAAACGGAGAGTGACAGTGTGTGAATACAATTATTAGACTTCGAGTTTTCTTCTTTCTCTTTCTCTGTTCATTTTATCATCGTTCTTTCTTTTCTTTTTCTTTTTCTTTTTCTTTTTTAATTCACTACTGCAAATTAGTTTACGTAATTCTTGCAAATTAATTCGGGTTGATGACAGTGAAAGGATGTCAATGTGTGGCTACATAGAACCAGGGGCATATGATCAATGAAACATATTAAGTAGGGACGCGTGATACAATTACAAAATTCACCAGTTTTTATGGTTTATTTCTCCAAAGAGATAAAAGTCATCCCTAGTATAATCATTCAAAAGAAATTCATCATTGTTTTTTTTAATGGACACTATCTTATATCATAGAGTTAATAATTAGGAGATTAAAGTTAGAAATCAGTAATTATTACAGCAAGCAAAGGGACCGAAATGAATGAGAGTTGTCACTATGAGCCTAGCTAGACGGATGTTAGCCGATGAAATTTAAAATATTTTGATATGGCATGATACTTGGAGGATATTCCAATTCATTACAAAATCTAGGTTCAAGCTGACAGTTTTCGATATATTAATGTTCTCGAATCCAATACCAAGTAAAAAGTTGTATTTCATAAACTAACTGAAGCAAGAGGGATTTGTGCTGTAAAGTTGTTTGTTCCACAAGAAGTTCAAGGATGAAAGTTGATCGTGAAGCAAGAACATATTCCGGTCGAATTTACATGTTATAAATGTCTAGCTAGTTGGTTTTGTTCTCGTTGCTCGATCACCATCAATCAAAAGCAAGAAAGTTGCCACAATTGCAGAGACGTGGGTTCTGGACCATGACATAGAACTTATAACCATGCACGGGGATGGAACAGAAAATGGGATAGAATAAAAAGGTTTAAAGGAATAGGCAGCGGAGGAAATACATTCAAAATAATGCTCATTGTACTTCAAGGATCTGCTTTTACTTTTGATTTGATTTGTACTGCTACGACCTCCCTTGCTTCTTTTATCTCTTCTTTTCTTTTTCTCTCCATTTATACTTTAATAAAAAAGGATACGGCAATTGCAAAAATAATGAGAACGAAAGATGGATGATTTAGTGTAAACTGGAAACCAATTGAAGAAACACATATAGTCATAGACCGTCCTTAAGGAAAAACATGCATTTTCATGTAATTAAAAAAAAGGGGAAAAACATGCATGCTTTCACCACCGGCCTGATTTAGAACATGTTTTTACTTTCCATTGTGGGTGTTCTTCCCACTTGTCCATTTACATAGATTGACTCAAGTACATATGTAAAGACATGTGAAATTGTAATAATAAAAAAAAAACTAGGTTGGCAAAAAATGGTTTTGATCTTATTTGAGCTTTGTTGTATTCTTAGCTCGAATGTGCTCTATTTTATTTCTTCAATGACCGGATAGCAGCATTAATTCGTCCATCGTATTGCCGACTGTGTATATTTGTGACATCCTATCTATATTGTTTTCTTAGAAGTAATAATGAAAAAATAAATAAAAAGAGAGAAAGCAATCAACAAGAAAAATAAAAAAAAAATTAACTGAGAAAGTAATAGTGAAAAAAAATCAAATAGAGAACGAATTGTAAAAGAATGATGGTGAGAGAGATATGGATCATAATAAAATATTAAAGGGAGAGAGATAAGGGTAAAAATGTGAAAAGGAATAAATGAGAGGATGCGAGAGGGAGGAATTTTTGGAACTAAAAGAGATATAAATGGAAATCCTTGAATCACAATATCTACCTATAATAAAACTAAATAATATAGAGAGAAGGCAATAAAGAAGAAAAAAGAAAAGACTTCTAAAATAAGAAATTTAGAAAAAAGAAAAAGAAAAGAATGAAAACAATATAAAAAAAAAACCCATTACATATTTTTATTATAATATTCAATTTAGATCAACTAAAGCTTCTAAAACAAAAATCCTGAAACGATGTCATTTTAGTTTTTTTATATAATAACATTGTTCTGAAAAAAAAATTTTATTGGCTCAACCGAGGTTACATTACATTATTAAAAAAAATAGATTTTTATTTTTTTGCGGCAATTTTATTGAGAACAAAAAAAATTGGGAAAACTTTTGCATAGAACATTTAAGTTTCCAAGGAAAAATAACCCTTTATGTATATTTATTTTGTAGTTATTTTCTAATTTGTTTTTTTTTTAATTAAACATCCCAATGTAAAACAAGAAAAGAAATTCAAAAAACTGAATTTGTTTTAAATTATTACTAAATAAATTAATTTTTTAAGTATTTTAGAAATAAATTTTCAAATAAAGGAAATAACAAAAATAGTTTTGTTCATTATTCCCAACAATATTACCAATAATTACTAAATTAAAAAAATTAATTTATTGTTCATCGATAATCCATCAGAAATAAGGTTTACAAGAAAATATATTTTTTGTATTCTTCATAAATAAATAAATAAAAATACAAATATTATTTAGTCTTTTTTCATAAGTCATTTATGTTAAAAAAAAATTATTTTGTTTCCATCTGCCTTACATGAAAATAATAACAAAATGTTTTGCCATAAATAATAGTTTTTTTTAAAAAATGTAGGCCTTATTTGGCTAGCAAATTGTCGCACGTGTACGACGTTTTGATGATTGTTTTTCTGGATTTGATTTGGGTATCAAAAGAATAAGAAATTCTAGTCCTTTAGGATTTAAAGGTTTGGAGTTAGTACCTAGTGTTTTTTTATCATTGTGAAACCTAACTGGTCTATAGAGTTTGGATAAATGACTAGTTATTGGTTAAAGCGAATATAACTCAATAAAGTGAATTATGACTTTATATGTCAAGCCTAGCTCTTCTAAAGTTAATTAATATGTTATTTTATTTTTATTTCTTTTAATATCTTCAACACATATTACATATAAGTTCATAATTCTTAAATATTAGGAGTAAACAAAAGGAGAAAGAGTGTAGGGTTTTTATTTATTATATACTTAATTTGTCATTGTTTAATGTCTAACATATAAATTCATAAATCCTAAAATATTAAAAGTAAACATTTTTTTGTGGTACTTAATTTAGACCAAGTTCCTAATAAGCTTAATAAACTTGTTATTAAGTTAATTATGCAAGCAAAATATAAAAACTATTTTGTTGTTTAATTTTTGATATTTTCAAGAAATGCTAAATCATGCAATATTTTTTTTCTTTTTTCTTTTTTTTTTCTTTCATAATTTTTTTATTAAACATGAATTTTTGGAGAAACTTAACCATAATGTAAGTTAAAACAAGGAATTCAAACCATTAACTAGTTTTAAGTTAAACATGAAGTTAATTTTTTTCTAATCTTTTTTTTTCTAACACATGCTAAAAAAAGATAAAAATTATGCAAAGACACGTATACACACACACATCCTCTTTTCACTAATTTACTTGCACACCCTACAATCACACCTATTTACAATCATCATCATATGATTGACGATGATCATAATCAAACACATAAAAACCATCCAAAATTTGAAGTAGACCTTCTGAAAGAGGCTAGACAAGATCTACACTATCAGAGTATGGTAGAGGAGCTATTGGGCCTCAAGGATGATGTTGGAGCATAGTAGAAGTGTGTGTATCCACGCACCACTTTCATTGTTGGCATGTGGAACCATACATTGTTGCTTGTTAATGGGAGTAACCTAGCAGATTTGAAGTGCCTCCCTTCCCTCATCACTTTTAGAATGGCGATGAACTTAATTGTTACCTGTAAAAGAAAAAAAATACACAAACAAAGCTTCAATTTATTTCCTCATTTCTCTACAGATATGTTTCTCCCTCTCTCTTAGATCTGCCTCATTTAGGTCAGTCTCTTCCTCCTCTATTGGGTGTCATGGGGAGAAGGTTAAAGGGAGTTGGTGTAGTTACTAGACTCTGGTTCAGTTTATAGGGGAGAAGAAGGGACCGACTTTAACTTATAGAGACTACTAGAGATGTAGTGGGTGACTAAAGTTGTTGTTGATGATAAGGATGTCACTAGTGGTGTTGATGGTGACCGATTAGTGATGATAATGAGAGGGATAATGGGTATATGGTTGATGTTGGGAGGAGATGATGGGTTTATGGATGGTATTAGGAGGAGATGATGGGTCATTGTTGGTTGTTTATTGAGGTTGGTGTGGGATAGGTCACAACATTGGTGAAGAGGAATGTGTTGATCTATTGGGTTTGGAGGAGAAGGAATTAGGGACAAGAGAAGAGATAATAGGTAGTTATGGGTGAGAGGGATTGCTATGTTTTTTTTCTTGTCGGAGAAATTATATATAATGGTGTGAAAATTATAGGATTTTGTTTTAGGCAATAAGGGAAAATGTAATGGATGTTTTTTTTTAAGTGTTAAAGATAGTGGAGACGAGGATGGCAAAATGAGATGGAGATAAAGAGATCATGAGGGAGAGAGCTATTATTGGAAAAATGATAGAGCGTTATTCTCTTATTTTATGATTTTTTTTTTCTCCCCTTTCTTTTGATTCCCTAACTTGGTATGTTTTATATGGAACTTGGGAAGAATCGAGACTTTTAATAGGTGGCTCAATTGCAGCCATTAACTCCTATACTAATCATCTCTACCTTTGAACCAAATACATCCAACTTTGTACCTAAACAACTAGCTTGAGGGTGTGTATTTTTAGCTTGTTTTTCAATAATTTTAGGGTTGTAAGTTGTAGGTTTTGGTTTATTATGGGTGTGTGCTTTTATGAGCAGGAGAGTATGCTTTTTTCATCTTAAGTTCAGCATAAAGTGAGAAGCTCAAAAAGAATAAAGGTTCTCTTTTGCTGGCAAACCCGTGCACCTCATTGTCCAATAGGTTTGACTGATTTGGTAGGTCTTTTTGTATGGGTTTGTTGAGGGCTTTGGACCCCAAGATGGGTAAAACCTATGCTGGGATGGTAGTACATAATCAGGGCTATTGGATGGGTATTTTTTTGTCCCTTTTGTCTATTTTTTATTTTCTTATTTTTTTGTCTTTTTATTTTTTTTAAAGGCAACATCAATGTTAACTCGATGAAAAAAAATAATAAAAGATTTTGAAATGAACAGGTTATTAAATGAACGCATTAAAAATAATTTTTTTTTTAATTTTGGATTCTTTCAAAAAGACGTTGAAAATGATGCAAATGTGTAAAAAATACATTTTTAGACTTTTTGTTGTTTTGTTTTGCTATTTTTGGATTTTTTGAAAAATACTTTGAAATAAAAGATCAAATTTTGGTTATGATATTTGCCCTCTCTTTACAATACTTATTGTATAGAGTTATAAGAGACTTTAGAAGGTAATTATATAAAGAAAAGAAATGGTGTGAAAGCCTTATTAGGTTAGGAGAAAAATCCACTGGGAGTTTTGGTATTAACAAATCAAAAGATCGTTATCCTTATAAATGTTTTAAAACTCAATTATTTTGAAAATAAAGGGTTTTCTCTTTGTTTTAAAAAATATTATTGTTATTCAGGCAACATGCTTGTTATGTGAAATATATCTAGTATTTTTCATGAATGGTCTGTGTTTGGGTGACCGTGGTCTGTGTTTGGGTGACCTGTTTATAGTCTGTGTTTAGGTGATCTATCTTTTGGGTGAAAAATATCTAGGACTTTTTACAAGTGGTCTATGTTTAGATAACTTACATGTGGTTTATGATCGACTAACCTGCCCATGGTCTGTGTTCGGGTGACCTACATGTGGTCTGTATTGGATGACCTGCCTGTGGTCTGTGTTTAGGTGACCTGTCCATGGTTTGTGATCGGGTGACCTATCCATTGTGAAAAATATCTAGGATTTTCACAAGTGAAATGATTGATTTTGATTAATGATGCTTTTTTTTTAATAATGTCTTGGATTTTTCCAATGAGATACCTTATCTTTCTTCTCTAATGTGGACCACCTTCTAAATTTTCTTGCGATTATCCATATTGGATTTCTCATCATCAAATGGAGCCTTGTTAGGTCCTCATTTGCTAGAGTATTACTGAACTCTTTCATTGTTAAAACTTTGTTAGATTTTTAATGAACTAGAGCCTTGCTTGGCTCACAACTTTGTTGGGTCCTTATTTGTTGGAGTCTAGGACTCTTTCTTTGTTAAAACCTTGTTGAGGTTCTAATCAAATAGAGCCTTGTTGGGCTCAGAACTTTGTTGGGTCTTTATTTGCTGGAGTCTTGCTAAAAGTTTTTTTATATTAAAACCTTATTAGGTTTTTTAATCACTTAGATCACTGTTAGGCTCAGAACTATACTGAGTCTTCATTTACTAAAGTCTTTCCAGACTCTTTCTTTGTTAAAACCTTGTTGGATTTTTAATCAACTAGAGATTTGTTAGGCTTAAAACCTTGTTAGGTTCTTATATAAGGGTTTTATTTGTGTTTTTAAAAGACTCTTTCTGCAAAAACATTATACAATGCAATGGAAAAAGGATTAGATAACATACATCTTTACCTATTTAGAAGTATACGTCCCTTTTTTCTTGCAACTCATCTTTCAATTAATAAAAGGGTTTACTATCACTGATCTAGCCTTTTGGTTACCCAGCTTCTAGCCTACTTGAATTTGTGGAGTATTTACAATTTCACATAGACACCATGACCCATTTATTTACTAAAAGTTTTATGTCTTGCTGATCAATTTGAATGGATCATCTAGTACCCTTTCATCTGTCATCATTAACAAAAAATGAGCTTAAACTATCATCATGAATAAAATTGCTCATTGTCTCACTACTAGAAATTTTCACTAGCTATGTTGAATGGATGAAACTACCTTCTGTAATTGAAGTTAGCTCCTTGTCTTGATATACTCCCAATTGATCTAGCTATGGATTCTTTCAAATAAAATTACTCCCAGTTGATCTAACTCTTCTCATTCTTTCAATAATCATCAAAAGACACTCATACTATCATCACTAGGTATCGTTCATGGTTTTGATGGAGTTCATTAAACCATCATTTGATTACTGGTTGCAATGGACTCCTTACCCCCAACTAATCTAAATTTATCCATAACCTCATAGGGTTCACAACATTGCCCCCTGACTGCTCAATATTCCAATGAATACCTATAAGAAGTGTCAACATTGTCAAGAACTTTATAAACTCTGTCAATAACTATTTTTGCATGAAAATCATTTTTTTATTTTGGAACCAAATCACAAATTTCAAAGATCATATTCATTTAAGTTTAATTGTCACAAATATATTATGAAGATATAATTTTGAACATTTTTCTTTTATCGTGATCCCAAGACACGTCATTTAACATTAAGATTCAACTTTTATGTGTATTTGGTTGGCAATTGACACTGTAAGGATAAAAAGTAAGTGTCAACTCAAAATCAAGTTATCCATGGATCAAATAAGCATCCTAAAATTTTGATTATTGTATTTTAAAGCATAAATTTATCTGATGTAAGCTTTAAAACAAATTTCTTTGACTTTCTTGCAACTCTGAACTCCCTAAGGGTTTATCTTTAGGGAAAGGGTAATTTGATCTTTTATACAGGCAAGATTGGAATTGGTTAAGGTACGTGATAAGATGACCTTTTGTTTTTTAAAGTTTCAAAGCAAGAAGCTCAAGTAAAAGCTCGAGGTTTCGTTGAGAGAAATTTATCTTATTTTTTAACTCGCAAACTATTCATCTCCACCTTTGAACCAAATTCTTCCAACTTTATGCCTAAAAAACCAGCTTGGGGATTTGTCTTTTTAGCTTGTTTTTCAGTGATTTAGGGCTGCAAGATGTAGGTTTTGGCTTATCATGAGGTGTGTCCTTTTAAGAGCATAAGAGTATTCTTTTTTCATCTTAAGTTTAGCACAAAATGAGGAGCTCAGAAAGGGACAAATGTTTGGCAAACCCTTGCACCTCACTATCTAATGAGTTTAGTTAATTTGACAAGTCTTCTTATACGAGTTTGTAGAGGGCTTTGGAGGGCAAAATGGGTAAAACTTGTGCTGGAATGGTAGTATATGGTTATTGGATATGTGTTTTTAGTCCATTTTATCTCTCTTTTTATTTTTATTTTAAAAAAACAACATTAATGTCAACTCAATGAAAAAAAATTAATCAAAGATTTTGAAATGAATAGGTTCATACATGAACACATTGAAAACAATTATGTGGATTTTGGATATTTTCCAAAAGACATTGAAAATATGTCAAAAATATTTTTGGATTTTTTTTGTTATTTTTGGATTTTGTTTTTGAAAAAAAGGTAGAAATTAGTTAAGACACATTTGAGTTTATTTTATAAAGAAGATTTATTTAAGATATAACTTGTGAGAAATCTACATTTGCAATCAAATAATAATAAGTTAAGTCATAAACATATCTAAAGATATATAATGTTTTTATATATAAAGACAAAATAAATAAAGTACAAAGGTTTTTTACTTTTTTAACAAGAAAGGCTAATAAAACGAATAAGGTTTAAGAAAAGAAAGTTAGATTATAAAAAATTATATAAGAAAAAAAAAAGGCAATATAAATTGCATTAAGGAAAATATGTATGAGTTTGATCAAAAGATTATAATAATAGGATCTTCTTGGTTATAGAAAAGTTCTAAAATCAAAATAAAAGGAGCTTCGTATTTATTGAGAGATTATAACTATAACTTGAAGTCCAATCTATGTTTTCCATGAGAAATTATGATTGTAATTATCATCATTATTATTAATAATAATAATAATGAGTTGTTTTCATTAAAAAAAGGCTTTATATTTGGAAAAATTAATTATTTATAAGGAAAAAAATTGAATTCATTTTCAAGACGGAAACTAGTTTAAATAGGAAAAAAAATACTTTTTGTCATGCATAATTTTGTCACATAGCTCCTTGAACAACTTATGAATGTTATCAAAGTTTCCTTAATCCAAAGAGGGACTATAATCGATTCTATCCTTATCTTATATTAGTGAGTTATTAGAAATTTAAATAAAACAAAGTAAAGTTGTATGAATTTACATCTAATAAAAAGTTTTTTTAAATTGTCAGACATTCAAGCTACATACATAAAAAATAAAGTTCATTTATAGTTTTGCCGATTTAAATTAAGGACCATTTCAACAATGACTTAAGGTCCCCACTCAATAAAATGTCCCAATAATAAATAAAGTTATTTGTTAATTATATTTTATAAAATGAAAATTACTCTCATTTAATAAAAAGCTCCATATACAAAATTTTAGATTGCCCAAGGTTTTATTTGTCAGACCACTACAAGATTTCACAGTTTTACCGACGGAAAAATTCCGTCGGTGTGTGATTAGAAGTTCGTCGGTGATTTTTTTACCGACGTCATCACCTACGGAATACGTCCGTCGGCTTTACCTTCGTCGGTGATTCCTCATTATGTCGGTATATCCGTCGGCAAAACAAAAAAATCATTTACCGACGGTTTTACAGACGGAACGTGCGCGCCAAAAAAAAAAGATTCCCGCTTGAAATATACCGACGGATTTTCATTCCGTCGGTGAAATTGAAATTACCGACGGAAAATATCCGTCGTTACATCGGTCGGTGAATGTATGAAATACCGACGGATTAATTCCGTCTGTACATTCGTCGGTACTGGTGGAAGCTACTGTTAAATGGCGACGGATTAATTCCGTCGGTAATTCTGTCGATGAAAGTTTAAAATACCGACCGAATTTATCCGTCGGTAAAATCCTTGGTAATAGTTTTTTTCTTAATTTGTTTTTTAAAAAATATTTAGGATATATAATATAAAACTATATAAATTAATTGTTATACAAACCAATTATGCAAATAAAATTTTTATTAAACATAAAAAAAAAAACAAAGTTAAATAATATTAATGACAAACTGAATATGTTTCAAGAAAAATAATAAATGAAGTTTTAAAGGTAAATAATGTTGATTACAAATTAATATAAAGATGATGGAGCTTGAGGAGGAGGAGGAGATCCTGGCGGAGGCTGGT
>Ga0307516_10001177_pt1 | contig 36551 bp, 25 predicted proteins | sample 19_EM_MG_FD_203310 | JGI IMG/M metagenome (GOLD analysis project Ga0307516, IMG submission 203310) | Populus trichocarpa ectomycorrhiza microbial communities from riparian zone in the Pacific Northwest, United States - 19_EM | ecosystem: Host-associated > Plants > Roots > Unclassified | place... | reverse complement strand
TCCGAGGGGTTTTACTCCTCATCCTGTACATGCCACGCTAGCAACGGGGTCACAACCTTTTTCTTCGCACACCCTCTTTTCTCTGTGACCGGTCCTCTCCCTAATCGCCTGCCCCCTAGACCATAGCCTTCAATACCATGAATATGCAATCGACAGGGTAGATACCGCACATCACCGCTTTTGTTGTGGAGCGGGCACAGTATTAATAGGGAGCTGGCGCAGAATGGATAGGGAGAGTGGGCACAGATTTAAAGGGAGAATTAATAGGGCGCAGAACCAACACGAAGAGCGGGTATGAATTTACGGGTGGAACATAGATAGATAGATGATGCATGTAGTATGTACCGCGGGCTACGATGGATGTGATGTTGCGCACCACTGGGAAAGAATATGCATCTGTATAAGTGAATGTCGCTGCGCCAGGTTTCGTGACACCGCAGGAGAATGGGATGGAAGCAGAAAGAAGAGCGAACGCATACAAAAACAAAACCGAAGAAGTCATTCGCTTCGGGTAACCCGCCAATTATATTGAGTGACTTGTCAATATAAGTCTCAAGTCAATTGGTTGAATTGGCTCCTATGTATGTACATATCTACTTAGTTGGGGACTTTGATTGACGGACCAAATCACCTTGAAGGAGTCCTACATGCCTACACGGCACAATAGGTAATATCGATGATGTCGCCAACGCCCAAACCACCTCTGCTCTAGAGTCTACAGGAAGTACATAGTTATGGCCCTTGAAGGGTGAATTCTGCATTTGTCAACTCCCCCCAGTGATGTGCAACGACGAGCGTTATCATAATGCACCGAGGAATATGGAAACCATCCATTTTCCGCGTGGAGTTTCTCTACGATTCCACGGTATGTATGTAGCAACGGTGTCCTATACATATACTCTTGCTTTCTTGGCGGCGACACTAACGACGATTGCGCTCTGCATACTCTCGCGACGATATCTACTGTACATATTTCCTTACTCCTTTGCTGGCGTGTCGCTGTAGCTATGTAGATGTTTTTGTTTGCCATGTAGTTATCTGCCGCGACTGCATTTACCCTATGTATTATTTAATTTTGATTCTCCACAACAGAAGCGGTGATGAAGAATTGTGTGGTGAAACCTGCACATAACTACCCCTCCCCGGTCGATGCTCCAAACCCGAACCCCTGTTTCTCCGGCTGCATACATACATACATAGGTAGAGTACATATGTGAGTATGTATGTAACCCTAGATAGACAGATGGGATGTACTCTACACAGGCAAGTAGGCGGTGCGTGCTCGAGTACATACTTACATAGCATGCCCCAACATGGATCGATCCCGACGGCCATGGGGCAAGGCTGATTCCTCACATGCGGCTCTTCCCTCCCCCCATGGCACGGCGAAGGGCTGCCCCACTACTACGCGCAGCATTCATCCCTCGCTTCCGCGCACCCAGACTGCGCCGCTTTCCCGCCACCACCATGACCACGCCCGCGCCCGCGCCCGCGCCTGCGCCCTCACTCTCCTCCAGCAGCAGCGTGTTCTGCCCGCAGAGCCTGGCCATCCCGATCACGTTCCCGGCGTTCCCGCCGGCCGCGGGAGACGTGCACGCGTTTGCGTCGCCGGCCGTCGAGAAGCGCGTCTTCACGCACCGTTCCGCTGCCACCGCTACGACGACCTACGCTAGCTTCTCGCACGCCAGCGGGTCAGCCGCGCGCTGGCGCGACGACAACGAGCACCTCGAGTTCGTCGGCGACATGGTGCTCAAGGGCCTCACGGGGATGCTGATCGACGAGCTGTTCCCGAACGCCGACGAGGGGTACATGTCGGTGGGCTCTCACCCTCCCTCTTCCCTTCCCTTCCCTTCCCCGGGCATACATCTAGATATCCGGAGACAGAAGGAGGGAGGGGCTGATCCGGGGATGCACAGGCACTCGCTACGGTGCTGCTGAGCAACCGCTTCTACGCGCACTTGAGCCGCACCCTCGGCCTCGAGGCGCGGCTGAAGGTGCGCCTGCAGGACTGCAGCGGCAGCGGCAGCGTCGTCAGCAGCGAGCGCGTGCTCGGCGGCCTGTTCGAGGCGTACGTCGCCGGCGTCTACGGGGAGTACGGGCCCGCGCGCTTCGCCGAGCTGTACACGTGGTTCTCGCGCTGGATGAGGCCGTACTTTGTCGACATCTCGTCGCAGATCGCTGGTATTCTTCCTCCTCCTCCCCCCACCCTCTACTCTGCTGCTGGGGGCCGGGTGCTGACGACGGGAGGCGGCCAAGGCGGGAAAGAGTCCAAGAGAGCGGCTCCGCAAACGGGCACCATCTCCCCGGTCTCGAGACTGCACGAGTTCATCGACGCCCACCGGTTGCCGCGGCCCACGTACAGGTACGCGCGCGTCGAGTGGTCCGACCTCTGGGCCTGCTTCGTCAAGCTCGGCGACAAGGAGGTCGGCGGCACGCCGATGGCCAAGAAGCAGCTGGCCAAGGGGGCGGCGTGCCAGGCTGCGCTGGAGTATCTGATGGACACCTAGATTATGTAGGTTTTTTTTTCTTCTTTTTTTTTCTTCTTTTTTCTTTCTTTCTCGCGCCCGTAGAAGGCCTGTTTGTTTGTTCGTTACGATATGTCCGTGCTCGCATGTAACTACGTAAGCCAGTATGTAGACTAGGCCGCATGTTGCCGCCATAAGTATGTAGATGCTGCATTTAGTTACCCAAGTACCTACATGCTGGCCTCCTCTTTCCCTCCCAACGCTGGTTGTTTGTTCTGCACGCAGACGGTGAGTGACAACCCGTGACGGCGTGCTGCGGCGTAGCGGGATGGATGCACATGTCGACTGCACTACTCTCGTCGCGGTGCGGACGGAGTGGCCGGCCTCGAGCGTGACGCGCGCGAGTGTATATATGCCGCCATCGGCCAGCCACGGCTATGTACATACATAGGTTCGTTCGCACGCAGCATGTAAACGCCCAGAAGGCTCGGGGGGGGGGGGGGATCCATCCGGATGCCTGCGGTGGGGCACATACCCAACCGTACGGAACACACGTGCGTTGGTATGTAGATAACAGAATCTAGGAGATATGATAGAGGGCTCGAGTGCTCCAGGCTCCGTGCGGAGATCTTTTTTTTTTTTTTTTTTGTTGCGGGGTTTTTTTTCTTCCATTTTTTTTCTTTTTCTTTTTTCGCCTTGTGGCCTGGCTTGGCTGGCTGCTCCAACAGAGTTGGGGTGGCGTGCGTGGCGAATCCGCTTGCTTGCAGATCACGTCCCGCGCCCCGCGTGCGCCCGCCGTAGAGTATCCAGCTACTCTACACAGCTATCTATATCTAGCGCCAGGCGGGCTCGCCGGGGAAGGCGAGAAACGAACTCGTGAGCAAGATACATAAGCGGAAGGGGCAGCCCGCCGGGCTATCTATGGGGGGGGGAGACAGACCAGCGCAGCGAACGGAAGCCGGGCGGGTGTGGCTTGTGGTGGCTGTGCTCCTGCTGACCGCCACAGCGACGGCTCGGCAAACGCTGCAGCGGGCCGGATGCGGCAGCCGCCAAAGCACACGAAGAAAAAAAAAAAAAGAAAAAAAAAAGAAAAGAAAAACCTGGGCGTGCTGCCCCTGCTTTCTGCTCTCCTCCGCACGTACAACGTACACGCCTACTTACCTAACCATCGACTCTATGTACGTACATAGTTATGTATCCACGGCTCTCCCTGCGGAAAAAGGCTGCAGAGGAACCGTCGGTCGTCCATTCAGTGCTCGCGGATACCGATGGAACGTGTGTAAACGGATGTCGCGACTCGCAGGTACACATCTGCCCTGTGGGCGGGCGAGTGTCCCTGGCCTTCTCCGCCCTGTTGAGTCGGTGCGGCGGGCGCGAGGCAGTCTGCTCGCATAACTAGTATCCACCTATGTTTGGTTAGCATTTAACTCTAACCAAGCAGCCCACGACGAACGGACCGGCTGGTCGGACAGCTCAGATCGCTCTCCGCTCGCTCTCTCTCCCTCTCCCCTCTCTCCCTCTCTCTCGCGCGCGCACACGGCGACGGACTGGTGCTCCACCCGTTCAACTCCGGCTCGTCCGCTCGCATTCGTCCACCTCTCTCGTATCGCGCCCTCTCGTCCATCTCCCAACATCTCCCAACCCCGACTTCTCCATCGCCCAAACTCTCCTCTCGGCGGTCCTGCATCTCGCCCAACCCCATAGCTCTCGCGCTGCCCCCGTCGCTGCTCGTGCTCTCGCTTTAAATCTCCTTCTCAACTCCTCCTCCTCCTCCCCGCCTCCTCCTCTCCGTCGCCTTCGTCCTGTGAGGGATTTTGCGATCGTCGCGAGCTTCGTCGTCCTCGCCTTCGGTCTCGCTGTCTGTCGCTCGAGTCTTCAATTCTGCTAGCTCCCCCTCCCCTGCGATTTGTGGTACGTGGTTCGCCTCCCTCAAAACTCGGACCTCTCCTATCCATCTGCCCGCTACTACACTGCTATCGTCACTGCTGCTGCTACCGCTTGCGCCCTCCCCCGCCATCGCAACTGACTCCGTCGTCAAGGTTACTCCGTTGCATCCTGTCCGCCGTCCATTGTCCCCCCCCAACGGACTTCTCTCCCATCTGCACCATGACTCTCGCCCTGGCGCCACAGAATCACATCTGTCCGCTCGAGACCCTGCTGTCCATCTACACCCCGATCCTCGAATGTCTCGTGTCCCATCTGCCGACCTCGAGCAAGCTCGCGCTCTCGCAGTCGTCCAGATCGCTGCGCCAGCTGCTCTACAGGTACCCGAGGTTCTTCGCCCACCTCGACTTCAGACTGTCCGTCTTCGAGTCCGCAAACTTCGATTCGTATCCGCTCGGCACCGTCTACAATCTCGACCGACTACTGCAGTGTCTGCCCGTCGATGGCCGCATCGTGTCGCTGACGCTCGACTGGACGGCCGTGTCCGGCTCGTTCCTGTTCAATAAGATTCTGGACCGCTGCTCACAGACTCTCGAGCATCTCTCGGTGAGGGGTTGTCGCAAGGTGTCGATCAAGCACCACATCGTGCCGCACTTCGTCTACCAGTCGTCCATCTTCCCCCTCGGCGACCACTGCGGCGAGACGCAGACGCCGGCACTCAAGTCCCTCTACGTCTACAAAGCCCGTGGCGTGCGGCGCAAGCCCTTCCTGATCGACCGCAAACCCGCCGACGGCGACGAGCCCAGCCGATACCTGACCACGCTCGCGGCCGGCCTTGGCATCTGGGTCGACCTCGGGCTGTGTCCGACCCCGAAGCTGCGGTGTCCCCGCAGGCGAGAGATCCTGCGCCGCGGAAAGGAGAACTTCTGCGTGCCGTTCGACAAGCGATGGCGCGTGCAGGACGACAACGAGTCGCTCTCGGAGGCGGAGCACGTGCGTCGCAGGCTTCGCGAGCAGGGCTACGGCGAAGATCTCGTGTGTTGGAACTGCGACGCCGAGATTCCCGATCGGTGCGAGGCCTGCGTGCACCAGATGACGTGCAGCTCGTGCGAGAAGCCGCTCTGCCACAATTGCGCCTACATCTCACGCGCGGCTCTGGGGCAGGCCGTCAACCAGGCAGTCCAGTCGGTGAGCGTTGCGGCTACCGCCAATCACGCTGCCACGTGGGTGGCGATGGGATTGGTCGGAGCGAATCCGCAGCCGCTCAACAACTCGGACCAGGACGACCCGTTCGAAGCCGAGCCGTGCGCGATCCGCTCCAAACTGCTGACGCCGTGTTGCCGGATAGCACTGGGAACTCACGCGGACAACCTCTGCTCGCTCTGCTACGCCCAGATGAAGCGTGCCGCCTGCTCGCTCTGCGACAAGCCGCTGTGCATCAAGCACGAACTCGAGCGATGTCGGCGGTGCGAAGGCGGCTGCAACCGCGTCTTCTGCTTCTCCACCTCCGACAATCGCGATTCCGGATGCGGCGAGCCCGAGAACGGACGCGCCCAGATGAAGGACTGTCTCGGCTGCGGCATGGAGGTCTGCGGGTCCTGTCGCACGTCGTTCGCCAACAACAACGCCAGTGCGCAGCAATCGTCTTCGGCACCGAGCCCCGCTCCGAGCAGTGCGGAGGAAGACGACGACGGCAGCGAGAGCACCATCTCCGCCGGCGATGGGGGCGGCGGCGGCGGCGGAGGCAGAAGCGCTCCAGCTTCCGGAGCACAGAAGTCCTGCTGCTCGTGCAAAGTGTGCATCGACAACTACTATTGTCCCGGCTGCTGGCCGACCAAACCGCTGCCCTGCGAGCCGCGCCCAGCCTCGATCCTGCAGCAGCGCAAAGTAATGCGCGGCTCGGTAGAACTCTACCAGATCGCCTTCGAGGACCCGTCGGAACCCGCACGATGGTTCACCCTCGCCGCCATCTCCGAGCAGCACCCGCAGATCTATCCCGCCATGCTCGAAGAGTTCACCGCACGCCAACAGCTCAGCAACTCGCACATATCCTACCCCTTCGCCACCGCCACCCCGGACCAGCCGGGGTTCGACGAGATTCCGGATTCGAACATCAAGGTTGGGATGTCGGATTGGATCCTCGAGCGCGTGCTCGCCGTCAGGCCTGGATCGGAAGGAGCGGACTCGTGGCATCCTCCTCTGCCGAGCGAGGACGGCGCGGACGACGACGTGACGGTGCTGTGCAAATGGCTCGGGAGGACCATGGCGCAAGCCACTTGGGAGAAGAACGAGCGCTTCGGAGAGGAGACCCATCCGAGGGAGAGGAAGATGGTCGACCAGTTTGTGCTGATGTGTTTACACGAGGACCAGAGGAGCCGAGAAGTGGCTACCAATGCTGCGACGTCTACGGCTGCTGCCGCAGCGGCATCTTCTCCCGTGACGGCGGAGGCCGCAGAGGATGCACAGGAGGAGGAGGAGGAGGAGGAGGAGGAGGAGGAGGACGCGCAGGCGGGGGCTGAGCCCGAGCCAGTGGGGGGGAGCGTGTTGATATAGATAGGCCGTTGCATTTCATTTATCTCGGTCGGCATGATACTACTCATCACCGCGGCTAAGCTTCCGTGGATGGGCTGATACCTCGATCGATAATATTCGTATTTTTTTTATTGGTTTTCATGTGTTTTTTTTCCCCCTCCCTGTCCCCCCCCCCCCCCTGTTTTTGGCTCGGCGTCATGCTGGATGAATGAATGGTGGCTGGAATGGTATGTTTTTTTTTTTTTTTTTTTTATGCACTGCGGCGGCATTTGGAGGTGCAAATAAGAGAGGAATGGAATTGAAATGGAAGGGAGATACATATTCATGACCCCCTATTTCCATAGTTTTCGCATATGTAGTTTCTTGGGAGCCGGGGAGCTTTCGGAGTTGATTTTTACAATTTTTTTTTTTTTTTTTACAAAAAAAAAATGTCAATACGCCGAACCATCCACCAGCCATCCACACTATCCATCATCCGTCACTCCGTCTTTCCAGATCCCGCCTCTTCACCCGTCTTGCCCGCCCCCTCCTTGCTGGCCGCCGCCGCCTTCGTCTTCTCGTCCCGCGCCGACGAACGATCGTCGTTGGGTTCGTCGGCAGTGGGCAGGCCCCACGACTCGGCGAGGTAGTCCTCCTGGCCGTCGCTCTTGTGCGTGCGGTAGCCCTCCAGCGCGTGCGGCGCGGGGCGGTCGACGCCGCTGCCGCGCGCCGCCTCGTGCGAGTGCTCGATCGGTTTGTCCATTGATATTTTTTTTTTCCTCCGTGTGTTTGTTTTTAACTGTGTTTGTGTGTCTGTGTGTCTGGGCTTGTGTTTTGCGAGTGGATTGGTGGGTGGAGAGGGAGGAGGGAGGGAGTGAACGACGAGCACCCGCTTTATATATCATTACTTGGGCGAGTAGCAGATTACGTCGAGGTGGCGTGCGGATTGCGTCAATGTCACTTTTTGTTTCCCCCCTCTTCTTTTTTTTGAATGGGGTCATGGACAAGTCGTACGATGTGTTGCCGACGTCTAGACTTACATATCGTCATCTCACCCGACCTCGTGCGCAAACAGGAATCCGATATCCTATCCTAACCTATCCTAACCATCCTATCCTTCCTATCCTTCCTATCCCATACTATCTTGTACTGTCCTTCCTATCCTTCCTATCCTTCCTATCCCATACTATCTTGTACTGTCCTTCCTATCCTTCCTATCCCATCCTATCCTTCCTATCCTTCCTATCCCTCCCTATTCCTTCCTATCCTTCCTATCCTTCCCTATTCCTTCCTATCCTTCCTATCCTTGCTATGCTTGCTATCCTTGCTATCCCTTCCCATCTCATCCCAGAGATATCGAGAAACGCAAATCGATGAGCAAAAAAATATTAAAAAAAAAATCAAGAGATCCTCCCGCGCACCCGCCGCCTATATGAATTCACGTCCTCACACATACACACCCCGACAGCCGATACACCCCCGATACGCCGGCTACGAGAACGCGACCAGATTGCCCTCGAACATGCCGCCGCGGCCGCAGTAGGTGCCCCAGTACCAGATGTCGTCGCGGCCGGCTTGCTCGTTCGGCGCCGAGAAGGCGACCCTGACGTCGCGGATTTCGGCGCCGACGGGGAACTGTAGGGCTTCGTCATCGTCGGACCAGTTCGGGGCGACGGCGACGGCGGCGTGCGGCGGCGAGTCGACGCGGCAGATCTCCGGCGGGGCCAGCTCCGGCCGCACGACGATGCGCAGGTTGCCGCCGGCGCTGAAACTCGTCGCGCTCAGCACGTCGCTCACCGTCAGCAGGTACATCCCGTGGCGGCGCGGACAGAAGCCGTATTCCGGCAGCAGCTCCCTGTGGTGCTCCACGCAGTTGCTGCACACGTCGAACTGGCCGTCGTCGCACTCGACGCAGTGGAACCACGTCGAGACGTTGACGCTGATCACGTTGCGCTGGCAAACGTTGCAACGTGCCGAGTTCTGCCACCAGTGGGTGTAGCCGCGCCGCTCCAGTGAGTGGTTGCCGGGCTCGCCGGTGTCCGCGACCCCGCGCACGATCGCCTGCGCCGGCTCGGCCGGCCGGTTGTTGGTGTACAGCCGGAGCTCGTGGTTGCAGCAGTTGCCGCGCCGGACGCAGCGCAGGCAGTAGTGCCAGTCGCCGTCATTGCAGCTGCCCGCGCACTTCCAGAAGAAGCAATTGACGAGCTGGTTCCCGGGCTCGCGCGGGGCGTCGACCCACTCGTCGCAGACGCTGCAGAACAGGCCGACCTCGAGGTGCGGGACCACGCCGTCGATCACCTGCTTCTGCGGCCGCATCCGGTGGCGCGCGGGACAGCGCTTGCCCCGCTTGTAGCAGAGCGAACACAGATGGTAGAGGCGGCAGGTCATACACTCGTAGTGGAGCTCCGTGTCGAGAGACTTAGCGCAGGAGTCGCACGTGATGTCGGCGCGAGCTCCTGTGGCGATGACGCAGGCGACGGTGTTGGGCTGGCCAGGAACGCGGCGGTTCCACTGGGGTTCCTCCGGGGGGCGCCTGCGCGCCCGGCCCGGCGATGGAAAAAAACCGGCAAGCGCCGGACTGAGCGAGAGTGCGGCAAAGTCGAGGACGACTCCCGAGAGGGCAGCATCATTGTACCCGCCACGCCGAGGAGGTACGAACGGTGGAGGAAGGGGCGCTCTGAACGGCATCGGCGGTGGGGGACGGGAGAGCTCCGCTGCCAACTGAGCTCGATTCAACGCCCATCCCAACATGGCCGGGGCCGGACGGGGCGGCGGCGGCGACGGCGGCGGGGGCGGGGGCGGTGGCGGGGGCGGCAGCTGTAGCGGGCCGGGGGCAATCTGGTTCTCCGCTACGACCGCGTCGCCGGGTTCGTACACAGCTCTCGCCGCCTCGACCTCCTGTGGCGACCGCCGCTTCTCCGGATACAGTTCGAGATACCGCTCGAGCAGACTCGTGAACGTGGCGTTCGGACGCGTCTCCCGCACCGCCTGACGGCAGATGGGACACGTCGGCTGCGGATTCCGCCCCGTCAGCTGCGACAAGAACCAGCTCCGCGAGCACGCGCCGCAGTTCGTGTGCAGACAGTCAAGGTACGTGATCGGATCGAAGAGAAGGTCGGTACATATCTGTGAGCCAGTTAGCGGGCCATGTCACGCGGTAAGGTGGGAGACTAAATGCGGGAGGGGGATGGTGAAGAGTCGAACCGAACAGATGAGGTCGCGCTCAAGGAACTCCTGGATGTCGTCGTGTGCACTCATGGGACTCGGTTGTCTGCTGGATCTGGTTGTCGAGCTGCTCCTTCTCGCGGGGCGGACGGACGCGCGGATAACAATGTGGAGTAAGAGTTGTGGAGTAAGAGTTGTGGAGTAAGAGTTGCGGAGTAAGAGTTGGGGAGAAGTAGGTATGTTGGCGTTTGCTGACTGCTGGGAAGGCTATTTCCTACTATATGTACATAGCTACTACTGTGGCCGTGCAGCGACATGTGTCAATGGCTTCCCTCGCTCGTTCACACACTGTGGCTGTAGTCAACTAAGTATCTATATATCTGTGTGGGGCATGGCTCCAGCCACACCAGCTGCCGGTTGCTTATCTACGGTTTTCGGCGGGGTGAGCTTGCAGCTAGCACAAACTAACCGCTTTTGCGCCGGCTGCAGATCTTTGTTTTTGGCAGGCTTATGTAGGAATTGACAGAAAAGGTGGAGAATGCCGAGTTGGCCCACACTGGGCCCCGAGTGACTGTGAATGCGGGGGATGCCGAGGTGCTTGGCAGAGGCTGGTAGAGTGGACTGGGGCAATTTAGAGAGAAAATGGGGTCTGGCCATGCATAGTTGGTGTACGAGCACACTCAGGGCGGAGTATCGAGTAGTCCAAGCAACTCCGTATACTCTCAAGCTAACTGCCTACAAAGTGGTCGGAAAAAAAAAAACATGAACCGTGATTAGCACCGAGCCGGCCTTTGACTGATTGCAGGCAGATTTGCATTGCCTTGGTCTAGGTAACTATGTAGTTACATAGATATGTATGTACCGTACATACACGTCCAAGGTCACCTGCGGGACATGAACATTAATCATCATATATACATCCTCGGATACAGACAGGATATCTATTTCAAGAGAGACCAGCACAACACGGACAACACGCTGCTATCCCACAACCCCGCCCGTCGCGACGGTCGGAATATCCGCCATGCCGTACCAGACGATGACGGCGCTCCCGAGGAAGGCAGCGAGGATGCTCGCGGTCAGCGCGACTATGCCGCGCGGCGTGAACCCCTCGGGCAGTGGCTCCGGGCTGACGTTTGCGCCCCTGAGGTCGAGAAGGTCCTTCGTGTTTCCGGCCGCATTTCCGGCCGTGGCGATACCCTGTGCGGCGCAGACGGCGAGGTGGTCGGCGGGGATCGTCGTGTTCCCCTGCAGCTGCAGCGGGGCCTCTACCATCGTCGCGACGAGGCCGGAGGCCAGATGCCATTCCTGTGAGTGTTAGCGAGTGCGGGGGAGGAACATACGAGGGGTGGAGGTAGTTACGAGGTGGCAGTGGTAGAGCCAGATCCCGGGGTTGTCGGCGCGGAAGCGGATCACGACGTTGCCGTTGGGAGGCGCCAGGACGACGTCGCGTCGCATTGGGATTCTGGGCGGCGTCGGGTTCGGCGCCGACGGGTCGTACGAGCCCGCTTCCTCGGCGCTGCGGTGGATGGTCTGGAAATTGTGGCCATGCAGGTGGAAGGGGTGCTTTCCGGGGTCCATGTTGTTGAGCACGATGTCGACTATGGCCATGTGCTCGAGAACGAAGGCGTGCGCGTTGACGCCGTAGACGGCGGCGTCGTCCGCGAACTCGCCCGTCGTGAGGGCCGTGTACAGTGTCGGCACCTTCGGCCGCACGTACGTGATGTCGTTGAAGAAGGCATAGTTCGCGCCGTCGATCAGGTTGTTCATCGTCACGTTCAGGGTGATCGTGTGGTCCGCCGCCGGCAGCAGCTCGTGGCCGTCCACCGGCTCGAGGAGGAAGTCGTCGAGCGGCGCGAATTCGGGGATCTCCTTCGCCGCAGGCTTGTCGGCCGAGGCGTTGTATACCAGCCAGCCGGTGACATTGGGATTCAGCCCTGGTGGGACTTGGTCGAAGAGATCCTGCGATGGACACCCAAATTAGATCCCATGTGCGTCGCTCGGGGGAGAAGAGCCGGGGGGAACCGACCTCATCCATACTCCCCATGAACGCATAGTTCGCCGTGGTCTCGTTCTTGGTGGTGATAAGCACGCTCACCCTCTGCGCGGCAGTAAGATAGAGCATCTCGGCCTCCATGGGGCGCGTGTATACGCCGTCGACCTCGACGACCCTCATGGTGTGGTCCTCGAACCAGATGTACTGTGCCGCGAACGCGGCCATGTTCACGATGCGCAGCAGGTACGTCTTGCCTGGCTCGACGGACACGGTGACGTTCTGGCCGTCGTTGATGAGAGCTGCCTCGGGCACGGGCTCGGCGCCCGTCGGGTTGGTGTACGATATGAACCGCTTGATCAGCGCCGGCATCTGCTCGTGGTACCAGTCCGAAAGCGTCAGGACGATCTCGGAGTCGTAGATGTCCCTGTGCGGGTCCTCGGGGTCGTGCACGATCAGCGGCCCCCGGAGTCCGTCGGGATACTGTCCCGCGTGGTGTGAGTGGTACCAGTACGTGCCCGGCTGGTCAATCTGCATCCCGGGTTAATCGCGATGCTTCCCGGCGCCCGACGGGTCAAACGTACGGTGAAGTTGTAGACGAATCTGTGTCCCGGTGGAACAGGACACTGCGTGACGGTGGCAGGCCCGTCCATGAACGAAGTGCCGTTCTGAAAGAGCCCGTGGAAGTGCAGACTGGTGCTCTGGTCGCCGAGGCCATTGTACATGTTGACGACCACGCGGTCGCCCTTGTCGACCTCGATCGCTGGGACCGGCCATTTCCCGTTGATGCCGATCGTCGCGCGCTCGAACCGGCCGTCCGGGTTGGCGGTTGTCCAGGTTATGTTCCAGTCATACGTTACCGTCTTCGAGAATGCAGGAGAGATCAGGAGAAGGAGCAAGAGCGAGACCGCTGCAACGGGTGATCGCAGCATTGTGGTGGTGGTGGTGGTGGTGGAGAAGGAGGAGGAGGAGGAGGAGGAGGAGGAGGAGGAGGAGGAAAAGGGTGAGGGGAAGGAGACGGGGGAGGAGACGGGGGAGGAGAGGAAAGCAGGGCGAGTAGGGGACCTCGTTTCCTATCGAGCTTCCTGCAGAAAACAACACCAGTCGCGAGAACTATATCATACACACCCAGCACCACGGCCAGAGGACGCACCTCCACCTCCACCACCTCCGCTTCAGTCTTCGTCGTGCCGACTCCCACACCGACCGCCACAGGTTGCAACTCTAGGAGGGGATGTCCTGTTCCTCAGCCCGCAATGCCAGCCCCGAAAATCTCATCGTACCATTCAGCCCCCCTCCTGTTTTCTTCTTCCTCCCACTCCGTTCGACCGCAACGAAGGTTCCTCCAGCATAGAAGTCACCAGACATGCGTTCGCCTGCATAGCGGATCCGGCGGCGCCTCCGCTCACATTAGTTACTTCCCTAGCCGCGACTTGAAAGAGTTTTCAGCTTTGATGCACGTTCATTTGCCGCAACAACAACTAGCGTTTTATTATCTGATATCATTATCTGATGACATGATTGACGTCGGCCTCGGCCAATCATGCACATGCAACCAATCGCGAGATCAGACAACGAGACGCTATCAGATGCAAGGATCCATCGCTAGAGATATGTATGTAGCTGAACTAGATATACTTTTCTGCGTCAGCTGTGTTGGTGGGGGGCGGGGAGAGAGAGAGAGGGCAGCGTCTCGGAAGCGAGCCCATTGGTCCAAGTCAATTGCCGGGCGGTAAGATTGCTGCTCAAGAAGGCTTGTTGCTGCTTGTTGCTGCTTGTTGCTGCTTGTTGCTGCTTGTTGCTGCTTGTTGCTGCTTGTTGCTGCTTGTTGCTGCTTGTCGTTTTGCCGTTCGACTTGGCTGGCCGGTGCTGGGGCGTGGGCATTATTGGGATTGGGGGATGGAAGGGCTTGAGAGGTTTCGCCCTGTCATCCACTGGGGAAGCAAGTGTGTTGGCTCGGGATAGAAGTCAAGACCCGAACGGCAAGCAACCCGACTGCTTTTTGACACTCGCTTTTCTCGCCCCCTTCACCGGTAGGTGGAGCCGGACCTGTATACAATAAATCAGCCCACAGTCGAGGGGCGTTTCTTTTTTTCCCCTTCCTTCCTTCTTTTTCTGGGCGGCGAGCAGAACTTGAGTATCCAGACTATTTAGATGGTTTCCGCCATGGAGTGGGGGTGGGCCGATGATAACGATGAGCGGGGTAGAGTCCCGCCCACCGGGGCCCAGTCCTCCTTGCCGCCCACTCAGAATCTCCGTCAAGCGAAGCTGTGGCATTGCGTCCTTTCCCCAACCCACGAGGTCGCGCCGGCATATCCCGCCGAATTGGATGTGCGCAAAGGGGAATGCGTACGGTCCTGCGGGAGACTAACCCCGTGATCGTGCGCTGTTCGGGGCGGTGAGAGGGAGCGAGACCACTCGCTGTTAGTAACTCCTGCATCGCCCACTTACATAGCTGCCTCTCCATCCCATGTGTCGCGACTGCTGCCCCAATCCCCCCCCAATCCCTCAATCCCCCGGTGAATCCGATTCCCCCAGAGACCACAGCCCACCCGATCCACAGCTATGGGGAACTTGTTCACGGTTCCAGGTACTGTCCGTTCCCATCCTTCGCGCGCAGGTACTGACGCGTTCCGCCAGTCTTCTTCATTGTCTTCCGTGAGACGCTGGAGACGTCGCTCGTCGTTGGAATCCTGCTCTCGCTGCTGAAGCACCTCGCCGCGTCCGATCCCGCGCTGCACCGGCGGCTGGTGGTGCAGGTGTGGGCTGGCACGCTCGCCGGCCTTCTGGTCTGCATCGTCGTCGGCGCGGGCATAATCGGCGCCTTCTACAGTCTCCAGAAGCGCAATCTCTGGTCCAAGTCCGAGGATCTGTACGAGGGGATCTTCTCGCTGCTCGCGGCGATCGTCATCACGTTCGTCGGCGCCATGATCCTGCGCATCGGCAAGATGCAGGAGAGCTGGCGCAAGAAGCTGGCCGCCGAGGGCGAGAAGGGTTTCAGGGCCACCTCGAAGAAATACGCCATGTTCATCCTGCCGCTCGTCACCGTGCTCAGAGAGGGCATCGAGGCCATCGTCTTCGTCGGCGGCATCGGCGTCTCCGAGCCCCCCTCCGCCTTCCCGCTCCCCGTCATCTCCGCCCTCGTCGCTGGCTCCCTCGTCGGTTACTTCGTCTACCGGGGCGGCCTCACCGTCGCCGTCAAGTGGTTCCTGATCGCGAGCACGGTCGTGCTGTACCTCGTCGCCGCGGGACTGCTGAGCAAGGCGGCGTGGAGCTTCGACATGTACGAGGTGCGTGATCGAACCTCCGGCCTCCCTACCTCCCATGCTGACCCGTCAAAAGTTCGCAAAAGCCGCCGGTGGCGACGTAGCCGAGACCGGTGCCGGGCCCGGCAGCTACAACATCCACCACAACGTCTGGCACGTCAACTGCTGCTCCCCCGGGGTCAACGGCGGCGGCGGCTGGGGCGTATTCTATGCCAGTACGTCTCTCCATTTCCCCATCATTGCCCCCTCATTTTCACCCTACTGACTGGCTTTATGCTACCCCTAGTCCTGGGCTGGCAGAACTCCGCCACCTACGGCTCCGTGCTCTGCTACAACCTGTACTGGGTCGTCGTCTCGGCGTGCTTCGTCGCCATGCGCTACAAGGAGTGCAACGGCCGCTACCCGTTCATGAAGGCGCGTCCAGCCGCCCCCGAGCCCGCATCGCCGCACTCGGGGATCGTCTCCCCGAACCGCTCCGACGCCGCCGAGAAAGTCGACGTTACTGTCGCCGAGGCGGCCGAGATTAAATAGCCATCTGGGGGCTATTTATGTAGTTACGTATCTATCTACGGAGTTGGTGTAGATGAATGATTCGGTTCTATGGCGGGAAATTCGGAGACAAGCACTGTACAGGGGCCGACGCAGAATGAGCGCAGACGAGGCCCACAGAGTAGCGTATTTATTTGCCCGCCAGGTCCACCCACTGATATCGTATGGCCTGTGCCGGCCAGGCCAGCCACCCAACCAGACCGGCCAGGTTGCAGTTACTTTGTGTGTACCTAGTTACATACGCCGTCCCAGAGATCGATCAGCCTGCTGCATTCCATTTAGTTTTTTCGGCTTGGCAGACCTAAGCTCTCGTTCCAATTGCCTAGGTTTCTTTTCTTGGTTGGGCCTAGATTCAGCACAAACGGCAGCTCCCTCCGATGCTGCTGTAGCGCGCCTACATAGCCTCCCATCATTTCGCCTAAATGCACATGCAGAAACAGTTGGAAAATTGGTATCCGTTTAACCGCATGGGCATCACCTTTGTTTGACAGCCTTTTGATGAGTAAGGCACGGTAGGACACTAGTGAGCGAGACCTTTTCCTCACCTTTTCTCCCCTCCTTGGTGACGACCGACGTGTCTTCACCGCTGCGAGCTGGTACGCCGGATATCACACCACAATCTGACCCGACTACCAGCATCCCACCCCTTCCGACTGGAGCGTTGCCATATACACGCATACATACATACATAAATCCTTGACAGGAAAATAGAGGGTGAGCTTGAAAAGGGGCTGCACACTCGATCGCCCCACTGCACTCAAGGGAGGTATGAGGGGCTGGCCCGCACATCAAGGGAAGATTCGAACCGTGAAGCACGTTCTTCCCCATCCACGGCGCTCTCGACAACACTCTGGTTTGTGCGGGTAACTAGATGGGGCAAATCGCAGTTAGCTGATTCCCCATCTAGGAGTGTCCGGACGCAGGATCTCGCTCCGGGGAGGTTACACGCGCGGCGAACGAGGAGCGCCAACACGTGGTGTCACTCGGCAACTCACGTTAACTCCCGAAGTGATAAACTGTGATTCCCACGCACATGTATCTGTCCGTCGGCCGTGATGACTTATCATCCCCAAAGCACGGTACCTGACAGCATTGTGTAGCAAAGTTCCCTAAGGAGATATACCGAGAGTGGCCGTACCATACAACCTCGACATACGGCGATTTGAGTGAATACGCTGCGCCTACGGTACTGTACTGCTGCAGATAGCGCCCGCCTGAACCATCTCCGACCCAGACAATCGTTTCTTCACAGTCTAGACTACCGGCAAAGCCAGCTCTCTACCAAACAAATGGCCTGTTTGTCGGCCGGCGGGCTGACCTGTTTGTAAACGGGTCGGCACATTTACAAACGGAGAATTTTGTGTACGTTCCTTTGCACGAGTGTGCCGAGGCCAGTGGCGTTTTGAGGGTTTGTCATACAATTTACCCCCGCCCTTCACTATAAATACAATAAGGTCGTCTGTAGAGGGCCCTGCTTGTATAATTTTCGGTGCATATGTACTAATACCTACAGCAGACAACCGTACTGGAAATATCTGAATGGATATAAAAAGAAAACCCCTGAATATTCGAGCCGCATCCAAATTATATTAGCTCTATGACTGAAATTTGCTCCCATGTTGAACGCCCGAGAAAATGTATGTATGAACAGGAAGATCCAGAGGGTGAAGGTGGGCGGCGATAAGGCGTCTCGGTAGGCTCCCTGAGGCGGAGCGTGAAATACTGGGGCCGGCTCGAGTGGCTTTCGCAGTGGTTTTCCTATACATATACTATCTTTGATTCTCGCTACCAGTACTGGCGACGTCTGGTCGTAGGTAGCTGTCAGCGGCAGAGACGTCGGCTCCCCGGATGATGAGCAACCGGGCGGCCGCTTCGCTCCCGTACTCCGATGCAAGCGCCAGCGGTGTCCGCCCGGTCTTGTCGGCGGCTAAGACGTCGTCTCCCCAGTTGATCAGCAGCAGGGTCATTTCCTCGCACCTATCCACTAGTGCCAGCTCCAGCGGTGTCCACCCGAAAATATCGGCTGCTGAGATGTCAGCTCCCCGGTCGACGAGCAGCCGGGCCACCGATTCGTTCCGGTTCTTCGAAGCCAACCACAACGGCGTCCGCCCGTCTCTGTCGGCGGCTGAGATGTTGGCTCCACGGTCAATGAACAGCCGCGCCACTGCTTCGTCCCGGTTCTTCAAAGCCAGCCACAGCGGCGTCCGCCCTTCTCTATCCACGGTAGAGACATCAGCTCCCACGGCAAGCAGCTGTTCAACTATGGACAAGTCTTCACTTTTGCATATCTCGAGGAGATATCGGTCTATGTTGGCTGCTTTTATAAACAGAGACTTGAAAGCAGATGCTAACATCCGTCGTAACCCAAACAGGGTAAGTAACCGGCTTATGCGGGTCTCCTTTCCATAGTTGGCTTTGAATACGGTTTCAAACTTCCGTCCTAGTCCAAATATACAGACCAAGAAAAGAATGTCGGCCCCTTCAGCTTGCATGGCCATGGATCGACGCCAGAAAATATCTAGCGGAAATAAAGATTTACAAGTGCCATGGCCAAAACACCGCCGAGTACAACAGTAAGTGGCGATCCCAATAATGGCCTTCGCTGGTTTTTAGCTCGGTGTCGTAGTCGTCGCAAGCGCTCGGGGTGCACAGCAGTGAAAAGCAGACTTTTGCAATCACGGTGTGGGGATCGTGTTTGCACAGTTGAGTCTCCAGGAATTCATCCACGGAAAGATGTGCAAACCGAAATACATCCAGACGCTCGTCCAAAATGAGGAGGCCCTGGCAAGCATTCAATAAATCGTTCGCCGTGAATCCTGTGTCGCTGTAGGAAAATTCTCCAGAGTCGCTGACTTCAACCGTAATTGCATCAAGCAACGTTTTCGAGCACAACGGTCCGTAAGAATATTTGATCCAACAGAAGGCATTCAGAGCCAATCGACGGGCGCTACCTTCCTGTTGGAGAATGTGGTTGTATGTTTTGTCGTACGCGTCTGTGAGCGTATTTGGAAGGGCTGTCAATCCAAGTTTTACATCGCCTGGAGTGCTCTTCTCGCAAAGAAAGTCAATGTGGAGGGCGGCCAATAGGAACCCGACATTCACCAATCAGACACCATGCTACCTAGTAACCTAAGTGGTTAATGGTTAACTCACATTCCCTTGGATCTCGACGACTTTCCTCGGCTCGATTGCAGTAGAAGTACGCCATCTTCCCGGACGCTGGGTCCGAAAGGGAGTGATCGAAGACTATTGATGCAAGATACGTTTTGCCGGCTCCAGCTGGACAAACTGGTAAGACAAGAACTTTTTCACGGTGTGGTGACTTACAGATTCCGCGCAACAACAACATTGAATCCGTCGACGAATCCCATTCCAGGTACTCAGGTCTGTTAAAGATCCACATTCCCGTGCCATCTAGACGCCCGTCGCTGATACGCTTGTGGTGGCTGGTGTACGGTATTGCGGATACCCATTCAAGGATCTCGGATCTCCTGGCATCTAGATACACCACCGAGTGAGTGAAGATTTAGAGGGATTACGGATGTGCCACCATTTTTCTCGATCGGGCAGTCACTTACCTTCGGATCTACCGGTGAGCTTTGGTTAGCTGGTCCTAGCGGCCGTCTAGTCACGCTCTAGGCTAGTTGTCAGAGACTTACCCGTCAGAATTGAAGACTTGCCCACCAAACATAGACGATCCTGTGATTTGGATATGCTTGGAGTTCTGGTAGACATTGATTTGGGGGCCTTGTGGACTTGAGCTATCGGCCATGTTGAAATAGTGGCAATGACGGGCTGCAGATAGTTGTGCTTGGGTTCGATGCTTCAGTTGCCGGTGCGTGCGACTGCCACCTGGTATTAGTTAGCCACACGGAAACAAGCATGGAGTTTCTTCGCATAGTTACCTGGCGCCGTAGCCGGGGGATTTCGCTGTAAATTTTGCGCTTGATTAATGATAGTTACGAACGTGTGGTGTTGGTGGAAAGAGTGCTGGGCCAAGTATTTCCAGTCCATCTACCCCTCTCCTCTGAGACCCATTGAGGCTCCGGAATCAGCAGACGGTGGCAGTCTGTGTACTTGTAGTACCTCGTGAGTACAAAACAAGCATGAGAATTATGGCGCTAGTGATTCCGTTTGTTCATTGGCCAGTGCTAGGCAGGGAAAAGCAAGCACGTTCCTAAGTACATTTCAATAGCACAGGTGCGGACACAGGAATAGATATTATCGGGGAATCACGAGCGACTAGACCAAGTCACATGTGGCGCACTCATCGAGTCGCTTCCATCCTGACTCCGGTGGCGTTGCACCTTCACCATGCCCGTGTTGTAGATAATAAATTTTCTACTTTGGGTAGAGTTGGTTCGAGTGATCGATCGCTATAACTATCTCCGAACGCACTCCCAGACACGTCGACACTCACACTCATTGCAGGCTTTTATACACCCGCTCTGGAAATACCATTATGGCACAGCCAAGTTCCGCTAAACAGACATCAAGCGAGGGGTTGGTTTAAAGATATAGTTACCGCTCCGTACCGCTACGTCTGGGCGGCGGCCGTGGCGCGCAAAAGTCGATCCGGTTGCCGGGCGGTACGCCAAAGCCTACAGGATCTAGAGCCCCCCAACGCATGCGGGCGTCGTCCATCGTCCTCGTCTTCTCCGTCCTTCCCGGATCCTTCATTGTTCGCTGATGCGAGGCGGTGGTGCGCTGCGCTGCTCTGGACGGCGTCCTGAATGTAACTAATACGTACGTACGCACACGATCCCCGACCGGCTGGTCGAGTGGCCGGTCTTGGAGGGGTTTGGGTGTACAGAGATCCGGGTTGACGCGACTGTCGGGGGTGGAAAGTGTGCTTCAAGGAGTATTATATATCTGGGCAGAGTTGGAGCGGAAGCTCTTCGTTTCCGTAAAGTGTGGAGAACGATCCTATCTACCTCTGATCCGGCTTGTTGGCCGCCCGGATCGCGTGGGGTGTTAGAGTGGCCTGTTTCCGAGGGCGACTCGGATTCGGAACTGCGGTCCGTAAGATAGGTAGCCTTCCTACGTCAAAAGTCGGGCCAGCGCTCGCAATGGCCCGTCTGGTCCGTTTCGGCCGGGATCGGACTAGAGGCTTGCGGCAGCCACGGCGCCGCTGGAGAGGCGGGACTGCTATCGACGTAAAAGCCCGGTCGGTTTTCACGCCCCGTGTGTTGCTCAAGGTTGATTCCCACTCTAGATTCTATTAAGCTAGAGCCAGGTGTCTATGTACATATGCGGATGATGGATACAGCTACTCTAGTCATACGCAACTCATCGTAGCGCGGTAGGGGGTCTGGCAACTATCCGCCCATTTGTGTCGCTGCTTCGCGCGCCCGGGGTGGGTGTTAAGCCTTTCATCAGGCGTCGCTTGAGTCTTGACACGGCGGGCTCGGTTGGTATTCCCCCGCTGGATTCAGCGCAGGCGATGGCTACTCTTCGGTGTGCTGGAGAACGTGCTAGGCGGCGGCGCTGTGTCGCTAATGCCAATAGAAAGTGCCCAGGCCCCCGTTCACCCCAACGTGCGCCTCCGCATCCGCATTCTCCACCAACGTGTCGGCGTCGTCGAGCGGCGGCGGCGCCACCACGTCCCGCGACCTCGTCGCCTCCCGCCTCTCCATCATCGCTTCCATCCTCGCCCTCTCGGCTCGCATCCTCTGCCGACTGTCCGCCCGCGCGCTCACCACCTTGCGCATGGCCGGCAGCACGAAGGCGATCTCGGCCGCCATGATCTCCAGGTACGCCAGCCCCATCGCCCAGTAGTACTTCTCGAACGACGTCGTCACGCCGCGGGCGTCGTAGGCGTGGCGCAAGTCCATGATAGTGAAGCGCGCGACCGCGGCCAGGATCGAGATCGTGCCGACGAGAAAGACGAAGACGACGCCACGCTTCTCCGGCGACGTCAGCTTCAGCGAGCCCAGGAAGTGCAACGGGATGCAGAGCAGGAGAAAGTCCGAGACGACGGTGAGGACCATGTAGACGAGGCTCACATTGCGCGAGTGGATCGGCGTGCAGGTCCGCCCGGTCGATATGATTCGGTGCAAGTCCCTGGTGTCGGGTTCCCTCCGTGAGCAAGTGGCCGAGCGGAGGGCGGGGCTGTGGGGGAACTCACCAGGCGCGAGACAGCGGTTGGCAGTTGAGAAAGATCATCAACAGGACAACCGTGTACGACAGCGGCATGAAACAGAAGGAAACGTAGTAGAGGGCGTTCTTCTTCACGGTCTTTGTGCACTCGTAGAGGCAGGCGTAGAAGAACATGAAGCCCATCTTGAACGACCAGATGACGGTGACGGTGATGACGTGGAAGGAGAAGAGCACCTGGTGCAGCCGGTCAGGACGGTCAACGGCTCTCCCGCAGCAGTGTCCGTGTTCGTACCTTGAGCGTATCCTCGGTCGTGAGGAAACTGATAACCTCCATCTCCGAATTGGCGGTCTTCCGGATGCGGATCTCCTCGACGACAACCGGGACCAGACTGTATCCGGTGCAGAGCAAGAGAGTTATCCCGAAGACGAAAAAGCAATCGCTCAGATAGTTGAATTTCCGGCGCTTCTCGCCGCGGAGGAGGTAGAAGCGCAGCGGGGCAAACAGCGTCGCCACGATGAGCATCAAGACGATGAAGAAGAGGAACAGACGAGCGTGGCCAACACCGACTCCGGCCATGGTGCGATGGAGCAGGCGGTGGGTGCTGCTCGGACGGGGGGATTTGCGACTGCGCGAAGAGGCATCCGGTGGGGAGTTCGACTCGCCGAGTGCGCCGAGTGCGCCGTGGTATATAGATAGCCGTCGAGAGCGTGGCGCGGGCACGACAAGCGGCCGCAACTGCCACGCCCCGCGCTGCGAGCAGGCTCCAGCGGTCGACTCCCCGGAGGCCACCCAGCGAGCGACCGTCGCCCACCCAACCGCGCAGACCAGCGAGTCGGCCACTGCACAGCCCGAGAATAGATGGCAGCAGTGAGCGAGTGGGTGAGCGAGTGGGTGAGTGAGTGGGTGAGTGAGTGAGTGAGTGAGTGAGTGCATCGCGCGTTGCCGCTTACCCCGCATGCGATCGCTCCGACAACTGGTCGACAGCTACGCGAACGGCGAGCAGTGCGGTCTCTCCAGGCCGCCAGGCGTCGTTCGCTCGTGTGGATCGACGTGGACGGCGGTGGGGCCGGTCCACCGTCTGCCCGCTTTGCCCCGTGCGCTGCTCGGCCGAGTCACGTCGGCCCCGCCAGCCAGCCCGACAACTGCGCAGGGATGCGTGCGCAGCTGGTTATTGCGCACCGCCACTCGCCCCGGCCGCACACGCATTCCCGTCAGCAGCAGCAAACCACGTGGTTCTCCAACGGCGAGCGCCTCCCCCCGCTTCCGGCTGGGCTTAGGTAATGGGCGCAAGGCTCCGCGGGACGCACCCGCTCGGCGGACTGAGACGCGCCCCGTGCGGTCGGTGTGGGACTGGATGCGTACGGCCCGGACTGCAGAGCGGCGCTGCTTATGTAAGAGGCCTGCCTGCTGCCTGCTGCCTGCGGAATCCAGAGATCGGCGCATGCAAGGATCCGTCGAACCGATTGGCTCGCGGATGCGTCGTCCGCTGCTGCTGTGTGTGTCATATGTATCTATGTATCTACATACATACGACGCTTCCGGAGTTGTAGGGCTGCCCAATCGACAGCGCGTATCTAAACGAGCGTGTTGCAGCATAGATATAATTAGCATCCGGATCTTACTCGACAGAATCCCCCCCACTCCCCCTCCCCCCAGCTCACCTCTCCCGTATTTGACAGATATCTACTCTTTCTTTCCATGTCGTGCTTGTCGGTCCCCGCGATAGGAGGATGGTTGCTCCCCCCGCTATCAATCCCTCGCCGTCCAGCCGCCGCGATTCGCCCGACGACTATGTACCCGACCTAGTGATCCCAGCACGCACAGCAACATCCGATGGAATGCGCGTACTATACGACCGTCTCTCTTCTGCCTACTCCGCACGCTGTTTGGCCGCCGCAATCGCCCCGGCGCAAACCGCACGTCCGTACCGTCACCACGCAGAAACAACAACACCACTCGCTTCTGCATTGCACGCTCGCAGCCCATCGGGCTCCTCGCATCCCCGCGAGCCCTCGGGCGGGTGGTGTTGCCCGCCGTTCAACGGCCGTCGGTCGATATCGCCGCCAAAACCCATCCGCTCACTGCCAGCCAACAGCCTCGTCGGAACCTTTTCCCGCCGTCCTGGATCCCACGTCGTCCCGCCAAAACCAGTCGCTGGGCCCTAGACGACGCCCACGTCCGCTCCGTGCGGGACCGACAAACAAACGACCGGCGTGCGAGCGCAAAATGACGTATCCGCTCTTCCACGGCGGCACGCACGACGACGACGAGCATCGGTGCAACCACTATTGCTCCGGCCCCCTCGTGCGAGAGGCTGTTGTGCGCCCCGGCTACAATACCAAGAAATGGGGTGATATTGCTGCCACCGCGACACTGCACGGCGACCGGATTTGATTAAGCATACTTGATCCAACCAGACGCCGCCTTAATTATTGCAGAATCGCTCACGATTAAAGATTACGCATGCTCGCTCCCTCGGCACGCGGGACGAGCACTTCGGCCGGTTTTGCACTCGCGTCTGGGTGCCGGGTTTGTGCGTGTTGGACGAACAAGGCTTTGGAAGCAGGTAATTCGTTGCGAGACGGTAAGGGCGCCGATTCACTTTCAAACGGCGATTAATGTCAGTCGCGACATTGCAACGGTTCAGTATCGATGTGGTATCCGATGCAGTAACTATTTGATGCTACATCACTACGAGAGTCGAGTGAATACTCTAAAGACACAGCATCAGATGCAGTACTCACACGCTGCTGGATACTGACAAAATACGGAGCCGGGATGCGTAGCGGGTGCCGTGGCGCTGCTGCTTGGCTGTAACAGGCGTGCTGTTTTTGATGTATGTACTTCGCGGTCACCATAGGCTGCTGCGTATTCAGTACAGCACTGCATTGAAACCACAGCCATAGGTACCTTATCAAAGTCGAATTCCCGTGAGTGCGTATTCAGAGTGGATTGGTAGATTACTCATGCCAATAGAAGTGAAGTTCAATACGGCACTCGTATCACTGGGAACTGGTGGGTAATTCAACATTGCCGCGACGAGACGTTAATGTTACGATTTCCTAGACTTAACAACATGGTACCCACATGGGGTGCACGGTGATATCCATGTCACATCTGGATCAAATACCTCATCTAGATGCTTCTACTCTCCTATCCCCACAGCGCCGCGTCCTCAACATGGTAGCCACCAAATTACTTACCGTCACCATACATCCTCCTTCGAATGAGCTGAACCCTAGTAGGAGCCAGTAACGAGAAAACAATTCCATGGTATCCGCAGGATCAATGACTTCCAATCGAAACTATTAGCGCCGCGCGCAGCAATACAGCAGAGTGCGAAGCAGAGTGAGAGAGTATGAGGAGAGAACCGAGTGAGACGTACTAGACAAGGACAGGGAGTCACGGGCAAGAAAAGAAAGAAGACGACGCTTCTATGAGAGAACAGACAAGCTGTTGTGTGAGGAAAGGAAAGGAAGAAGGGAGAAAATGTAGAAAAGAAAAAGAAGAAGTGCGAGCGACGGCTCCGTTTTAAGGCCATCGCCTAGCACCTACATCTAGGAACCGCACCCCCGCCTCCCACAACTGTTCCTCCCCCCCAAGCAGCCCCTCCGTGGCGCCGCGATACCACGCGACCATGTCACGCTGCGCGATATCATCACGTGGTAAAATCCATCTCGACACCTTTCATCGACATCGCCACTTGAATACAGCGAAGATGGCCAGAAGAAAAAGCGCCGGACTCCTCTGGTGTCTGTTGATATGTACAACTGTGTAGAAAGCAGTTGATACGGAGGTGTGTGTTGCTCCCTATGAAGTATATAAACGTGATATTTCTTCTCCTCCGGTCGTATTGGGGCTTCATGCTAACTAGCTCTGGTGAGAATTCACCAATTTGTGGTCAAAAGCGCAGATAGCTGGTGGCGGAACTGCTTTGTCGTGTACTTTCAATTAAATAATTTTTTAGTTGCCCCTGGACGCAATAACATGCAACGGTGGATGGGTGTCCGCTCGTCCAGCGCTCGCTCCTTCTCGGCGTTTGCCCGTCTCGGCGTTCGCTTGTTCTCGGTAGTATTCTTGCCAGGCACATCCTGTAGCCCATACTTTGTTGATGCTAGATCCATAAACTGTGCTACGCACTCAGAGAGTACATAGCAATACTCGTCTGCTACAGTAGCCATTACTGCATTGGGTACTCGACTCATTGAGTTCCATTATGGTACGACTACCTTGATGCATGCTTGTACCACTACTACATAGAGTAATACAACATATCAATACAATACCCTTACGATACTGCACTCAAGGCGAAGCTTTTAGTAAATCCCCTTTAAATATTTGTCAGATTTGGAATTTGATAAAAAAAAATCCAGTTTAAGGTAGGGTGCTTGTTGTTGTCAGATGTCTTTTGAATGCACGTTCGTGATGACTTCGCAGTCATATGAGGACAGCGCTGGTTCAATTACTAATTTACATACAGTCAAGTAATAACTGCTACGGAGTTGCGCAGAATACAGTACGTATCTGGCACGGTACGCAGCACGCAGTGTTCGAGCTGACGGTCGTTGCACTGGAGGACGGTCCAATTTTCCGGTGATCCCTCACCGGCAACCCAGAATCCGAGTGCCGCCCGAGTCAGTTTCGGTGAGCAGCCATGGCCGATCCAAGGTCAAAGTCGCAGCGACGATGTGTTTTCCCCCCCTGCGGCTGTGGGCTGGCTGGTTTTATCCGGCGGTGACCATATGTCTTCCCTCTCGGACACCGATTCTCTTCCTGAGCCAGCAGCGCCGGGCGGGCAGTCCCCCAGTCCTCTTGCTGGGGCCCAGCCCGACGATGTTCCGATGCGTGGACCGGGTTTGGCAAAGAAAACTGCTTGGACGAGGCTGGGTTTGGGATAGAGTCGAGAGAGCTGTTCCCACTACCGTCGGCAGTCCCTTCCGCCAGTTGTATGCACGGTGTAAACCATGGTTCGGGTTGGCTCCGATAAACGGCGGCTCCACGAACTATGGCCACAGCATCCTGTGTTTCGCCGTACGGTATCGCTAAGTTGAGCTTCCCACGGAGTCACTCCCTCGAAGCCTCCCGCTGTGTCGTCACCCCTCCCCGCCCGTCCTGCTCCAGCCAACAGAGCGCTGCTTCTGAGCCGCGGCCGGAAGGAGAGCGAAGCCCTGCGACAACATCTTTTGGAGCGCGAGTCGCAGGCAGAATCGGAAGCAGAATCGGAGAGCGGGGCGGAAAGCAAGGCGGATGTGGCGGAGCCAGAGGCGAACTGGAACTCTGTCGCCCAAAGAGCGGGTGCGCCAATAACTCTCCCAGCCGTTTCCCCTAGTTAGTGCTTTCATTGTTCGTACCCAAACAAAGCCCCCCCCATAGCCCTTTGTTTCGATCGGGATGTTGTGGCCAGAGCAGCCCCACGTATCGGCCTCAGACAGAGGTCCTCTCGAGTTACTATCAGCTATATCCCCGACTCGTCAGAAGAAGAAAACCACCACCGGCGACCAAGCATGTTCCACAGTGTGGGCGACGGCGTCTCCTGGCTCTGGAAGGGCATATACGTCTGGCTGTGGTACTCGCTCGCGGCGACGCTGCTTCCGGCGGAGCTGCAACTATTCCTCGAGGGCCTCGTCCAGGACGTATTCGTGCACGTCGTCGGGCCGCTGGCGCTGCGGCTGCTGCTCCTGTGGATCGTCCACCATCTCGCCGGCATCTGCGCCGGCGCGGCCGGGCGGCCGGGCAGGAGGCGCAAAGCCGCGCGTGTCGTCGTGGGGACGCTGTTCGCACTGATGCTGGTGTGCAGCGGCGTCGACTTCTGCCGGTCGCGCTTCCCGTCAGCGCCATGGGAGCGCGCCTACCGGGCGGCAGCGGACGTTTCCGCCTGGCTCAAGAAGCGCCCCCGCATCGTCTTCGCGACGCTGTGGTGCTGGGCCGCCTGGTGGTACTGGCTGGGCGGCGCGCTCTGGCAGGACCTCGAGTTCTACTTCTCCTGGCCGGCCCCCACGCCGTCGAGTGGCTCACGTTCTGGCTCCGCTTCGACAGCGAGACGGTCGTCCGGGACCTGAACTTCCCGCTGTGGGGCACGCTCTACTCCATGGGGAAAGCGCTGCGTTCCGTGATCCTGCGCAAGCCGATGCCTAGTGCCCCCGACCGTGAGTAGCCGCCCAACTTAGCCGCGCCTCGAGCGCTCTGCTGACACCCGCGCAGCTCCGTTCGGCACGCACAAAGCCGACTCCTGGCTCATGTTGCTGTGCGTGCTCCTGTGCCTGTACCTGTGCATCACCTGCGCCACCTACAGATACACCCACTACGACCAGCCCTGCCTACATCCGCGCGCTTTGTCCGAGATCGTCTTGAAAACCTACGGTTTCGCCTTCCTCCTCGTGCTCGCCCCCGAGTACCTGCTCGTGTACGCCGCCGTGTCCGCCTGGCTGTCCCTGATCCGGCGCTGGGCGCTGGGCCCGATTCGCTAGCTGCGGTTTATATCGGGGCTGGGCGGAATGGCTGAGTGTGAGGCCGTCGGTAAGGTGGGCGCAGAAGGTTTTACAGTCCTGGTTGTGGTGCCGAATTTGCGGGGTGGGTTTTTTTCTTTCTTTCTATGTATGTAACGCTACGTTCTGGCGCTGGATAGGAGCTGCGCATTGCTCTTGGGACTTCTTCATGGACGACAGAGAAGGCGAGTGAGATCGCAGGAACGGTACCGATCGTCTGAACCGATCAATTGCCATCCGCAGTCTGTAGGGATGAGCGCGATCCGATGCTCCGTGCTGGTGGCAGACAGAAAACAGCACTTCCCGCGTGCCTATGTTACGGTACAGCAAACAGCCACGGTGCTCCTCTACAAACCGACACACAAAACGTAAAATCGTGACAGACCAGCCGTATCAGCGCGGAGAACGGGCTTTCCGCCATCCTCCAGCTCGACCTTCTTGCCCCTCCCCTTCGACCTCTTCTTCCAAAACTTGCCATTTCTCCATCGGCTCGGTCTTTGAGCGATGGAGACGACGACGACCAACACATGGCGGCGCCCGCGTCGATGGCGCCGGTGAAGTCTTGCAAGCAGTGCCGGCCTTGCGAGCAGTAGTAGAGCACCGGCGCCGTGGAGGTGATTTCGATGGTGAGCGTGTCCAGCTGTGAGCGCCCGGTCAGTTCTCCGAGCTGGAGTGAGCGCGTGCACGGACGGAGAGACATACGATCTTTGTCGGCAGTGGATGGAAGCCCGACAAGAAAGCGCTGCCGAGCGCCGAGACCGTTGGTGGCGGGGACGCACGGGTCTATCGAGCGTTGCCTCCGCGTCCGAGTGATTCTGTTTCGCCCCCCCTCCTGTGCCAGTTAGACCCCAAACAATCCCTCCGATGGGTAACAACACACCAGCGGGTAGAACTGGAATTGAACCAAACCCCCGACGGTGGCGGCGGTATCTTCCGGCGTGAATCGAAGTGCGAACGAATCGCCGTGACGCCCCACCTGCACCACGCGAACGGACTGCGCCTGCGAGCGCCTGGGGACGAGGGCGAGGGCGAGGACGAGGACGACGACGGCGATGACGGCGGACGCATTTCTATTGCTGTTGCTAGTGCTGTTGCTAGTGCTGTTGCTGTTGTTGCTGTTGTTTCTGCGGCGAAGGAACAAGTGCACTTCTGCTCAGTTACGGTCCATAGTAACGCTTCAGAGAAGTATTTCTTTACCTCTAAAAGTGGACAGACGTGGTGGGCGATGAGAACCAACCAGCAGGCTGGATTATAGGTACACGATGCGGGGGTTGTTGTGTTTCGCGTGGGTTTCGGGGGGTGTCTCAGTTCAGTGTCCTAGTCATCGTTGTCCAAGCTGCGAAGAGGTAGAAATCAAACGTAATGAAAGCAAGGAAAAAAAAACCCCTGTTTCCAACAAATGTCCCTAATTGGCTGCTTGGGGATAGATAGCCCTCGCTTTCGCCACTGGGTTTATCTGATCGATTATCAGGTTTGACGTAATCATCCAAACCAGCTGCTGAACTCCGATACGCGGGCGGCGGCGGTTCAAGGTGGGGAAATATTTTTTTTTTCGTGCTGCTACCCGTTTCGTGACTCCGAGGAGCTCTTTTCCTGTCCCGCTCGTTCGCACGGCACAGTTCGAAATCTGCTTTGCTCTCCACCGATAGCTGCTCGGAATCCGCCACAACAAACCCCGATTCGCACGCCAATCCGTGAAACGTCCGGCCGTCTATAATACGGCAACACCTCTCCCGAGCCAGACAACACGCGCACTCGAACGCCACCTACATAGCATACATACCCCGCCGACATGGCCCCTCCGAGTTCCATCGACACCTCCACCAACGACCTCAACCCCACCGCCGCTACTGCACCGCCAACGAAAGCCAACTCGACGCTAATCTTGTGTCCGCCCTCGGTGTCGTCGCGCCCCGCGGTCCTCGAGAATGCCCTCGCTGCTATCGCCGATCGCGCCGCTGTCGACGTTCAAATGCTAGACCGTCTAGCCATGAATCTCGTCACTCTGCCGGAGGGAATCTACTCCACCGTTCTCCTGTTGTCCGACCCCGCAGCGGTGCAGGAAAAGCTCGACAGGCTGTTGCTCGAGAAGGTGCTGAAGGCCATGGCTCCCGGCGCACGCTGGAAGAGCCACGGTGCCGGCAAGGAGAACTGGGCCAAGGAGACGATTGCCTTTCTGACGGCAGGTTTCGTGGTCGAGGATTCGCCGGAGGGTGTGGTGGCCGTCAAGCCGGACTTCGGAGGACAGAAGAGTGTTTCGCTCAACCTAAAGAAGCGCGCGGCGGGCGCGGCTGCGACGGTCGCAAGGCCAGTCGTGGCGGTCGCCAAACCGGCGGTGGCTGCAACGGTGCCTGTGCCGTCCAACGGCGTAGGATTCGTCGACTTCAGTGACGATCTGGACGACGACGATCTCATCGACGAGGACGAGCTGATGGCGGACGAGGATTTGGCGACGCCCGTTCAGATGCGTACGTTACGCAATGGATTGCCGCCACCTTATGGGCGCGTTAACTGACCGGTGGTTCTACAGCTGCTGAATGTCGTCCGAAGCCTGGAAAGCGCCGGAGAGCTTGCAAAGACTGTACCTGCGGCTTGAAGGAGGAGATTGAGCGGGAGGATCTGGAAAAGCGCAGTGCGGCGGACAGCGCTCTGGCGGCGGCCAGGGAGAAGGCGGCCAAGGGTGTTAAGCTCACCGCTGATGATCTAGCCGAGATAGACTTCACGGTAGAAGGCAAGGCTAGCTCTTGTGGGAACTGCTATCTGGGTGACGCTTTCAGGTATGCCATCGCTCCCGAACCGTAGTGAAGGGAGGGGGGCATGCTGACTGGTGGTGCTAGATGTTCCGGATGTCCGTATGTCGGATTGCCTGCTTTCAAGCCTGGCGAGCAAGTGCAGATCGATATGATGGATGACCAGCTGTGAACAGTCACTGCGACGGGTTTGTACAAGGAATGTTCTGCTTTGTCGTGGCGTGATTGAGAGCAATGGTAGAGGGAGTCATTTCTGTCTCTTTTTTTTCCTTTCCCTCCGCCGTAGCTACATCGGGCACAGGGTATTTTTACAGGTGCATCTCAACGGGAATAGACAAAATTTTTGCATTTACTTCCCCACAAGTGCTTTGTTGGATGCACGATGCATCTACGATTGGCCAGAAGTGCAGCCAGGCGACGGAATTCGGGCCGCCAACTTCATCCGCATTCTATGCTTCGCTTCTCTGGGTCGAGCGTCGGTGGATAGGTTCGTACCCCGGGTTTTCGGGGTTGGATTGTAGCTAGACAGTACGCTCCAACTCTGCAGGCTCGCCAACCGTGCGCGGTGCCCGGCGCCGTGTCGAACAACGGACCAGCCCACCGTCCGCCCAGAGAAAACTGGATAAAATGTATGTGCGCCGCCATAGTCTAACTAGGCCAAGTGCGAGTATGATTAAACAAAAAAAAAAACCGTCCGCCCAGAGCGGCCGACTCGGCGGAACGCAGCCGGGGGCCAGACGGCTCCTCCGGGGATGCTGATCGCGTTGTTTGTCAGCTGGAGCTGCACGGGTGATCGATTGCTGAGCACGGAGAAGCCTACGGGTTACCAGCAAGGCCGGTCTGGGAGTGGTGTCCGCGATCTCATGGCCGCTTCAGCCGCTTCCCGCCAACTCATCACTCGCAGTTCTGAGTTGGATAAAAAGACGTAATATAATTTCGGACTACTTATGTAGTTACCCGTTGGTTCCCCCCCAAGCGTGTGTAAGCGTGGATCTGCTCGTAATGTGTCTGCTCCTGGTATGTATCTAGACGCACGTTGGATGCCACACCCAACAGCCACGGACATTGCGGTAAACGTTGCTTTCTTTTTCCTTTTTCCCCCGAGCGCGAAGGGCGTCAAGAGCGCCAGTTTATCCTCCGAGGCTTGGAGGGCCCGCCGACTGCATACATCCACAAACATATGCAAGTGCGTTGGCGCCGACGTCGGGGGCGTCGTGATCGGACGAGAGCGCCAGGAGACGGGCAGTTAAGCGCCACGTTTTGCCGCGGGGATGGAACCGAACCGGGCAGCGTCGTGTTCGTTAGACTATGTATGCAGTCTACAATACCGGGCGCCAGATCCCAGAGATGCGGACTCGTCCGTCGTCGTCGTCGTCGCCGCCGCCGTGGCCGGGAACCAACCCGGATCGCGAAGAGGAGAAAGGAAAAAAAAACAAAAAAAAACAAGCACAAGATTCTCGGCTATTCGGCCAGACCCAGTAAGTACATCATACTTACGGCCACGGATGGATCAACTACACAAACACGATTATCTATCTATCTATGTACCGCCATTACGTACAGAGGAAACCCATCACATCGCACCGCACAACCGCAAGCCGTACAAACGAAGAAAAAAAAACTGTCCTAGGAATACCGCCTGCTCTCACCCCACAGAAAGCTCTTGACGCGTCTCAGACCCTTTCCTGCGGGCAGTCTCTTCTCGGCGTAGACGTACTCTCCCGCCATCGCCGCCGTGTCCTCGGCGTGTCTGCTTCGGACGTGTTTCCCCCTCCGCTCGCGCTCTCTCGCGGACAGGAACAGCGGCGGCGTGGTGTCGTCGCCGAGATAGTACAGCGACTCGGGCCAGCGGAGCTGCGGCTCGACGACGGCGGCGCTGGCGCTGGCGCGTCTGCTGCCGCCGGAGACGCTGTGGCGGCGCTCGCGGGGATCGGCGAGCGCCGGGTCGCGGCACCGCTTCCCGCGCCGCGACGAGCCGCGCTCATACTCGTCGAACGAGCGCCCGCCGCCGTCGCCGCCGCCGCGGCTCTTCTCGCGCTCCCGCGCCAACGTCGCCTCGTCGAAGCGCACCTGCTGCTGCTGCACCGGCGCACTGTTGCTGAACGTCGCGAACGGCGTCCACGTGTGCGACCGCTTCCTCCTGCGCGGCGGTGCTGGAGCGGCGGCGGCGGCGGCGTCGTATCCGTACGCCGGGATCACGATGCTCGGGCCCGTCGGCCGCCGCGACGTCTTTGCCGCGGGCACGTACGCTGTTCGGAACATCGCGATCGTGAACTGTGGTCTGCGGGCTGTGTTCGCTGCGGCCGAGCTCGCGTTGGCTGTGTGCGTGGTGCTGGTACTGGTGGTGGTGGTGGTGACGGTAGCGGGCGTGGAGCGCAGGACGTGCATTGTTCGGTCGATCCCTTTTTACTCTCTCGGTCTCGACGGGGAGGGGCGAAGCAAGGGACGGGCGAGGACGTCATCGAGGCTTCCCCCACGCCCGCGGCGGTTTATAGAAACCGCGCCCGACTGGGGCTGCTGTGACTCCGACCTCCTGTGTCCGCTGCCGCCGGGCACACGGGACAGCCCGGAGACATGTGCGCGCGCCCTCCTCCGGTCAGTCGGTCGAGTGCGAATGACGGAGGACGAAGGACGAACCCCCGCCCAGCGATCTCCTATCGACACCCTCCGCCCCCCCCCCCGTGTGCCTGGTGCCTGTCCCAGCTGACCGAGCCGACTCGACCGATTCCTGCACAGGCGATCTCGCTCGCCTGCTGCCCCGCTGCGGATGCGCGCTGCACGGCCTTGCACACACATCTGACGGACGGACGGACGGCGTGACCGCCTCCACGCAGTCCCACCGGACCCACTGTCACCAGCCAAGCTCAGTAGTAATCGGGATGGTGTCGCCTCCGCCTCCCGTCACTTCCTCTCCCGCCGGAGTCTCCTGCATCGCAATCCGGAAACACCGAACAAAGATATCTAGAAAAGAACCCCCCCCCCCCCACGTGGTCGCGCCCTGTGACCTCCATCCGTCCATCACGGCCTCCTCACCTCGTGGGGGAAAGGAGAGACAAGTAAGCGGCACGTGGACACTGCCGGGCACGGCGCATCACTCGCACTCGCTCGGCTGTGACTTTGTCTGTCAGTCACGGTTCCGCGTCCGTTTGCGAGGTTGCATGCGGATAGACGAAAACAAAGCGTCCGTTTGCAGTGCCATGTTTCAGCGTCCGTTTGTGGGTTGTGCCTCCGCTGTGGACGGACCGGGCTGGGCTGGGCTGGGCTGAGTGCGCTCTGACTCTGATTATTTTTATTTTTTTGTTTCGTTTGCACGTATCTACTTATGTATGTGCTCCCGTGCTGCGGCCTGGAAGTGCATATGGACGGAGTAAAATATATGTATGTACAACCACAGTTATCGGGAAGAAAAGAAGCAAATACATTGTAGCATGTAACTCTGTCGCAAAACTGGGCGGGGGGGAGAGAGAAAAAAAAAAAGAAAAGAAGGGAGCAACTAAAAATAAAATAGAATAAAGGTATGGACACGGGAAAGGAGAAGAAGGGAAGAAAGGGAAAACACATCCGCAAAAATCGAAAGCCCATGTCCGGGAGCGCTTCTATTCTAGATCCATCTAGTTTTCCCCGTCGCCTTTCGTTCATCGTCGTCGTCACCGTCGTCGTCGTCGCATTTCGTAAGAGTGAGTGTCATCTACAATAGTCGTCCCCCGGAAGAAAGGGAGAGAAAAAGAAAGAAAAAAAAATGTACACGGTGTATCTGGGCGTGCGCTACCGCTCCTTGGCCTCGCTCTGTGCCGACACCTTCTCCCAGTCCTCCTCCTCCTCCTCCTCCTCCTCCTCCTTCTCCTCCTCCTCCTCGTCGAGCGCCGAGACGATGCCGATCTCGCCCCTGCGGCCCTTCTCGATGCCGCGCAGGAACTCGACGCAGTTGCTGCCGAGGCAGTCGACCACGTAGCCGCCCTCGAGCACGACGAGCGTGGGCAGGCCCAGCGCGCCGATGATGCTGCCCATGACGCCGTAGTCCTCGCGGCGCAGCGCAAACTTGCCCACGGGATCGTCGGCGAACGTGTCGAAGCCGAGGCTGACGACGAGCCATCGCGTGTCCACGGCGCGGATCTTGGCGACGGCCTCGTCGAGCCGCAACCGGTAGTTCGCGAACACGCCGTCCTCGCACGGCAGCGGCAGGTTCAGATTGTAGCCGTCGCCGTCGCCGTCGCCCGTCTCGCTCGGCGAGCCCGTGAAGTACGGGTACTCGTCCTCGCCGTGGATGCTGATGTAGCACGGGTTGCGCTGCGTGTAGAAGATGCTCTGCGTGCCGTTGCCGTGGTGGAAGTCGAGGTCGAGGATCGAGATCTGCTCGCCCGGGTCCGGCAGCGTGTCGAGCAGCGTGCGCACCGCGATCGCCGTGTTGTTGAGGTAGCAGTAGCCGCCCATCAGGTCGGTCTGGCAGTGGTGGCCCGGCGGGCGACACAGCGCGAACACCACCGGCGGCTCCCTCGGCTTCGCGCCCGCGTCCGCGTCCGCGGCAACCAATTCCTCGGCGCCCCGCCGCGCCAGGTCCGCGCTCGCGATCGCCGAGAGGTACGTCTCCCTCGAGATCCCGGTGGACATGTCGAACGCATAGTAGCCGACGCGGGCAGCGAGATCCTTCGGCTGGCGACACTTCTTCCCGCCCAGGCGTATCACGGGGAAGCACTCGGGCAGGACGCAGCCGTCGGCGTCGATCATGCCCTCCTCTGCCCACGCTTCGAAGATGGTCTCGAGGTGCTGCAGGTACTCGGCGCTGTGGATCTTGGCGGCGGCGGCGGCGGCGCGCTCGACGTCGGTGCTCACGGTCGTGATCTCGTACACGGGCTCGAGCGCTGTCAGGATCGCCGTCACGCGCGCGGGCGACTCGTAGGCGTCGATCAGACGGGCGAAGACCAGCTCCTTCGTGCGGTGCAGCAGCGTGGTTGGATTGTATAGGATCTTCATATTTTCTTCTTCTTTTTCCTCCGCCCTTGCGCGAACGGATCCAGCGGTGCGGCGGCAGAGACCGCGGTGGACGCGAGTCCGCGAGTGCGCTCCGTTGCTCCCGCGACGACGACGACGACGAGCGTGTTGTGCGGCGGTCGGGGATGGGTGGGGAGATGGAGGCGATCGAACGCCGAGCAGCGGGGGGTGTGCGAAAGCGTGTGTGGGTGGTACGGGAGCGGATTGTGCGGGGAAGGTTGTGCGACGTTCGATCGGATCTAGACTCGGAGGGTGTGGGAGGCCGAATCGGGGAGGGTGCGAGTGAGCGGGCGACGGGGCGGATGCATAGAACGGGACACGCGTTGGGGGGGGGGGGGGGGGCGCGGGCGGCGAGACACGTGAGGGAACGGGAGCGGTCGAGCTGGAGTCGGTT
>Ga0307516_10001176_pt1 | contig 36553 bp, 32 predicted proteins | sample 19_EM_MG_FD_203310 | JGI IMG/M metagenome (GOLD analysis project Ga0307516, IMG submission 203310) | Populus trichocarpa ectomycorrhiza microbial communities from riparian zone in the Pacific Northwest, United States - 19_EM | ecosystem: Host-associated > Plants > Roots > Unclassified | place... | reverse complement strand
CTCTTCCCGGACTCCCCATGACGCCTACGCCATCCGAGCGCCTGCGCCTGCTGCACCTGGGCCTCGGCTCGTTCCACCGCGCCCACCAGGCGGTGTACATGCATCGCCTGATGCAGTCGGGTGACGCGCGCTGGCACTGCGCCGGCGCGAACCTGCGGCCCGACATGGCCGACACGATCGCCGCGCTGCAGCGCCAGGGGGGCGCCTACTCGCTGGAGACGGTGTCGCCGCACGGCGAGCGCGTGCTCGAGAAGATCACCGCGATCACCGAGGTCATCGCGTACGAGCCCCTGCTCACGCGCGTGCTCGCGCTGGGTGCCGACCCGGCGACGCGCATCGTCTCGTTCACCGTCACCGAGGCGGGCTACGCGCTCGACCACGCGGGCCAGCTGGACCTGGCACACGACGACATCGCCAACGACCTCGCCGGCAAGCCGCCGCGATCCATCTACGGCGTCGTCGCCGCGATCCTGCGGGGGCGCAGGGCGGCCGGCGCGGGGGCGCTCACGCTGCTCAACTGCGACAACCTGCGCCACAACGGTGACCGCTTCCGCACCAACCTGCGCGCCTACATCGGCGTGGCCGACCACGCCGAGTTCCTCGCCTGGGTGGACGCCAACACGGCGTGCCCGAACTCGATGGTGGACCGCATCACCCCGCGCCCGACGCCCGAGGTGATGGCGCGCGTCCGCGCGGGGGCGGGCTGGGATGACCAGGCGCCGTTGATGGCCGAGTCCTTCATCCAGTGGGTCATCGAGGATCGCTTCGCGAACGGCCGACCCGACTGGGAGCGCGTGGGCGTGGAGATGACCGGCGACGTGCAGCCGTACGAGGAGGCCAAGATCCGCATCCTCAACGCCACCCACAGCGCGATCGCGTGGGCCGGCACCCTGTGTGGCCTGACCTACATCCACGAGGGCACGCGCAATCCGGCGATCCGCGCCATCGCCGCCGACTACGTCACCGACGACGTGATCCCGTGCCTGTCGCGGCCCGGCGAGGCGAGCCCGGTCGACCTGCCGGCCTACCGCGACGTGGTGCTCGACCGCTTCGGCAACGACGCGATCGCCGACACCAACCAGCGCGTGGCCGCCGACGGCTTCGCCAAGATCCCCGGTTTCATCCTGCCCACGATCCGCGAGCGGCTCGCGCGCGGCGAGAGCATCGCGTCGGTGGCGCGGCTGCCGGCGCTGTTCCTCACGTTCCTGCAGCGCTGGCACCAGGGCCGCCTGCCGTTCGCGTACCAGGACCAGGCGATGGTGCCGCAGCGGGCGCACGCGATCTGCGAGGCCATCGACCCGCTCGCCGAGTTCGTCGCCGACGCGTCGCTGTGGGGCGAGCTCGCCGGCAGCCTCGCGCTGAAGGACGCGATCGCCGCGGCGCGCATGGATCTCCATGGCCTGCTGGGCGACGCGGCGATGAGTTAATGTGGTGCAAGTGAAGACAACGAGGCCGCCATGCATACCTCTCCCCGTGTCCGCGCCCCCGAGATCGAGCACGATCACCTGCGCGACCCCATCCTCGGCTACGACCCGCCCGAGGGCTGCGGCTTCCTGCGCTGCCTGGCGCACGGCATTCCGTCGCCGCTGATTCGCTGGCACCACCACGACGAGTACGAGCTGCACCTGATCATGGAGACCTCGGGCAAGGTCTTCGTCGGCGACTACATCGGCCATTTCCAGCCGGGCCACCTCGTGCTGACCGGGCCGCGCGTGCCGCACAACTGGATCACCACCGATGCGCCCCCCGGCGGCGTCGCGCTGCGCGACCGCGTGATCCAGTTCGCGCACGAGCCGATCGAGCAGGCCTGCGAGCTGTTTCCCGAGTTCAAGGAGATCCTGCCTTTGCTGGAGCAGGCCAGGTACGGCATCGAGTTCTTCGGCGTCTCCGAGATGGCGCAGGCGCACTTCGAGCGCGTGGCCTCCAGCCGCGGCCTCGCGCGCATCGCGGGCTTCTGCGAGTTCATGGGCATGCTGGCGCGTTGCAAGGACTTCCGCCTGCTCTCGAGCGTGCAGCTGCAATGCGCCGAGGACGAAGAGTCGATGGCGCAGGTCAACGCGGTGGTCAGCTACATCAGCGAGCACTGCGGCGAGCCGCTGTCGATGGCCGAGGTGTGCGAGCGCTTCCGCATGCCCGAGAGCCGCTTCTCGCGCTTCTTCCGCCGGGCCACCGGCAACACGTTCACCGACTTCGTCAACCGCATGCGCATCAGCAAGGCGTGCCAGCTGCTGATGGACACCGACCGCTACGTGACGACGATCTGCTACGAGGTCGGCTTCAACAACGTCGCCAACTTCAACCGCCGCTTCCTCGAGATCAAGGGCATGACGCCGACCGATTTCCGGCGCCAATCGGCCTCGCGCTTCGGCATCGTCGAGACCCACTGATGTACCTGGGCATCGATCTGGGCACGTCGGCGCTGAAGGCCGTGCTGCTGGCCGACGACGGCCACATCGTCGCGCAGCAGAGCGCGCCGCTCGAGGTCTCGCGGCCGCACCCGCACTGGAGCGAACAGTCGCCCGCCGACTGGTGGCGTGCACTGGGACTCGCGCTGGGCGAGCTCGCGCGCGCGCAGCCGCAGGCGATGCGCGCAGTGCGCGCGATCGGGCTGTCGGGCCAGATGCACGGCGCGGTGCTGCTCGATGCGGCCGGCGAGGTGCTGCGCCCCGCGATCCTGTGGAACGACGGCCGCAGCGAGCCGCAATGCGCGGAGCTCACCGAGCGCGTGCCGCGCCTGGCGCAGATCGCCGGCAACCTCGCGATGCCCGGCTTCACCGCGCCCAAGCTCCTGTGGGTGCGCGACCACCAGCCGCAGATCTTCGCGAAGGTCGCCACGGTACTGCTGCCCAAGGACTGGTTGCGCTACAAGCTGAGCGGCGCGTACTTCACCGACTGCTCCGACGCGTCGGGCACGCTGTGGCTGGACGTCGCCGCGCGCGACTGGTCGGACGAACTGCTGGCCGCGTGCGGCATGACGCGCTCGCAGATGCCGGCGCTGGTGGAAGGCAGCGCCCCCGCGGGCCGCCTTCGGCGCGAGGTGGCCGAACGCTTCGGCCTGCCCGCCGACATCGTGATCGCGGGGGGCGGCGGCGACAACGCCGCGAGCGCCGTCGGCATGGGCGCGACGGCCGCGGGCGACGGCTTTGTCTCGCTCGGCACGTCGGGCGTCATCTTCCTGTGCAGCGACCGCTTCCTGCCGGCGCCCGAGTCGGCCGTGCATGCCTTCTGCCACGCGCTGCCTGGCGCCTGGCACCAGATGAGCGTGATGCTGTCTGCCGCGAGCGCGCTGCGCTGGGTCACCCAATTGACCGATCGCCGCGACGAGGCCGAACTGCTGGCCGAGGTGGAGGCGCTCGACCAGCGCTCGCTGGACCAGGCGCCGTTGTTCCTGCCCTACCTGGCTGGCGAGCGCACGCCGCACAACGACGCGCAGGCCCAGGGCGTGCTGTTCGGGCTCACGCACGAGCACGGCGCCGCCGCGCTCGGCTATGCCGTCATCGAGGGCGTGTCGTTCGGGCTGCTGGATGGGTGGCACACGCTGGACGAGTCCACGCGCGGCCTCGCGAAATCGCTCGATCTTGTCGGCGGCGGTGCGCGCAGCGCGTACTGGGGCCGGCTGCTGGCCACGCTGCTCGACCGACCCTTGACCAAGCGCGACGGCGGCGAGGCCGGCGGCGCCCTGGGGGCCGCGCGCCTCGCCTGGCTGGCGGACGGCGGCGAGCTCTCGACGGTGTGCGCGAAGCGGCCGGTGATCGAGTCGTTCCAGCCGCAGGCGCAGCGACGGGAGACGCTGCTGGCCCGCTACGAGCGATTCAGGGCGCTGTACCCGGTGCTGCGAGACCACTTCCGCGCCTGATCGCACGAGCGAGATTTCGCGGTCAATACCCGGTTCCGGGCATTGGCCTGCGCGGCCGCCCGATCTATCCCTCGAATGCCTGTACATCCGTAGACAAACGCGATGTACCTATGCAGGTATGGGTATGTTGCGGCGCCACGAATTGACCCCGCGCCCAACGCTGGTAGAGATGTCATTGTGTCCAATGCAATGCACAGTTCGCCGGCCTGAAGCGGAGATCCCGCCAGGGCATCAACCAAACTGATGTCAGGGAAGACACAACATGAAGACCAACTACATCCTGCGCGCCATGCTCGCCGTGGCCGCATCGACCTGCGCCGCCGGCGCGATGGCGCAGACCGTGCGCGTCGAGACCGCGGCGGTCCAGTCCACGCCGATGACGACCGGCGGCCTGTCGGCGTCGCCGGCGACGCTGGCGTTCTCGATCGGCGGTGGCCTGAGCCAGTTCAAGTCGGTGACGATCACCAACGGCGGCCCGGGCTTCGCCAGCAACCTGGCCGTCTCGCTGTCGGGCAATGGCGGCCCGCCGCACGACGACATGCACATCGTCGGCGACACCTGCACCGGCGCCACGCTGGCCAACGGCGGCACCTGCACGGTGCGCCTGGGATTCGATTCCCAGTGCCCGAAGTCCTGGTATTCGACCTGGAACCTGCTCGTGACGGACACCGGCGTGCCGGGCACCAACGTGGCGATCACCGCGACGTCCAGGGGCGGCGAGTGCCAGTGATCGCCTGAGGCCTGCGTCCGGTGCCGTCCCGCCCGGACGAGGCAAAGCCATCGTGAATCCAGTCGCTGCGGCGTTTGCGCAGCGACCAACCAACTTCATCGCCATCATGAAATTCATCCGCACCTTTGCATCGCTGGCCCTGGCCGTCCTGGCCGCCACGCAAGCGCACGCGACCGACCCGGCCGCCGTGATGGCCCTGGCCGGCAACCTGGTCGCCACGCCGAATCCGGTTCGCTTCTCCGCCTACGGCGACATCACGCAGTTCCAGACCGTGCAGGTCGTCAACAGCGGCGCCGGCTTCGCCAGCAACATGAGCATGACACTCACGCACCAGGGCACAAGCCGCCTCTCGCAGATGGCCATCAACGGCGATACCTGCAACGGCGCGACGCTCGCTCCAAACGGCACGTGCGTGATCCATCTCGCGTGGGACGAATCGTGTCCGAAGGCCCAGAACGACACGTGGTTCCTCACGATCACCAGCACGACGGCACCGACGCTGACGGTTCCGATCTACGCCCAGTCGAAGGGCGGCGGCTGCGAGTGAGCCAGCGCTGATCCGGGCCGCTCACGCGGCTCCGGCGCGGTTGCGCAGCACGGCGACACGCGCCTCGCTCGGCGAATCAGTAGGGTGCGGCTGCCGGGTGCGACAGCCACCACGCCGCGCCCATCACGACGCCGATGGTGACCAGCACCACCAGCACGCTCATGGCGATGCGGCTCCACGGACAGTCGCTATGGCTCTTGCTTTCCTCGAAATCGGCGGGCGCATGGTTGCCGAGAAGGCGCGCACCGATGAACTCGGCCGCGGCGGCGGCGGGGAAGATCAGCAGGAACAGTGCGAACCATTGGCCGAAGCCGTTGGGTTGGAGCGGAGACCATTCCAGGTGGGTCATCGCGCACAGCAGCAGGGACAGCCCCGCGTAGACGGCGAGCATCCGGACGATCGAGTTCATGCCTGCGCGCTCCTTGTTGAACCAGCGGCCAAAGGATATCGTCATTCGCCCGCTCGGTGCTTGAATGCAAGCCTTCGCGCGCATCGAAACGCCGCTTTGCAGGGTCCCGATCGCAAGATTCGTCACGCGCCCTGGTGGAACTACCTAGTCAATCCGGCGCAGGACCCGCCCGCGCGGGACGAGCGGGTCGCCTGCGCAGGGGCAATCCGCGCGCCGGGGCGCTGGCGCCTGGAAGTCGTTCAGGCCGCGGTCAGCGAGTCCGTCGTCACGACCTGCGCGCGCAGCGAATGCGGGTACGCCTGCGTGATGTGCACGTCGATCAGCTGGCCCACCAGGCGCGCCCCGTTCGGGCCCGCCGGGAAGTTGACGATGCGATTGCATTCGGTACGGCCCATCAGGTCGTCGGCGCTCTTGCGGCTGCGGCCCTCGACCAGGATCTTGTGCGTCTGGCCGACCATCGCCTCGGAAAAGCGCAGCACGTTGGCCTCGAGTACGGCCTGCAGGTGCTGCAAACGTTTCAACTTCACGCTCGACGCCGTCGGGTCGAGCAGGTTGGCGGCCGGCGTGCCCGGGCGCGGGCTGTAGATGAAGCTGAACGACGCGTCGAAGCCGACGTCGTCGACGAGCTTCATCAGCTTGTCGAAGTCTTCGTCTTCCTCGCCGGGGAAGCCGACGATGAAGTCGGTCGACAGGCGGATGTCGGGGCGCACGGCGCGCAGCTTGCGGATCGTGCTCTTGTATTCGAGCGCGGTGTAGCCGCGCTTCATCGCGGACAGGATGCGGTCGGAGCCGTGCTGCACCGGCAGGTGCAGGTGGTTCACGAGCTTGGGCACGCGCGCGTAGGCGTCGACCAGGCGCTGGCCGAATTCCTTCGGGTGGCTGGTCGTGAAGCGGATGCGCTCGATGCTGTCGAACTCGGCGATGGTCTCGAGCAGGAGGGCGAAGTCGGCGAACTCGTCCGTGCCACCCATCTTCCCGCGGTAGGCGTTCACATTCTGTCCCAGCAGCGTGATTTCCTTGAGGCCCTGGTCGGCGAGGCCGGCGACCTCGGTCAGCACGTCGTCGAACGGGCGCGACACCTCTTCGCCGCGCGTGTACGGCACCACGCAGTAGGTGCAGTACTTGGAGCAGCCTTCCATCACCGAGACGAACGCGCTGGCGCCTTCGACGCGGGCGGGCGGCAGGTGGTCGAACTTCTCGATCTCGGGGAAGCTGATGTCGACCTGTGGCTTCGACAGCGCACGGCGATCGGTGATCATCTTGGGCAGGCGGTGCAGCGTCTGCGGGCCGAACACGAGGTCGACGTAAGGCGCGCGCTCGATGATGGCCGCGCCTTCCTGGCTCGCCACGCAGCCGCCCACGCCGATGAGCACGCCCTTGGCCTTCAGGTGCTTGATGCGGCCGAGGTCGGAGAACATCTTCTCGGCCGCCTTCTCGCGCACCGAGCAGCTGTTGTAGAGGACGAGGTCGGCCTGCTCGACGTCGTCCGTCTTCTCGTAGCCGTCCGCGGCGTGAAGGACGTCGGCCATCTTGTCCGAGTCGTACTCGTTCATCTGGCAGCCGAACGTGCGAATGAAGACCTTCTTGGCCATGGTGAGCTCCTGCGCGGGCGCGCGCGAAGGCGCGGCGCCGTGGCCTCGTCGCGAGGCCGTTGAAATCGAAAGGGGACCGTCAGCGAGCCGTGGGGCGCGGCCGGCGGGTGGCTACGGCTTGGTCCAGGTCTGGGCGATCGGGTCGAAAGTCCAGGCCGTCGCCTGCGCCGGCGTCGTCGGCCAGAGCTTGGCCTGTTCGATCGCCGAGAGGATCCAGATCTCCTTGATCGCGCCTTGCATGTCGGTCGTGTAGTCGACGATGGCCCTGGCTCCGACGAGCTGGCCCGACATCATGATCAGGTTGTCCAGGCCGTGGATGCGCACGGTCGGCGCGGTCTGCGTGTTCACGCCATTGAGCTGGATGGCCGGCGGGGTGCCGAAGACGATGCCGCCGCGCAGCGCGGTCTGCGGGAAGTGGCGCTGGATGGACTGGCCGTCTTGTGCGGCCGCAGGCGCCGGCGCGAGCGCGGCGAGCGTGCCCGCGAGGGCGAGCGCGAGGGAGAGCTGTGCACAGCGGTTCATGGTGTAGATCCAGGGGCTGTGGGAGAAAAAGGCACCCTCTGGGAGGCACCCGCAAGCGCGGCGCCCGAAGGCGCCGCGAAGTCGACATTGTAAAGCGGCCGCGTTCGGACGCCGCGGTGCATTCCGTGACGAGATGCTTACACGGCCACCAGGCGACGCAGCGCGTCCGGGCTCATCTTCGCGAAGCTCCAGGCCTGGCGCAGCACGGTCGGCGAGGACGATTCCTCGGGCACCAGCAGCAGGCGGGCGCGACGCACGCGCTCGCCCAGCGAGGTGCTGCCGGTCAGCACCGTGAACGGCACCGCCAGCACCAGCGGCAGGCCGACGGGCATCATCCACAGCACGGCCGACGACCCGGCCAGGCTCATCGCGCCGGCGATCGCCGCGACGACCAGGCTCACCGGCGCGAAGCGCTGGGTGGCCTCGGCCCAGCTGACGTCGTTGGCCTCGCGCGGGGGCGACTTCCATTCCAGCTTCCAGCCCGTCATCGCACCGACCACGAACAGCGTGTGCGCCACCATGCGCAGCGGCGCCAGCAGCATCGCCAGCGCGGCTTCGAGGACGGCGCTTTGCACCAGGCGCGCCCCGCCGCCGAAGCGGCCGCTCTCGCGCCGCATGAACACGGCGGCGACGCCCAGCAGGCGCGGCAGCACCAACATCGTCAGCGTGCCGGCCCACAGGCCCGGGATGCCGATGGCCAGCGTGCCTTCGGGCGTGAACAGCACGTTGCCGCCGATCAGCCACAGCAGTGCGCCCAGCACCACGTACAGCAGCCACAGCGGCGCCGAGACGTAGGCCATCGCGCCGGTGGCCAGCATGCCGCGGTGCACCGCGTGCAGGCCCGGCTCGGCGATCAGGCGGGCGTTCTGCAGGTTGCCCTGGCACCAGCGGCGATCGCGCTGCAACTCGGCCAGCAGGTGCGGCGGCTGCTGCTCGTAGCTGCCGACCAGGTCGGCCACGAGCCAGACGTGGAAGCCGGCGCGGCGCATCAGCGCGGCCTCGACGAAGTCGTGCGACAGGATGTGGCCCGAGAACGCGCCCTGGCCCGCGAGCGGCGCGAGGCCGCAGTGCTCCATGAACGGCTTGACGCGGATGATCGCGTTGTGGCCGAAGTAGTGCGCCTCGCCGAGCTGCCAGAACTGCATGCCGACCGTGAACAGGTTGCCCGTCACGCGGGCGGCGAACTGCTGCGCGCGCGCGTGCAGCGTCGCGTGGCCCACGGCCTGCGGCGCGGTCTGCAGGATGCCGGCGGTCGGGTGCTTCTCCATCAGGCGCACCAGCGTCTGGAGGCAGTCGCCGCTCATGACGCTGTCGGCGTCCATCACCACCATGTAGCGGTAGTTGGCGCCCCAGCGGCGGCAGAAGTCGGACACGTTGCCGGCCTTCTTCTTGGTGCGCACGCGGCGCACGCGGTAGTACACGTTGCCGCGGCCGGCGAGCGCATCGCGCAGGTCGGCGAACGCGGCGCGTTCCTCGGCGATGACGGCCTCGTCCTTGCTGTCGGACAGCACGAAGATGTCGAACGCGTGAAGCGCGCCGCTGCGCTCCAGCGACGCGGCGGTGGCGCGCAGGCCGGCGAACACGGTGGCCACGTCCTCGTGGCAGATCGGCATCACCAGCGCGGTGCGGGCGTCGACCGGCAGCGGGGTGTCGCCGGCATCGGCGGCCGAGATCGCGTGCCTGTCGCCCTTGACCAGCACCCAGAAGCCCATCAGCGCGGTGAAGCAGCCGGCGGCGACCCATGCGAACAAGAGCGCGAACAGCGCGATCTGCAGGCCTTGCAGGATCGGGTGCTGGAGCTCGCGCTGGCCGCTGGCCAACACGATCGCGGCGAACGCGGTGGCCACCAGGATCAGCGCGAGCAGCACGCGACGGCGCACGCGCACGGCGGCTTCCCAGGCGAGCGGCTTGGCGGCCAGCTTCGCCGCCTCGGGCGTGACGTGCTGCTCGGCCCTGCCGAGCATGCCGTTCCAGAAGCCGCTCCAGGCGCGCGGCAGCATCGGGCTGCGCGCGATGGCCGGCATGCTGGAAGCACGAGCAGAGGTGTTCATCGGGGGGGTATGACGTGTGTCCATGTTTCGCTCAGGATGTCGTTGCCATGCTGAAGAAAGGCGCGCAGCTCGACGGGTTCGTCGGCCTTGCGTTGCTTGAATCGGAGCGCCAGGCGCCAGGTGCCGTTGGCGTCGTTGCGGTAGACGTTGGTGGAGACGATGTCGACGTTGGCGACGCCGGTCACCACCGCCTTGACGGGCGCATCGGCGGGCAGCGCGGCCAGCGACGGACCGGCGAAGTCGACGATCACCTGCTCTTCGCCGGCGCCCAGCGAGGCGAAGCTGCGGCCGCTGCGCGACTGCACCGTCCAGGCGCCGGGCGGGTGCTGCTGGACGCTGCCCTGCCAGCGGATGCGGTACGCCAGGTCCAACGGCTCCCCGGGCGCGGGCTGCTTGGCGGGCACCCAGTAGGCGACGATGTTGTCGTTGCTCTCGTCGACGGTGTTGAGCTGCACGAGCTCGATGCGCCCAGGCCCCCAGTCGCCGACGGGCGTGATCCAGGCGCTCGGGCGCAGTTCGTAGCGTGCCTCGTCGTCCTCGTAGCTCGCGTACGACCGGTCGCGCTGCATCAGGCCGAAGCCCTTGACCGACGGCATCGCGAACGACGTCGTCAGCGCGCGCTTCGGATTGCTCAGCGCGCGCCACAGCCATTCGCCGGTGCCCGTCTCGACCATCAGGCCGTCGGAGTCGTGCACCTCGGGGCGGAAGTCGCCGGGTTGCGGCTGGTTCTCGCCCGAAAAGAACATGCTCGTCAGCGGCGCGACGCCCAAGGTCGTCACGGCCTTGCGCAGGTACAGGCGCGACTGCACGTCGACGACGGTGTCGGCGCCCGGCGTGACGACGAACCGGTACGCGCCGGTGAGGCTCTTCGAGTCCATCAGCGCCGTCACCGTCACCGAGGTCGCGTCGGCGGCCGGCTTCTCGAGCCAGAACTCGGTGAAGCGCGGAAACTCCTCGGCGCCGGCGCCGACGGTGTCGACCGCCAGGCCGCGCGCCGACAGGCCGTAGCGCTGGTCCTTGCCGACCGCGCGGAAGTAGCTCGCGCCCTGGAACACGATCACCTCGTCCTTGTGGGTCGCGTTGTTGATGGCGAAATGGATGCGAAAGCCGGAGTAGCCGGACGCCAGCGCCTTGGACGGCGCCTTGTTGTGGCCGTAGTCGAAGTTGGCGGTGTCGAACGGAACTTCGCGCGCGGCGCCGCCGGCCGCGACTTCGTGGACCTTCACCGTCTCGGTGTTGACGAAGCCCGGGTGGAAGAACTGCACCTCGAAGGGCAGCTTCTGGTCGCGCCACAGCGAGTGGTCGGGCCGGAAGCGGATGTCGCGGTACTGGTCGTAGGTCAGCGCATCGCTGGCCGCGGGACGGGCGACGACCGGCTTTGCCTCGGGCTTGAACGGCTTGTCCGCCAACTGCCGGGCCGCGGCCGAGACGTCGTCAAACAGCGCCGCCCACGCCTGTGCGGTCGTGAGTGCGAGGGCCGCACAGACGAGCAAGGTACGCAGGGCTGCAGAGGAGAAAGGGGGGTTTCGACGACCCGGAATATGCATCTGTTGAACGAAGGAAAAGCAGGGTTGCTGTCCCTCATTCGCAATGCACGTGCCAGCACAAAAAGAGTATGTGAATCAATCACTTGGAAGGGGGTGGCCGGCCTGGCCCGGCGCGCGCCGGCGGATTTCCCCGAAAAGCGTCGGGTGGTAGCGACGTTGTGCACTGCACAATCACCCAAGTGATTGATTTTAAAGGGATTTGTCTTGTCGCTATTCGGCGACAGGCGCATCGCCGCGGAACAACCCCGGGGTCAGCCCATGCTTCTGCATCAGCCGGTAGAACTCGGTGCGGTTGCGGTCGGCCAGGCGGGCGGCGTCGGCCACGTTGCCGTCGGTGACCTTGAGCAGGCCCACCAGGTAGTCGCGCTCGAAGCGCGTGCGCGCCTCGGTGTAGCTGAGCACCTCCATGCTGGGAACGCGCAGCGCGCGCTGCACCAGCGCGAGGGGCACCAGCGGCGTCGTGGCGAGCGCGGTCACCTGCTCGACCACGTTGTGCAACTGGCGCACGTTCCCGGGCCAGGACGCCGTGGTCAGGGCCTTCATCGCGTCCGGCGCGAACCCGTTGACCTTGCGGCCGTACTTCAGCGCGAGGCGCGCCAGGAAGTGGGCCGCGAGCAGCGGGATGTCCTCGCGCCGTTCGGCCAGCGTCGGCAGCGCCAGCGCGACCACGTTGAGGCGGTAGTACAGGTCCTTGCGGAAGCTGCCGTCGATGATCGCGAGGTCGAGGTCGCGATGGGTGGCCGACAGGATGCGCACGTCGACGGGCACCGCGTGGCTCGCACCGACCGGGCGCACCATGCGCTCCTGCAGCACCCGCAGCAGCTTGACCTGCAGCGCGACGGGCATGTCGCCGATCTCGTCGAGGAACAGCGTGCCGCCGTTGGCCGCCTGGAACAGGCCGGGATGGTTTGCCACCGCACCCGTGAACGCGCCCTTGACGTGGCCGAACAGCTCGGACTCGAGCAGGTTCTCGGGGATCGCGCCGCAATTGACGGCCACGAACGGGTGGGTTGCGCGCGGGCTGGCACGATGGATCGCCTGGGCGACCAGCTCCTTGCCGCTGCCGCTCTCGCCGCGGATCAGCACGCTCGCGTCGGACGCGGCCACCAGCTTGGCCTCGGCCAGCACCTCGGCCATGCGGTTGGAGCGGCTGACGATCTCGGAGCGCCACGCCTCCACCTCGCCGCCGTCGGTGGAGGTGTCGGGGGCGCCTTCCATCGCGATCGCGTTGGCGATGACGTCCAGCAACGCCTTGCCGTCGAACGGCTTGGTCAGGTACGTGAAGACGCCGCGCGACGTGGCCTCGACGGCGTCGGGGATCGTGCCGTGCGCGGTGAGCAGGATCACCGGGAGCGACGGATGCTGCACGCGGATCGCGTCGAACAGCGCGAGGCCGTCCTTGCCCGGCAACTGCACGTCGCTGAGCACCAGCTGGGGCCGCTCCATCGCGATCTTGACGAGCGCCTCCTCGGCCGAGGCCACGGCCGTGACGCGATAGCCCGCCCCGGACAACCGCATCGACAAGAGTCGCAGCAGGTCGGGATCGTCGTCGACGACGAGGATGTGGGCGGCGTTGCTCATGGCCATGCGGTTCAGGGCTTGGGCGACGACGCCGCCGGAAGCTGGCGCGTGTTGAGGCTGCGCTCGATCGCCTTGAGCGCCTCGAGCTTGCTGTTGACGTCGTCGAGCTTGCGCTGGTAGTCGCGCTGGGCGTCGCGCATCTGCTGATTGCCGCGTTCGACCGCGTCCTCGGCGCGCTTCTGCTCGCCCAGGCGGTACGCCAGCAGGCGGGCCAGCGAGCGCCAGGGGTCGGCCTGCGGCGCATTGTTGTGAAGCACCTGGTCGAGCAGGGCCTGCGCACGGGGGAGATCGCCCGGGTTGTGCGTCATGCTCAGCGCGAGGGCCTGGTCCATCTGCCCCTCGATCGACGTATCGGCCGCGCGGCTGGCTTCCGCGGTGAGGTCGGCGGTGTTGAGCGCGCTGAAGCGATCCTCGGTGGCGAGCAGGTGGCGCGCGGCCAGGTCCTGCGCCTCGCGTGGCGGATCGCACTGGACGACGGGGGGGGCGACCACCGGCGGCGGCGCCGGCGGGGGCACCGGCTTGGGCACGACGCAACCCGCGAGGCTCGCGGCCGCGAACAGGCCGGCCAGCGCCGCCACGCGCGTCGCGGGCGTCACCCGTGTCAGGCGCAGCAGGGCCGGCGCGGGAGGGTTTTCAATCGTTGACATGAGGCAGCTCGATTCGGAAATGGGCACCGGGCCCGGCAGGTAGCAGGTCGACGCGGCCGCCGTGCGCCTGGACGTATTCGCGCACGATCGACAGCCCGATGCCCGTGCCGCGCACGGCGTCGTCGGGCTGCACCTCGCCGCGGAAGAACGGCTCGAAGATGCGCTCGCGATCGGCCGGCGCGACGCCGGGGCCTTGATCCTGCAGGTCGATCCGCACCAGGCCCTTGCGCGACGACAGCGTGATCGACAAGGTCCCGTCGACAGGGCTGAAGCGTATCGAATTTGACAACAAGTTGCCCAGGGCCGCCGAAAGCTTGTCGGCGTCGACCGCCAGCACCGGGGCCTCGCCCTCCAGCTCGATGGTGAGATGGCGCGCCTGCCACTGCAGCCGCTGCTCCTGGACCAGCGCGTGCAGCAGGCCGCGCAGGTCGGTGTCGGTGCGGTTCAGGCGCCGCGCCTCGAAGGCGGCCGCGTTGAAACGCAGCAGAGCCTCGATCTGGTTCTGCAGCGTCGCCGTGTTGTGACCCAGGATGCGGGCGATCTCGCGTTGGTCGGCGGTCATCGGGCCGGCGACGCCGTCCTCCAGCAGCGCCACGCCCTCGCGCAGCGCGGCCAGCGGTGTCTTGAGCTCGTGCGACGTATAGCGCAGGAAGCGCGCCTTGTCCTCGTCGAGCTCCTTCAGGCGCAGCCGCAGCCATTCGAGGCGACGCCCGAGCGAGCGCATGTCGCTCGGGCCGCGGATGTCCACCGGGTGGTCCATGCGGTTCTCGCCGAGGCCGGCGATCGCGCGCTCGAGGCGCTTGAGCGGGCGCGTGAGCCACACGCCGAACGCGAGCGCCAGCAACGCGGCCAGCACGATGGCGCCCAGCACCTGCGTGCCCACGGAGGCGCGGCCGGCCTCGAGCTCGGCCTGCAGCGCCGCGTTGCGCTCCTCGCCGCTGCGCCGCACCGCCTCGGCGATCTCGTCGTTGAGGCGGTCGAGCGCGCGGAAGCGCGAGTCCAGCGCCTCCTCGCGCTGCTGGATCTTGGCCTTGGGCCCGTCCAGCTCTTCCTTGATCGGCGGCAACTGCGCGAGCCATTGCGTCGCCAGCTCGTTCGGCAGGTCGTGGCGGCGCATCTCGCCGAGCAGGCGGGTGGCCTCGTCGGACGCCTGCGTGAAGCCGCGGAGCAGCGACGGGTCGTCCAGCACGATGTATTGGCGCGCGCTGCGCTCCATCGCGACGCGCAGCTCGCCGAGCTGGCGCGCGTCGGCGGTCAGCAGCAGCGCGCTGGCGGTGGCCACGCGACTCTGGGCCATCACGCGCTCGAGCGTGAACAGGCCGCCCAGCGAGGCGGCGGCGAGCAGGCCGGCGATCAGCAGGAAGGCGGCGAGCAGGGTCTGTCGGAACGACAGGCGCAGGGGATTGGACAAGCCGGTCGGGTGGGAAGCGTGGCGAAGCGCGCATTGTCACGCGAGCCGGCCGGCGCCGGGTACCGGGTCATTCCGGCGCCAGGCTGCGCGGTCGCGTTCATTGGTCGATACTGCCCGCAACGCAGAGCGCCGCGGGGAGCGACCATGAAGATCCTGATCGTCGGAGCCGGCTCGACCGGCGGCTACTTCGGCGCCCGCCTGACGCAGGCCGGGCGCGACGTCACCTTCCTCGTGCGGCCCGCGCGCGCAGCCGCGCTGCGCGAGAACGGGCTGCAGGTGCTCAGCCCGCGCGGCGACTTCCGGGTCGAACCGAGACTGGTGCAAGCCGGCGAGATCCACAAGCCGTTCGACATCGTGCTGGTCACGGTCAAGGCGTTCGGCCTGCCCGCCGCGATCGAGGACTTCGCCGCCGCGGTGGGGCCGCAGACGATGATCCTGCCGGTACTGAACGGCATGCGACACATCGACGACCTGCAGGCGCGCTTCGGCGCCGAGCAGGTGGTGGGCGGCGTGTGCCGGGTGTCGACGACGCTCGACGCCCAGGGCCGCATCGTGCACCTGGCACCACTGCACGAGCTGGTCTACGGCGAGCTGGATGGCCGCCGCTCGGCGCGCATCGAGGCGCTGCACGCCTTCATGAGCGACGCCGGTTTCGACGCGCAGCTCAGCACGCAGATCGCACAGGACCTGTGGAACAAGTGGATCCTGCTCGCCACCTTGGGCGGCGTCTGCGCGTTGGCGCGCGGCAGCGTCGGCGAGATCGCGGCCACCGACGGCGGCGGCGATTTCGTGCGCGCCTTCCTGGCCGAAGCCGCGGCGGTCGCCGGCGCCGCGGGTTTCGCGCCGAGCCCGCAGGCCGTCGACTTCGTCGAGGGCGTGCTCACGGCCGCCAACTCGCCGCTGACGTCGTCGATGTACCGCGACCTCGTGGCCGGCGAGCGCATCGAGGCCGACCAGATCCTCGGCGACCTGCGCGCCAGGGCGCGGCTGGCGGGCGTCGCGACGCCGTTGGTCTCCGCGGCCTGCATCCAGCTGGATGTCTACCAGAGGCGCCGGATCGCGCGGTAGACTTCACGCCCTGTGCCGCGCGGCGCCTTGATCGGTCACCGATCGCGACGTCAGCCCTCCCGCCGAAGGACCTTGCATGCATCCTGGCCGCCTGCCCCTGCGCACGAAGCTCGTCGTGTTCAATGTCGGGATGGTGGTCGTGACGCTGGCGGTGCTGGTGGGCCTGGACCAGGCGTTCGAGCACGTGCGCATCGAGGGCCCGCTGTACCGCGCCATCGACGGCGGCCAGGCGGTCGTCGCCGACATCCTGCCGCCGCCGCTGTTCATCGTGGAGAGCCACCTGACGGTGTTCGAGCTGGTCGACGCCCAGGCGCACGGCGACACCGTTCGCGTGGGCCTGCTCGAAGCGCGACTGCACGAACGCGAGGCCGACTACGAATCGCGTCACCAGCATTGGGTGCGCGAGCTGCCGCCGGGCCGGGTCAAATCGGCGCTGGTCGACGCCTCGTACGCGCCGGCCGTCACCTACTTCCGGGTGGTCGACCGCGAACTGCTGCCGGCGCTGCACCGCAACGACATCAGCACCGCGCGCGAGCTGCTGACCCACACGCTGCAGCCCCTGTTCGCGAATCACCGCGATAGCGTCGAGTTCACGGTGGCGGCCGCGCGGCACGAGAACGCGGAGCGCGAGGCGCACGCGGTGGCGTTCGTCGAGCGCGTGCGCATCGCGATGCTGGCCGCCTGGCTGGTGCTGGCCCTCGCCACGTTCGTGATCTTGCGGCGCGGCGTGATGAAGCCCATCGTCGCGAGCGTGCGAGAGATCAGCGACGCGCTCGAACGCATCGGCACCGGCGACACGCGCACGCCGGTCGTCGCCGGCGGCGCCGACGAGTTCGACGAGATCCTGCGGGCGATCGACCGCATGCGCCTGCGCCTGCTGGCCGCCGTGGACACGGCGCAGGGCCACGCCCAGGCGCTCGAGGGTGCGCTGGTCGAGGCCCGATCGGCCACGCGCGCCAAGAGCGAGTTCCTGGCCAACATGAGCCACGAGATCCGCACGCCGATGAATGCGATCCTCGGCATGACCGATCTCGCGCTGCGCACGGAGCTCACCGCCAAGCAGCGCGGCTACATGGTCAAGGTGCGCGAGGCCGCGGAATCGCTGCTGGTGATCATCGACGACATCCTCGATTTCTCGAAGATCGAGGCCGGCAAGCTGAGCCTGGAAGCGCGCGACTTTTCGCTCGACGAGGTGTTCGACCGCGTGATCGCGCTGATCGGCCTGCGGGCGCAGCGCAAGGGCCTCGAGCTGCTGCTCAAGACCGCGCCCGACGTCCCGCCGGTGTTGGTGGGCGACGCGATGCGGCTGCTGCAGGTGCTGGTCAACCTGTGCAGCAACGCGGTGAAGTTCACGGAGCAGGGCGAGATCATCGTCGTCACGGTGCAGACGGTGGCCAACGAGGCCGGCTCGGTGGTGCTGCGCTTCGCCGTCAAGGACACCGGCATCGGTCTCACGCCGGAACAGATCGTGACGTTGTTCCGCCCGTTCTCGCAGGTCGACGCGTCCAGCACGCGCGAGCACGGCGGCACCGGCCTGGGCCTGGCGATCTGCCGCAAGCTCGTGGGGTTGATGGACGGCGAGATCAGTGTCGACAGCCGACCCGGCGCCGGCAGCGACTTCCATTTCACGGCCCGCTTCGGCGTCGGTGCCTCCGACTCGGCGGCACGCCTGCCGCAGCGCGGCGCGCACCGCGACCTGCGCGTGCTGGTGGTCGACGACAGCGCCAATTCGCGCGAGATCCTGAACGACCTGCTGGTCCTGCTGGGCTACGCGCCGGTGATCGAGGCGAGCGGCGCGACCGGGCTCGCCGAACTGCGCCGCGCGGCGGCCGCCGGCAACCCGTACCACTTGTTGCTGCTCGATTGGCGCATGCCCGGCATGGACGGCTTCGACGTGGTGCGGGCGCTGCGCGACGATCCGCTGCCCGGCACGCCGCCGGCCATCCTGCTGGTGACGGCCTACGGCGACGAGGACATCGTGCGCGAGGCCGCCAAGCATGCGCTGGCCGGCTGCCTGGCCAAGCCGGTGAGCGCGTCCACGCTGCTCGATGCGATCAACGGCGCCTGTGGCCCGCAACGCGTCGGCGCGGCGCCGGCCGATCCGGCGCTCGTGCCCGCGACGGGCGCGAGCGCCACGTCCAGTGCGCTGCTTGCACGGATCGCCGGGACACCCGACCAGCCGCCCGCCGCGCTGCGCGGTCGTCGCGTGCTGCTGGTGGAAGACAACGAGCTGAATCAATTCGTCGCCACGGAGCTGCTGTGCGACGTGGCGGGCATGGAGGTCACGCTGGCGGGCAACGGCCGCGAGGCCCTGGCCCACCTGCGCGACGCGCGCTTCGACCTGGTGCTGATGGATATCCAGATGCCCGGCATGGACGGCCTGCAGGCCACGCGCCTGATCCGCGCGGACCCGTCGCTCGAGGGGCTGCCGGTGATCGCGATGACCGCGCACGCGTTTGCCCGCGACCGCGAACAGAGCAAGGCCGCCGGCATGAACGACCACGTCAGCAAGCCGTTCGAACCCGCGCAGCTGTTCGAGGTGATGCTGCGTTGGCTGCGGCCCGCCGTGGGCCAGGAGGCGGCGTCCGCGCCGGCCGAGTCCGTGCCCGTTGGTCCGATCGTCGATTTCGAGCTGGGACTGCGGCGTTGCCTGGGACGGCCCGAGCTGTACCAGAAGATCCTCGGCCGCTACTTGAAGCAGCGAGCCACTGCCGGCAACGAGATCCGCATGGCGCTGGAGGCCGGCCAGCTCGAGGCCGGCGCGCGCGCCGCCCACACGCTGATCTCCACCGCGTCCATGCTCGGCTCGCCCGTGCTGGCGGAGCTGGCGCGCGAACTGCACGACGCGGTCGACGTCGGCGCCCAGGAGCGTTGGCCGACGCTGCTCGCGCGTATCGACGGCGTGCAGTCGGAACTGGACAGCCGCGTGACGGAGTACATGCGATTGGCCGCGCCGCACGGGCGAGCGGTCGAGTGACGCACGAAAACCGCGTGGACTCCGCCGCGTTCTGGCTAAACTGATTCGATGGTCAATCCGCGCGGTCCGTTGGGCACACCTTCCTTTTCCACGGCCCATCTGGCGCGCCGGCTGGGCGTGTCGGTGCCCACCGTGCAGCGCTGGGTCGACCTCGGCCACCTGAAGGCCTGGAAGACCGTCGGCGGCCATCGGCGCATCGATGCCGAAAGCGCCGAGAAGTTCATCCGCGTGCAGATGGCGCAGCGCGGCGGCGACGCGCCGGAGTCGGCCGGTGCGACTGAGGCGGTGGTGCCGTTCTCGGTGCTGGTGGTCGACGACAACCCCGACGACAGCGACCTGCTGTGCGCGTTGGTGGAGGTCGCCGTGCCGGGCGCCCGCATCGTCGTCGCGGCCAACGGCTTCGACGCGCTGATCGAGGTCGGCAAGGCGATGCCCGACCTGATCGTCACCGACATCACGATGCCGCACATGAACGGGGTCGAGATGATCCGCCATCTGTCCACCCAGGGCGACGCCCGGCCGCCGGCCATCGTGGCGGTCTCCAGCCACTCGACGGCACACATCGACAAGCTCGGCGGACTGCCCCGCGGCGTCACGTTGCTGGCCAAGCCGGTGGAGCCCGCGAAGTTCGTCGAGACGGTCAACGCCGCGTTGGACGGCAGCTGAGGCGTCGAGCCAGCCGCTGCGGCGTTTCGCGCGCCTGACGAACGCCGAATCGCGAAATCAGGACGCCAGCGCGTCCACCAGCTTGGCCAGCGCGGAGGCCTGGGCGGGCTTCTGCAGGTAGCCATCGAAGCCGGCGCGGCCGGCGGCGTCGCCGGTCTTGGCCCACTCCTGTCCCGTGAGGGCGATCAGGACGGGTTTCTCGCCCAGCCGCGAGCGGAACTCCCTGGCGGTGTCGAAGCCGTCCAGCATCGGCATCTGGATGTCGATGAAGGCGATGTCCGGCGTGAACTGCGAGGTCAGTTCGACGGCGCTGTCGCCGTCGTAGGCGACCTCGGTCTCGTGCCCCAGCAGCTTGAAGAAGGTCGCCAGCGAGTCGGCGTTGTCGCGGGAGTCGTCGACGAAAAGGATCTTGGCCACGGGATCGTCCTACAACTTCTTCGCGATGGTCAGGCCCAGCAGGATGAACACGACGACCAGGCCCAGGAAGATGTAGAAGATCGTCTTGGCGATGACCGCGGCACCCGCGGCGATGCCCGTGAAGCCGAGCAGGCCGGCCACGATGGCGATGACAGCGAAGATGAGAGCCCAGCGGAGCATGATGCGTTCCCGTTGATGAGGAGTGGATGGCTCATCTTCCGGTGCCTGCGGTCGCGTGGCACTAGGCGGGCGGCGCGACCCGCTGTGGGACAGCGACTACACGCGCACCCCGACGCCTCGGCGCCGCGAGCCGGGACGTCGGGGCGCGGAAACCGCGACTCGTCGCATCGCGGGCCCGCCTGCGACGCCGCGTCCCTAGAGTCCGGTGCATTGCCCTTCGGAGCCTGCCGCCATGACCGCCGTGACCCTGCCCCACCGCCCCTTCATCGAGTTCAACGGCGTCCGCTTCCGCCTCTGGCCGGTGCTGCTCGCCGCGGTGCTGATGCAGGCCGTGCTGTGGCCGGCGCGCGAACTCGCGCGCTGGTTCGCGCACCGCGAGGCCGACTTCTTCAACGCGCACGTCTGGGCCTTCGTCGGCTTGGCGATGGTGTTCCAGACGCTGGCCGGCCTCGCGTGCATCGCCGTGATGCGGCGCGTCCTGCCGCAGGCGCAGACTTACCTGCGCTGGCCGTCCCGCGGCCAGGGGCTGATCGGACCGGGCCTCGCGATCGGCGTCGGCATGGCGGCGACCATGCTCGTGGCCGACTACTGGCCGCAGCTGATCACCCATCGCGCGCCCGACGGTGGCTACGACACGTCGCCTGTCGGCGTCGCCGGCTGGCTGACGGTGATGGCCAGCTCGGGCCTGTGCGAGGAGACGATCTTCCGCGGCCTGCTGGTGGGCATGCTCACCGTGCTGGTACCGGGCCGGGTGCGCGTCGGGCGCGTCGACCTCCCGCTTTCCGGCTGGATCGTCGCCCTGTTGTTCGGGCTCGCCCACTACTCGTCGTTCCTGGTCGACCCGCTCTGGATGGCGACTGCGCAGCAGCTCTACGCATTCGTGTTCGGCCTGGTCTACGTCTGGCTCATGGAGCGCTCGCGCAGCCTGGTCGCGCCGATGATCGCGCACGGCGTCGGCGATGCGCTGGAGGTGGCCGCGGTGATGGTGCTGCAGGTCGCCTGGGCCGTCCATTGATGGGGAAAGAGCCGGATCAGCGGTCGCTCGACGAGCGCAGGCTGAGCAGGGCGGCGCCGATGACGAGCGCGCTGGCGACGGCCGCGAACGGGTGTTGGCGAATCGCGTCGCGCGCCGACTCGATCCATTCGTCGCGCGTGTCGCCCACCTTGTCGACGCCGCCTCGCAGGCCGTCGGTCACGGCCGAGACCTTGGCGGCCACGCTGTCGACCGCGTCGTGCGCCGTCTGGGTGACGCGCTTGATCAGGCCGTCGACGATGGGCGCGGCTGCCTTTGCATCGGCAGGGTTCGCCACTGCGGCGTCATTGTTGGCGCTCACCGCAGTCGCGGGCTTCGTGGCCTCGGTCGGGAACGGCGTGGCGCCCGAGGACGTGCCGGGATTCGTGGTCGGGGGGGAGGTGGTGTTGTCCATGTCGATTCGCGCAGCTAGTGGTTGAGGAGGATCGCGGGCGCACAGTCCCGACACAGGACATGGCGGCAAGACACGGGCCCGAACGTCGAAGCGAAGCGGTTGGATCGGGGTCGCCAGGCGGGGTCGCCGCGTCCGACCAGGCGTGCCGGTCCCGGCGCGTTCATGTCGCCGCGCGTGTCGCCACTTCGTGTTCGTCGCGCGAGCGGCGGCGCAATCGCCATGGAGTTGGCGCCAGCCCGATGACGCTCGCTCCGGGACGCCGTTCAATGGCGGCCGCAACCCGACTGGATGATGAAAGGACGCTGCTGGCCCTCGAAGCCGGCGGCGCACAGGGCGGCCACGATCGCGTCGCGCGCCACGCCCATCGTCCGGCGCCAATGCGGGCCCGGGTCCCGTTCCGGCGTGAACTTCAATCGCTCCCACTCGTCCATCCGGTGCCACGCCACCAGCGCATCGTCCGGCGTCAACGCCGCCCGGTGGAGCGTGCACGTGAACGCGGCGGCCGCGGCCTCCAACTCGTCGTCGGAGGCGCCGCGGATCGCGATCGTGAACGTGGCGGTGTGCAGGATGTCCATGGCGGGTGCCCCCTGCTGGCGACTCAGGCCGCTGCCGCGTCGTCGCGCACGCCCACGAACTGTTCGCGATCGCGGGAATTGCACGACAGCAACTGCAACGCCAGCGCGAGGTCGTCGTTCTCGACCCCCGAGGTCGATGCCGCGCCGCCGGGCCGTTCCAGGCGAACGGCGGCACTGCGCCAGTCGAACAAGCCACGCAGGTCTTCTCTGGTCGAGTCGTCGATCACGGGGTTCCTTTCAGCTGGAAGAAGGGGGTACCCGCGCGTCATGGCAAGGGGCGTGCCAGGCACCGAACATGTCACTGCAGCTCGCCCTTCGGAAGGCGTGGCCTCGACGAACCGTTCGCGCGGGACTGCCCATTGCTGCGCGTCATCCTCGACCAGCTCGAATCCGGAAGACGCAACCGGCTCGTTCGCCAGGTCGGGCGAGCATTTGTTCGGCAATTCCGATTCCGACCTGCAGACCGGGAAGCTGTCGCAGATGAAGACCTGGCCAATCTGGCGAGAAGCCGGTCGACTCGCGTTGCGCTCGCTGCGCAACTCATCCAACCCTTCAACGAGAACCGCCATGAGCATCTTCAGCAACATCCTCGCCAAGATCTTTCCTCCGTCGCATCCGGCAGTGGTCGCCACGCAAGGCGCGCCGACGTCGACGACGGGCGGTGCCGCTGCGACGCCCGCGGCCGCAGCGCCTCCTGCGGCGCCCGTCGATGTCGATGCCGTTGTCTCCGCCATGCCCGGCGCCGCGCAGTTGAACTGGAAGACGTCGATCGTGGACCTGATGAAGGTGCTGAACCTGGACAGCAGCCTGGAATCGCGCAAGCAGCTCGCGCAGGAGCTCGGCTACACCGGCAGCACCACCGACTCGGCCCAGATGAACATCTGGCTGCACAAGGAAGTGATGGCCAAGCTCGCCGCCAATGGCGGCAAGGTGCCGGCAGACCTGAAGGACTGAACGGAACCAGGAGGTGCGCGGAGGGACTCCGCGCGTTCCGGAAATGGAAAAAGGCTTGCAAGTCGTCGACTTGCAAGCCTTTTCGGATATTGGTGGCGCTTCAGGGATTCGAACCCCGGACCTGCGGATTATGATTCCGTCGCTCTAACCGGCTGAGCTAAAGCGCCAAGCCTGCCATTATATGCAACTTTTTGGCCGGTAGGGAAGAGGTTGCCGGCACAATGGCGAAAAAGACCTTGTGGGCTTGCATCGCGCCCGTCTGCCCCGACCATTGAGCGTCGCGCGTCCCCGTGCAGGATGTGCTGCACGCTCGGCCGCGCCGGCCCGCTTCGAGAAACCGCTTCCCTCCATGTTCAGCTTCTTCCGCAAGAAAAACGACTCCGGCTCCCCCTGGGAGACGCAGCGCATGCCGGACGTCGTGCCGGCGGTCGAGTCGCCGGCGGCCGCGCCGGTGACCGTGAGCGTGCCGCTGGCTCCGCACCCGCCCGTGCCGGTGGCCGCGCCGGTCCTCGCACCCGCACCAGCACGCGCGCCCGTCGTCGAACCTGCACCCGCACCCGCACCCGCACCCGCACCGGAACCGAGCTCCGCCCCGCTCGACTTCCTGAAGCGCGTGTTCACCGGCGCCCCTGCGGCGCCCGAACCCGTCGCGGCGCCGCCCGCGGCCGTCGTGGCCGCCGCCGCGGCACCGGTTGCCGAGGCGCCGCGCGAGGCCTGGTTCCAGCGCCTGCGCAAGGGGCTCGCGCGCACCGGCTCGGGCATCGCGCAGGTGTTCACGGGCGCGCGCATCGACGACGCGCTGTACGAGGAGCTCGAGTCGGCGCTGCTGATGGCCGACGCCGGCGTGCGCGCGACCGAACATCTGTTGAAGGACCTGAAGCAGCGCGTGAAGGCGGCCGGTTCCACCGAGCCGTCGCAGGTGAAGGCCTTGCTGGCCGAGGCGATCGTCGACCTGCTCGCGCCGCTGGAGCGTTCGCTGATGGTGGGCGAGCACCAGCCGACCGTGATCATGGTGGCGGGCGTCAACGGCGCCGGCAAGACGACGTCCATCGGCAAGCTCACGCGCCACCTGGCCGAGGCCCGGTGCAAGGTACTGCTGGCCGCCGCCGACACGTTCCGCGCCGCGGCGCGCGAGCAGTTGGAGGTCTGGGCCGATCGCAACCAGGTGGAGATCGTCAGCCAGGAGGGCGGCGATCCGGCGTCGGTGACGTTCGACTCGGTCAAGGCCGGCAAGGCCCGCGGCTGCGACGTGGTGATCGCCGACACCGCCGGGCGCCTGCCCACGCAGATCCACCTGATGGAAGAGTTGAAGAAGATCAAGCGCGTGATCACCAAGGCCGACGCGACCGCGCCGCACGAGGTGCTGCTGGTCATCGACGGCAACACGGGCCAGAACGCGCTGGAGCAGGTGAAGTCGTTCGACGCCGCGCTGGGCCTCACGGGGCTGATCGTCACCAAGCTCGATGGCACCGCCAAGGGCGGCGTCCTGGCCGCCATCGCGCTGTGGTCGCGCGACCGCGCGGCGCAGTCGGGCAAGCTGGCGATTCCCGTCTACTTCATCGGCGTGGGCGAGAAGCTGGAAGACCTGCAGACGTTCAGCGCGCGCGAGTTCGCAAGCGCGCTGCTGAACTGAGCAAGCCACCGTCACTCCGCGCGCAGTCGCGCAATCCACGCCTGGGCAGCGTTTACGTCGCCGCCGTGGATCCGCGACTTCGCGCAGGATGACAGGTGATTGGCAGGGGCAGTGGCTTACTGCTTGTGCGTGGCGCGCCAGTCCTGCACGGCCTTCATCGTGTTGTTCACGTGGTCGGCCGGATCGAGGCTCGAGTAGGCGTAGAGGATCTTGTCGTCGGGCGAGATCACGTAGGAGATGCGGCCCGACATCGGCAGCATCGCCATCTTCGCGTCATACGCCTTGATGATGGTCGACTCGGGGTCGGCGGCCACGGCGAACTTGTCGCGGCACTCTTCCTTGGAGAACTTGATCTGCGTGGCGATGTCGTCGTGCGACACGCCCACCACGGTGGCGCCGAGCGCGGCGAACTTGTCGGTGGCCTCGGCGAACATGTGCGCCTCCAGCGTGCAGCCGCTGGTGAACGACTTCGGGAAGAAGTACAGCACCACGGGGCCCTTCTTCAGCGCATCCGCGAGCACCAGCGGCATCTGCTTGCCGCCGACGGCCGCGTCGGTGGTGAACAGCGGGGCGGCGTCGCCGGGCTTGAGCGCGGCGTTGGCGGAAGCGGTCAGGCCCATCAGGGCGGCCGCGGCGAGCAGCGGGGTCAGGCGACGAAGCATGGGCGGTCTCCAACGAGGATCGTTTGAATGAGGCCCGGATCGTAGCCCGTCGAGCTGAACCATGCTGGCGACTCCCTTTGAACCGCGGATCGCTGCAGCGGAATCAACCGCTCTGCCGGTGGCGCCCGATGGGCTTCAGCGCATGCCGCCCATTCCGCCCATCCCTTTCATCGCCCCCATGCGCTTCATCATCTTCATCAGGCCGCCGCCCTTCATCTTCTTCATCATGTCGCGCATCTGCTCATATTGATTGAGCATGCGGTTGACGTCCTGCACCTGCACGCCGGCGCCCTTGGCGACGCGGAACTTGCGCTTGGCCTTCAGGAGCTCGGGCTTGCGGCGCTCGAGCGGCGTCATCGAGTTGATGATGCCTTCCATGCGGCGCATGTCGCGTTCGGCCTTGTCCATGTCGGGCTGGCCGGCCTTGGCGGTCATCTCGCTGGGCAGCTTGTCCATCAGGCCGGCCAGGCCGCCCATCTTCTTCATCTGGCTCAACTGCGCCAGGAAGTCGTTCAGGTCGAAGTTGTCGCCCGAGCGCACCTTCTCGGCCAGCTTCTGCGCGGCCTCGACATCCAGGCCCTTGGTGACGCCCTCGACCAGCGCGACGATGTCGCCCATGCCCAGCACGCGGCCGGCGTGGCGGTCGGCGTCGAACACCTCGAGGCCGTCGATCTTCTCGGACGTGCCGGCGAACTTGATCGGCGCGCCGGTGACCTGGCGCACCGACAGCGCCGCGCCGCCGCGCGAGTCGCCGTCGAGCTTGGTCAGCACGATGCCGGTGAGCGGCAGTGCCTCGCTGAACGCCTTGGCGGTGTTGATCGCGTCCTGGCCCTGCATCGCGTCGACGACGAACAGCGTCTCGACCGGGCTCAGCAGCGCGTGCAGGTCCTTGATCTCGGCCATCAACAGCTCGTCGATCGCCAGGCGGCCGGCGGTGTCGACGAGCAGGACGTCGAAGTAGTGGCGCCGCGCGTAGTCGATGGCCGCGACGGCGATGTCGTGCGGCTTCTGGTCCGGCGTGGACGGGAACCACTCGGCGCCGGCCTGCTTCGTGACCGTCTTCAGCTGCTCGATGGCGGCCGGGCGGTACACGTCGCCGGAGACCGTCAGCACCTTCTTCTTGCGCTTCTCGATCAGGTACTTCGCGAGCTTGGCGGTAGTCGTCGTCTTGCCGGCGCCCTGCAGGCCCGCCATCAGGATGACCGCCGGCGGCTGCACGGAGAGGTTGATGTCGGAGATGCCCTCGCCCATCGTCGCGGCGAGTTCCTTCTGCACGATGCTGACGAGCACCTGGCCCGGGGTCAGCGAGGCGACCACCTCCTGGCCCAGCGCCTTGTCCTTGACCCGGGCGATGAAGTCGCGCACGACGGGCAGCGCCACGTCGGCCTCCAGCAGCGCCATGCGCACTTCGCGCAGCATGTCCTGGACGTTGGTTTCGGTGATGCGGGCCTGGCCGCGCATCGTCTTGACGAGGCGTGACAGGCGGTCGGTGAGAGCTGAAGCCATGGGTGCGATTGCGCAGCGGGGAAAAAGGCGCGGCGCGCCCCAGTAAACTGCGGGGGTGATTCTAACTTCTGCCCCTGTCCACGCGCTCGCCTGGGCCGCCGTCGCGGCCTACGGGCTGTCGATCGTCGGACGCCCCGTCTGGGGTGCCCGCGCCCAATTCGTGGCACTGGTATTGCACGGGCTGTCGCTCGCCGCGGCGTTCGTCGTCGAGGTCGATGCGGGGCAGGGCATCCGCTGGGGCTTCGCCCCGGTGTTGTCGCTCACGGCGTGGCTGGTGCTCACCGTGCATTTCACCGAAACGCGGCTGGTGCCGATCTCCGGACTGCGCCGCGTCTTCGCGCTGGTCGGTGCGGCCAGCGTGCTGCTGGCGCTGATGTTTCCGGGCGACGTCGTGATCGTCGCGTACTCGATCTACGCGCCGCTGCACTGGACGCTGGGCATCGCCGCCTACGCGCTGTTCGGCGTGGCGGTGGTACACGCCGCGATGCTGGACGCGGCCGAGCGCCAGATGCGCCAGAGGGCGGGTGTCGGCCTGCTGGGCATGCCGCTGCTGTCGCTCGAGCGGTTGACGTTCCTGTTCGTCGAGGCCGGCTTCGTGGTGCTGACGCTGGCGATCCTCATCGGCCTGTTCACGATGGCGCACTGGCGCTGGGGCGACCACAAGACGGTGCTGTCGCTGGCGAGCTGGGCCACCTTCGCGGCGCTCATCGTCGGGCGCCGCACGCGCGGCTGGCGCGGCCGCCAGGCCACGCGCTGGGTCTACGCCGGCGCGGTGCTGATGCTGCTGGCCTATGCCGGCTCGCGCTTCGTGTTCGAGGTCGTGCTGCAGCGCCCGCCGACCGGGTTGGGCAACTGATGTTCGGCCGCTTCCTGGTATGGATCGTGGTGGCCCTCCTGGCCTGGTGGATCCTGCGGCCGCGGCGCCGGGTCACGCCGCCGCAAGGCACCGCGCGCGAGCCGGCGGCCGCCGCCGGGGCGGCGTCGGCACCCGAGACGATGGTCGACTGCGCGGCTTGCGGGCTGCACTTTCCGGCCTCCGAGGCCGTGCGCGACGGTGCGCGCGTCTTCTGCTGCACCGCGCATCGCGACGCGGCTCCGCGCGATGGCGAATGAGCGCGCCGTGACGCCGGACGGAGTCGCGCATGTGGGGTAGCCAACAGCGCAAGGCTCGGCGCGCCGAGAAGCGGCGCGAGGGCGAGAACGCCGGGCTGCCCGAGGAGTCGTGGTTCAGCGCGCTGGAAGGCGCCGGCGACCAGGCACCCACCGCCGCGAGCGACGCGGGCGGCCGCTGGGGCCTGCCCAAACCGGTGCTGCGCCCGCTGGCCGGACACGCGCTGCGACGCATCTTCGGCACCTACGTGGCCGCGCGCGCCTGGCTGGGCGTGGCGTTGACCCTGGCGGTGGCGATGGGCGGCGCGGTGGCCGGTGCGCGCGGCCCGGGCGCGCCCCTGGTGCTGTGCGGCGCCTACGTGCTGCAGGCCATGGTCTGGTGGTTGACCGATCAGTTGCGGCCGTTGCGGGCGCTGCAGTCGGCGCGCTGGCAATGGTGGATGACGATCGGCGTCGACCTGCTCGTCTTCGGCGCGATCCACTGGATCGACCCGACGGCCAGCCTGAACTTCGCGGCGCTGCTGGTGCTGCCGGTGCTGATGGCCGGCATCCTCACGCCGCGCCTGCCCGCGCTGGCGACGGCGGCGGGCGTGGCGCTGATGCTGCTGGCGGCCGCCGGGCGCGTCGCCGGATCGGTGCCGGACTCGGCCGCGCTGATGTCGCAGGCCGGCCTCAGCGGCATCGGCCTGTTCGTGGTGGCGCTGCTGTCGGGCGAGCTCTCGATGCGCCTTGCGCACGAGGAACGCACCGCGCGCGACAGCCGCGAGCGGGCGCGCCAGCAGGCCCAGCTGAGCCGGCTGGTGATCGAGGACATGGCCGACGGCGTGATCGTCATCGACCGCCAGCTGCGCGTGCGCGCCGCCAATCCGTCGGCGCGCCGGCTGCTGGTGGCGCAGGCGTCGCGCTGCCCGTCGCCGCCGTTTTCGCTGCGGCTGCATCCGGGCTGGCTGGTGCTGGCCGACGAGGTCGAGCAGGCGTTCGGGCGCGGCAACTGGCCGGCCGCGCCGATGGACCTGAACATCCAGCTGGAAGACGGCACGCGCCGCTCGCTTCATATCCGCGCGCGCTTCACCCGCAGCCGATCCGACGGCAACGACACCGCGCCCGCCGACGAACCGCTGTGCGTGTTGTTCATCGAGGAGTTGCGCGCCGTGCAGGCGCGCCTGCGCCAGGAGCGGCTGGCCGCGATGGGCCGGATCTCGGCCGGCGTCGCGCACGAGATCCGCAATCCGCTGGCCGCGATCTCGCAGGCCAATGCGCTGCTGGAGGAAGACGAACTGCGCCCCGACCAGCGCCGGCTGGTCCGCATCATGACGGACAACATCGACCGCCTGCGACGCATCGTCGACGACGTGATGGAGGCGGCGCCGGGTTCGCTCACGCCGTCGCGCACGCTCGACGCGAGTGCCGAGATCGCGAGCATCTGCAGCGAGTGGGCGCGCACCGAAGGCCTGATCCTCGGCAGCGCCAGCCGGCTGCAGGTGCTGTTGCCGAGCGTGCAGGTGGGCGTGGTGTTCGACTCGGATCACCTGCGCCGGGTCCTCGTCAACCTGCTGGACAACGGCATCCGCCACGCCAGCCCGGCGCCGGGCGGCGTGCGCATCGCGCTCGAGCCCAGCGAGGACGGCGCGTGGGCGCTGCTGTCGGTGGCCAGCGACGGCGCGCCGATACCGCTGGACGTCGAACCCTACCTGTTCGAGCCCTTCCATTCCACACGCAGCAGGGGGACGGGCCTCGGGTTGTACATTTGTCGTGAGCTCTGCGAACGTCACGGTGCCCGTATCGATTTCCGGCGTCATGACGACCGCCATTGCAATGTGTTCGAGGTGATGATGCCGCGTGAATCGCTGACATCGGTCGACGGTCGGTTGGTGCTATGACCGCCGCCGTGAATGTTCCCCAGGCGGGAGGATCCGGGCCGGGCGCCTTGCACGCCAGCAGCGTGCTGGTGGTCGACGACGAGCCGGACCTGCTGACGCTCTACGAGCTGACGCTGTTGCGCGAGGGCCTCGAGGTCGAAACCGCGGCCACCGTCGCGCAGGCGCGCGAGATCCTGCAGACGCGCGTGTTCCGCGCGGTGATCAGCGACATGCGCCTGCCCGACGGCACCGGCCTCGACCTGCTGCGATGGCTGGAGGAAAGCGGCCGGCCCGAGAAGGTGATCGTCGTCACTGCCTACGGCTCGCCGGAGAACGCCGTCACCGCGCTGAAGGCCGGCGCGTTCGACTACCTGACCAAGCCGGTCGACCTGCGCCAGTTCCGCGCGGTCGTCGCGTCGGCAATGGGGCGCACGCGCGCCACGCCGCCACCGCCGCCCGCCGACGCCGCGCCGGCCGACGGCCGCGGCGATCCCTTGCGCCGCCTGGTCGGCACGTCCGAGGCGATGACGCACGTGCGGGGACTGGTCGAGAAGGTCGCGCGCAGCATGGCCCCGGTGCTGGTGCAGGGCGAGTCGGGCACCGGCAAGGAACTGGTCGCCCGCGCGATCCACGACGTCAGCGCCCGCGCCGGCCAGCCCTTCGTCGCGGTCAACTGCGGCGCGATTCCGGAGACCTTGCTCGAGGCCGAGTTCTTCGGCGTGCGCAAGGGCGCGTTCACCGGCGCCAACGCCGACCGCGACGGCTTCTTCCAGGCGGCCAACGGCGGCACCTTGTTCCTCGACGAGATCGGCGACCTGCCGTTCGCGATGCAGTCCAAGCTGTTGCGCGCGATCCAGGAACGCGCGGTGCGCGCCATCGGCGCCACCGCCGAACAGACGATGAACGTACGCATCGTCAGTGCGACGCACAAGGACCTGGCCGCGGAGGTGCAGGCCGGCCGCTTCCGCCAGGATCTGTTCTACCGCCTCAACGTGATCGACATCAAGGTGCCGCCGCTGCGCGAGCGACTGGTCGATCTGCCGGCGATCGCCGACGCGTTGCTTGCCCGCCTCGCGCGCGAGGCAGGCGTGTCGCCGCCGCCGCGGCTGGCCACCGACGCGCGAGCGCTGCTCGCGCGCTACGCGTTCCCGGGCAACGTGCGCGAGCTCGAGAACCTGCTGCACCGCGCCGTGGCGCTGAGCGACGGCGAGGCGATCAGCCCGATCGACCTGGCGCTGCCCGAAGCCTTGCTGGCCGACGCCACGCCGCGCTCCGCGCCCGGTGGCGCGCGCGACCCGGACGCGGGCGCGATCGCCGCGGTGGTCGTCGACCACGTCGACGCCGGGACGGTGGCCGAGGCGATGGGCGCTGGCGCGATGGTGCATGCCAGCCCGTCCGCGCCCGTCGCGCTGGAGCCGGTGCCCGACGACCTGGTGCGCTACCTCGACGAGGTGGAACGCGTGATCCTTGTGCGCGCGCTCGAGCGCCAGAATTTCAACCGCACCGCCGCCGGCGCCAGCCTCGGGCTGTCGTTGCGGCAGATGCGCTACCGGATGGCGCGGCTCGGCATCACCGAGTCCGAGACGTCCGATCCGATCTGACGAGGGCGCGGTGAGCGACGGCGCGAGGGAGTGGCAGGGCGGCTGGTGGCGCGACGCGCGCCGCGTGCCGTCGCCCAACTTCAGGGCGCGTCCCGAGGGCGCGTGCGTCGACACCGTGGTGCTGCATTCGATCAGCCTGCCCCCCGGCGAGTACGGCGGCGACGGCATCGAGCGCCTGTTCACCAACACGCTGGACTGGTCGGCGCATCCGTACTACGAGACGATCCGCGGGCTCGAGGTGTCGGCGCATTTCCTGGTGCGACGCGACGGTACGGTGCTGCAATTCGTGTCGACCGACGACCGCGCCTCGCATGCCGGACGCTCCAGCTGGGCCGGCCGGGCCGAGGCCAACGACTGGTCGGTCGGCATCGAGCTGGAGGGACTCGAAGGCGAGACCTTCGAGCCCGCTCAGTACGCGACGCTCGAGCGGCTGCTGCCCGCGATCGACCGCGCCCATGCGGTCGCCCTGGTCGTCGGGCATGAGCACGTCGCGCCGGGTCGCAAGAACGATCCGGGTGCCGGCTTCGACTGGGCCGAGCTCGCCTCGCGCCTGCGTTGGGATGCCGGCCGCATCCCGCCCGCCGCGCCGCGACAAGCCTGAGTCGACTCGCCGCGAGCGTGGCGGCATGCGGCCTTGCGGCGTGCGACAGGCGGCGCAGCGAGCATTCATGCGGGTCGGGTCTGACGAGTGCTGGAAGCACGCCGCCTGGCGGTGCATGCGCCTCGAAAATGCGCCGCGACGAAGCGCGGCGATACCAGATCGGGGGTGGTCATCAAGATTTCATCAAGAGCGCCGCCACACTACGGGTAGTGCCCTAGGCCTTTTTTTGCACCACCCATAGCGTTGTCTGGCGCTTACCTGCTAAAGTCAAACATCGGTCAACCGAAGCATTTCGCTCAATGACTACCCCATCTGACGCACTCTGCGAGGACGCTGCCGGCACTGGCCGGTACTCGTTGCAATCCAGAGTGATGTCCTCGGCCTCGCCGAGCGGGTAGATCCTCCATACGTCGTCGCGCACGCTCGCTTCGCAGCGAGTCGAGCCGCGGCTTTGTGTGTTGGAAACATTGGGTTGTGCACACGGTACGCACAAGTCATCCACAGGTTTACGTTTTCAGATAAAGCAAGAAGGGGTCGCCATGCAGGGAATCGCATCCACCATCAACGAGACCGGCGCCGCGGTGCGCGCCACGTCCACCCAGACCGTGGCAGGCTCGCAGTCCGCCTACCAGGGCTACCAGATCCTGCGCCGCAACGGCGCGGTGGTCTCGTTCGAGCCCAGCAAGATCGCCGTCGCATTGATGAAGGCCTTCCTGGCCGTGCACGGCACCCAGGGCGCGGCCTCGGCCAGCGTGCGCGAGACCGTCGACGGCCTGACCGAGAGCGTCGTGCGCGCGCTGCTGCGTTCGCGTCCGGCGGGCGGCACCTTCCACATCGAGGACATCCAGGACCAGGTCGAGCTGGGCCTGATGCGCGGCAGCCATCATGAAGTGGCGCGTGCCTACGTGCTGTATCGCGAACGCCGCACGCAGGATCGCCTGAAGTCCGGCCAGGTCGACGTCAAGGTCGCCGAGCCCGAGCTGTTCGTCACCGACAAGGGCGAGCGCGTGCCGCTCGACGTCAAGCACCTGCACTCGCTGATCATCGCGGCCTGCGCCGATCTCGGCGCCGACGTCACCGCCGAGCCGGTGTTCGCCGAGACCCGCCGCAACCTGTACGACGGCGTGCCGATGGACGAGGTCTACAAGGCCGCGATCCTGGCCTCGCGCACGTTGATCGAGAAGGAGCCCGGCTACACGCGCGCCACCGCGCGCCTGCTGATGCACACCATCCGCCGCGAGATCCTCAATGAAGAGGTGTCGCAGGAGCAGATGGCCGAGCGCTACGCCGAGTACTTCCCCAAGTTCATCAAGCGCGGCATCAAGGCCGAGCTGCTGGACGAGAAGCTGGCGCAGTACGACCTGGCCAAGCTGGGCGCCGCGCTCGACGCGTCGCGCGACATGCAGTTCGACTACCTCGGCCTGCAGACGCTGTACGACCGCTACTTCCTGCACGACAACGACGAGCGCATCGAGCTGCCGCAGGCGTTCTTCATGCGCGTCGCCATGGGCCTGTCGCTGGGCGAGGTCGACCGCGAAGCGCGCGCGATCGAGTTCTACAACGTGTTGTCGACGTTCGACTTCATGTCCAGCACGCCCACGCTGTTCAACGCCGGCACGCGTCGCTCGCAGCTGTCCAGCTGCTACCTGACGACCGTCGCCGACGACCTGGACGGCATCTATGAAGCGCTGAAGGAAAACGCGCTGCTGTCGAAATTCGCCGGCGGCCTGGGCAACGACTGGACCAACGTCCGCGCGCTCGGCTCCTATATCAAGGGCACCAACGGCAAGAGCCAGGGCGTCGTGCCTTTCCTCAAGGTGGTCAACGACACCGCCGTCGCCGTCAACCAGGGCGGCAAGCGCAAGGGCGCGGTCTGCGCGTACCTGGAGACGTGGCACCTGGACATCGAAGAGTTCCTGGAACTGCGCAAGAACACCGGCGACGATCGCCGCCGCACCCACGACATGAACACGGCGAACTGGATTCCCGACCTGTTCATGCGCCGCGTGATGGAAGGCGGCGACTGGACGCTGTTCTCGCCGTCCACCTGCCCGGACCTGCACGACCTGATCGGCCTGAAGTTCGAGGAGGCCTACACCGCCTACGAAGCCAAGGCCGACCGCGGCGAGATCAAGCTTTTTAAACGCCTTCCGGCCAAGGATCTGTGGCGCCGCATGCTCTCGATGCTGTTCGAGACCGGCCATCCCTGGATCACGTTCAAGGACGCCTGCAACGTGCGCTCGCCGCAGCAGCACGTGGGCGTCGTGCACTCGTCCAACCTGTGCACCGAGATCACGCTCAACACCAGCGAGACCGAGATCGCGGTCTGCAACCTGGGCTCGGTCAACCTCGCGCAGCATCTGGTGGCCACGGCCGACGGCGCGATGACGATCGACCACACCAAGCTGCAGAAGACCGTGCGCACCGCGATGCGCATGCTCGACAACGTGATCGACATCAATTACTACGCGGTCAAGAAGGCGCGTGACTCGAACCTGCGCCATCGCCCGGTCGGTCTGGGCATCATGGGCTTCCAGGATTGCCTGTACCAGCTGCGCACGCCGTACGCCAGCCAGGCCGCGGTCGACTTCGCCGACCGCTCGATGGAAGCCGTCTGCTACTACGCGTACTCCGCGTCGACCGAGCTCGCCGCCGAGCGCGGCCGCTACTCGACGTTCAAGGGCTCGCTGTGGGACAAGGGCATCCTGCCGCTCGACTCGATCGACCTGCTCGTCAAGAACCGCGGCGGCTACGTCGAAGTGGATCGTTCGTCGACGCTGGACTGGGATGCGCTGCGCGCCAAGATCGCCCAGCACGGCATGCGCAACTCCAACTGCGTCGCGATCGCCCCGACCGCCACGATCTCCAACATCATCGGCGTGGACGCCTCGATCGAGCCGTGCTTCGGCAACCTGTCGGTCAAGTCCAACCTGTCCGGCGAATTCACGGTCGTCAACGAATACCTGGTGCGCGACCTGAAGCGCCTGGGCTTGTGGGACTCCGTGATGCTGATGGACCTGAAGCATTACAACGGCTCGCTGCGCGCCGTCGATCGCGTGCCGGAAGAACTGAAGGCGCTGTACGCCACGGCGTTCGAAGTCGACGCCACGTGGCTGGTGGAAGCCGGCGCACGCCGCCAGAAGTGGATCGACCAGGCGCAGTCGCTCAACATCTATCTGTCGGGCGCGTCGGGCAAGAAGCTCGACGAGACCTACAAGCTCGCCTGGCTGCGCGGCCTGAAGACGACGTACTACCTGCGCACGATGGGCGCGACGCACGCCGAGAAGAGCACGGTCGACCGCAAGCAGCTGAACGCGGTGCCGTCGTCGCAGAACGGCGGCCTCTCCGCGATGGACGTTGTCGCCGCGCAGGCACACGCCATGCTGAGTGATTCTCCGGCCACCGACATCAAGTTCTGCGGTGTCGACGACCCGACCTGCGAGGCTTGCCAGTAAGACAGAAAGTCAGCTCCTGACGTACGTATGTTTGAACGGTCCAACGAACGTACGTCTCGAGCTGAGCATCACCAGGCGCCGACCTTCTCACCACGATGCAGACACTCTCACACGTATGCGCACGCACTCAAGTTCCGAGTGCGATGCGCGAGCGTGTTGGACGTGATCGCGATGAAGCGAAATCTGCAAAGCACATGAGACGAATGACGCTTCTTCGATGCGAGACAGCAACAACGAGAGTGCTTCGCTGTCAATAAGTGCTTGGTGTTTCAACACAACACTCCGATAATTCAGAGCTATAGGAAGCACACACATGCTGGTCTGGGAAGACGACCTTCGGTCTCCACAAAATTCTCTGCCGACTGCCTCCCCCGCGTTTGATCGCGATGGACGGACGGCCTCTCCGTCGCTCCGCGACGTGCAGTCCGCGCCGGTGCTGACGCAAGCCGTCGACTCCCGCGCCGTGCCGCACTCCGAGCCGCAAGTCTCGCCTGCGATCTCGATCGCGGCGACGCACGCCACGAAGTCCGCGCGCCGCGTCACGGCCGCCGAGAAGCGCATCATCAACGGCCAGACCGACGTCAACCAGCTGGTGCCGTTCAAGTACAAGTGGGCGTGGGAGAAGTACCTCGCCACGTGCGCGAACCACTGGATGCCGCAAGAGGTGAACATGTCGCGCGACATCGCGCTTTGGAAGGACCCGAACGGTCTGACCGAAGACGAGCGCCGCATCATCAAGCGCAACCTCGGCTTCTTCGTGACGGCCGATTCGCTTGCCGCCAACAACATCGTGCTCGGCACGTACCGCCACATCACCGCCCCCGAGTGCCGTCAGTTCCTGCTGCGCCAGGCGTTCGAGGAAGCGATCCACACGCACGCGTACCAGTACATCGTCGAGTCCCTCGGTCTCGACGAGAGCGAGATCTTCAACGCGTACAACGAAGTCACGTCGATCCGCGACAAGGACCA